>ENA-OQCF01000385-OQCF01000385.1-human-gut-metagenome-genome-assembly--contig:-NODE-385-length-17347-cov-3.132462_pt1 | contig 17347 bp, 21 predicted proteins | sample MGYA00242756_ERZ504573 | MGnify/ENA primary metagenome ERZ504573 (study PRJEB26092, sample SAMD00036240) | human gut metagenome | host: Homo sapiens | study: EMG produced TPA metagenomics assembly of... | reverse complement strand
CCTTCAAACTTCTTCCGGATGATTTACATCACTTGATGGCCACTGATTGCGTATTGCTCAAGTCGCTTATGGGTAAGGGATGGTATGCGCATTGAAACGGACGCGAGGACTTAATGGTTATCTTACGAATCAAAAGTCCATTTCTCTTTATGTAGGTAGCACTTCGGGAATGGAGTTGCGGATTTAAGGTAAAAAACTATTTCAGAAGCCCAGCTTCTGAAATTCATTCTCAAAATTAGGTGTAAATATTTCTTTCCCAATATTGCTTCTGATCTCTTCTAGTGACCAAAAACGGCCGCCATCCAGTTCCTCGCTGGGAATAATGGGACCGTCATAAGTGGTTTTATGTGAGAATACCAATTCTTTTTCCCGGGTGGATTCGAATATATAGCTAGTCAGTAATTCGGGAGTAAAGTCGGTGATGCCCAGTTCTTCTTTTACTTCACGTTTCAAGGCTGTTTCCACATTTTCACCTAAATCTATGTGTCCGCCTACGGCTGTGTCCCATTTGCCTGGTTGGATATCTTTCCAGTCAGGACGCTTTTGCAAATAGAGTTCGCCTTTACTGTTGAATACATGTAAGTGGACTACCGGATGTAGCAATTTACTTCCATTATGACATTCTCCACGGGTTGCAGCTCCTGTTATGTTTCCTTGTTCATCTACTATAGGAAACATTTCTTCTTTATTATCGTAATTCATCTTCGCTATTTTTTTGTTACTGCAAAGATATGAATTCGGGCTCGGATTATATGGATCTTATAGTCTTTAATAGTAAAAAGGGATGTGAGAACTTTATAATCCGAGTCCGAAATGCCGTTTAATAATTTACTTGATGCCGTTTTAAAAAAGCTACTGTTTTATGTATTTCCTTATACATCACAATATCTTCTTTTATAAAAGGTACCTCGTTGCGGTAGTTGGCGAGAAACTTTTCAATAAACGGTGAACTGCGGAGCGGGCGGCGGAAATCCAGTCCTTGTGCAGCGTTCATCAATTCGATGGCAAGTATATGTTCCAGATTATCCATCACTTTGTAGAGCTTGGTGGCGGCGTTGGCTCCCATACTTACATGATCTTCCTGTCCGTTACTGGATACTATGGAGTCGCTGCTGGCGGCATAACAGTACATTTTATTCTGGCTTACCATGCTGGCAGCCGCATATTGGGGAATCATGAAACCGGAATTAAGTCCCGGATTGGCAACCAGAAATTCGGGCAATCCGCGAAGTCCCATAATGAGTTGTGCCACACGCCGTTCAGATATGTTTCCCAGTTCGGCCATAGCAATGGCAAGATAATCATATACCAGTGCCAAGGGCTGTCCGTGGAAGTTGCCACCTGAAATGATAAGGTCTTCATCGGGGAAGATAGTGGGGTTATCGGTAACTGAATTTATCTCGGTCAACAGTACTGAAGCTACGTGGTTGATGGCATCTTTGGTAGCACCATGAACTTGTGGGATGCAACGGAACGAATAGGGGTCTTGTACGTGTTGTTTGGGCTGTGCGATGATTTCACTGCCTTCCAGTATTCTTCGGAATGCGGCTCCGGTTTCTATCTGGCCTTTATGCGGACGCATTTGTTGGATACAGTCCATGAACGGATCGATGCGGCCGTCAAAGGCTTCCAGGGAGATGGCGGCAATGAGGTCGGCTTTCTTGGAAAGACGGAAGGCTTTGAGTATGGCATACACTCCGTTGGCACTCATAAACTGGGTACCATTGAGCAAGGCCAGTCCTTCTTTGCTTTTCAATTTGACTGGTTCCCAACCAAACTCATCAAGCACGCTGATAGCTTCGCAGCGTTTGCCTTTATAATACACGTCGCCTACGCCGATCAACGGAAGGAAGAGATTGGCGAGCGGGGCAAGATCTCCTGAGGCTCCCAATGAACCTCGGTCGTAGACAATGGGCATTACATCGTTATTGAAAAAGTCGATAATGCGCTGTACAGTAATGACTTGTACGCCACTGTGTCCCAAAGAAAGAGCATGAGCTTTTAATAAAAACATCAGCTTCACAATGACATGGGGCATTTCTGCGCCTACACTGCAAGCATGGCTTTTCACCAGGTTCTCTTGCAAAGTACTCAGTTCATCGGAAGAAATATTACGGTTGCACAGGCTGCCGAATCCTGTCGTGATGCCATAGAGAGGGACATCGGATTCCTTGATCTTTTTGTCCAGGTAATCCCGGCATTTCTGAATCCGGTCTTTGGCTTCAGGAGCCAGTTCCAATTTCAGATTTTCATTGATAATACGTTCGATGATGTCAAAAGTGAGGTCACCCGAACCTATTTGATATACATTCTTCATGGTCTGATTCTTTTTTTTAACCGCGGAGGTTGGGATTAAAAAATGGTTTTCACATAGTCCAGTATTTTCTGTTCTTCGGCAATGGTCGTCTGTTCTATCATATCGGCCTCTTCACTCATCTCTTTGACGAATTTTTCGTCTTTGATAGAAGTGAGGTTGATACGTACATTCAGCAAGGCTCCCAGAATGGCAGTCCGGGCACACATCATGGACACGCAGGCATCGGTTACAGCGTTGCTGTTCCCTTTTCTGGCTACCACATCAATCATGGGCAGAATGGAATGGACGGTACGTGCCACCTCCATAGGCACTTGGGCGGCATATTTGGTTTCCTTCTGTATGGCTTCACTGCGGATAGCCTTTTCTTCATCCGTTTCTTTCGGAAGTTTGAATGCAGAGAAAACACGGTCGTATGCTTCCGAATCACGGTCTACATCGGTTATCAGCTGGCGGGTGAGTTCTTCGAAACGCACAGAAAGATCTTCCATAATTTCGTTCACTTCTACATATTTCTTGCGGCCTATGGTAAGATTGGCTACCATAGCTGCCAGTGAGGTGGCAAGGGCTCCATTGAGTGCCGAGACACTGCCGCCACCGGGGACAGGATCATTACTGAGTACTTTATTGATAAATTCTTTGATGGTAAGTTCTGTTAACATGGCTATTAGTATTTAATTGGTTAATTTGAATGTAGAATACGTCCTCCTTTGATGGTCAGCTTCACTGCGTTCATACCTGTATAATAAGGTAATATATGGGGGTTGTCGGTTCCCAGTAAAACAAAGTCTCCCTGTTTTCCGGCTTCTATGCTTCCGATGCGGTCGCGCGTCCGAGGGCTGCCGCACCGTTCAGTGTGATGGCTGTGATAGCTTCGGCAACGGTCAGTTTCATATAGATGCAGGCCAGAGCAAAAGTCAGCGGGATGGATCCGGAGAAACAGCTGCCTGGATTTAGATCGGTGGCAAGGGCTACGGCACAGCCGCTGTCTATCATTTTCCTGCCACGGGCGTAGGGCTCTTTTAGTGTAAAGGCAGTTAGTGGTAACAGAGTGGCTACTACATTATTTTGTGCCAGGCTTTTATGCCTTCATCGGATGCTTGCAACAGATGGTCGGCGCTGAGGGCCTTCAATTCTCCTGCCAGTTCTGCTCCTCCAAAGCTGACAATTTCATCAGCGTGTAGCTTGGTGCCGAAGCCTAGAGCTTGCGCAGCTTTCAATAGCTTTCGAGACTGTTCCACAGTGAATACTCCTTTTTCACAGAAAATATCGCAATTTTCGGCCAATTGTTTCTGATGGATCATGGGCAACATTTCGTTAATCAGAAAATCAATATATGCGTCACTTCGCCCTTTGTATTCTTCGGGTAAGGCGTGAGCACCTAAAAAAGTGGTGGCGATATCTACTTTCCGGTCGGGACATTCATTGATAGCTTGCATGACACTGAGCTGTTTCAGTTCTGTATCACGATCCAGGCCATATCCGCTTTTTCCTTCCACTGTGGTGACCCCCATCCGGCTCATGGTATCCAGAAACCATTCGGCTTTATGTTTCAGTTCTTCAAAGGAGGCTTCCCGGGTGGCACGTACAGTATTGATAATGCCTCCGCCACGTTCCATGATGCTCATATAACTGTCGCCGTTGAGCCGCCAGATGAATTCGTCGGGGCGAAATCCTCCGAAAACCAAATGGGTATGAGAATCAACGAATCCCGGCAACAATACATTCCCTCTGGCATCAAGCACTTTATAGCCGGGCTTTTCATGCTTATACGGTTTTCGCCAACATAGGTAATAATGCCGTCGGTTACTCTTACCGTTCCGCAAGGAATGTTGAGAAGTTCGTTCATGGCTTCTCCTTTCCGGGCGGTTCTGCCTTGCGGAGTAACGATGTGGGCATTGATGATAATCAAGTTGTTGCTCATAGTTGTTAGTTTTAATGGAACGCAAATGACGCAAATGACACAAATATCAATGGTGACTGAATATTTTTCTTTTAAATTCAGGATGCTTTCCGAAGTTTAATAGATAGCCTATCTCTATGTCTGTGGCTTTCAGATAGTTTATCAGTTGAAATTCATGTTCGGGACGTAAAGCATCAGCCGCTTTCAGTTCTAATATGATGGAGTTGTTGATCACCATGTCGGCATAATATTCACCCACTTTATGATTTTTATAAAATACATTGATTTGCTTTTGCACTTCACATTTAAAACCTTGCTCTATCAATTCAAAGTAGAGGGCATTTTGATAAACCCTTTCCAAGAATCCATATCCTAATGTGTTGTACACTAGATAAAATGCTTTTAATATTTTATCTACATCTTCTTGACTTGCTATTTGCGTCATTTGTGTCATTTGCGTTCTATTCTATATTATTCCATAATCTGCGCTTCCAGCACTTGTTGCATGGAGAAGTTTTCCAATCCCAGGTAGTAAGAGGCAGTGTCTATCAAGGCTCCATAGGAACAAGTCCTACGATTTCGCTGCCGATGATGCTTACTCCGTAGCGTTTGGCTTCAAAACGTACCATTTCGAATGCCCGGTAGATAGCGGTTTTGCTATAGTCGGTAAGATTCATGGATACCTGGGTGATACCCCGGTCCTTCAGTTCTACGCCCATGGCCTTGCAATAGCGCAGTCCGCCACCGATAAAACGGATTTTCTTGGCAATGTCATGCGCTATTTCCAGGCTGGGAGTATTGAGATTTATATTGTAGGCCACTAAGGGCATACGGGCTCCGATGGCTACAGTTCCGGCAGTGGGGTGACGTTCCGCAGGACCAAAATCGGGATGCCATTCGGGTTGGTGAATCTTTTCCTTCATTCCTTCGAATTCTCCTTTACGGATGGCAGCGAGATTTTCACGATGTGGTGCACTAGCTGATTTTTCATACAAGAATACAGGGAGATTATATTGAGAGGCCACCCGTTGCCCCACTTCTTTGGACACTGCTATGGCATCTTCCATGTACATCCTTTGATGGGAATGAATGGAACTACATCTACAGCTCCCATACGGGGGTGCTGTCCTTGGTGATGGTTCAGGTCAATCAGTTCTACTGCTATACCGATAGCTTCTATCACGGCTTCTTTCAAGGCGTCCGGTTCTCCAACAACGGTAACTACCAGCCGGTTGTGGTCTTCATCGTTACTATAATCCAATAATTTTACGCCTGCCTTGGCACGAAACGGAGATACAATCTCGTCTATTTTCTGTAAGTCACGTCCCTCGCTGAAGTTGGGGACGCATTCCATAATTTTTGTCCAGCTCATACTCTTTAGAATTTGGTTTATAGGGAACATCCATGGATGCGGATGAATGAAACAGTTGCATCCATGGTGTTCCGGTTTTTGGTTAGTTGATTCCTTTATTTTTCAATACCTTATTAATAAGGTCATCTTCCGCTATATGCGGCAGGGTGATGTGATAACCATCGGCATGGCTCTCGTTGAATTCCGCCGAAGTTTCCATGGCATGCGGGTTGCGTGCCCACGAGCGGCGTGCCACTCCTCCCATTACATCCCATAACATGGATGAGCGGAGAATACGGTCTACCCGTTCACTGCCGTCGCATACCATTCCGAATCCGCCATTGATGGCTTTACCTATACCTACACCGCCTCCATTGTGCAAAGCGACAAGGCTCATGCCCCGGGCACAATTTCCGGCAAAGCATTGCACAGCCATATCTGCCATTACATTGCTGCCGTCCTTGATATTGGAGGTTTCCCGGAAAGGAGAGTCGGTACCGCTTACATCGTGGTGGTCACGTCCCAACATGATAGGACCTACCTCGCCCCGGCGTACCATTTCATTGAAGCGCAGTGCTATATTCATACGTCCCAGTGCGTCTTGATACAGAATGCGTGCTTGGGTCCCTACCACCAGGTTATTCTTTTCGGCGTCGCGAATCCATATCCAGTTGTCCATATCCTGTCCGCGGCGATCTTTAGGGATACACTCCATAGCGGCACGGTCGGTCTTTATCAAATCTTCCTTTTTCCCGCTCAGGCATACCCAGCGGAAGGGGCCGTAACCATAATCGAAAAGTTGAGGCCCATGATATCCTCTACATAGGACGGCCAAATGAATCCATCCTTCTCGTCTGTTCCATTGCGTGAGATTTCTTTCACTCCGGCGTCATAAATCGCTTTCATGAAAGAATTGCCATAATCGAAGAAATAAGTGCCCCGTGCCACCAGTTCCTTGATAACATGGAAATGGCGGCGCAAAGTTTCGTTCACCATTTCATCGAAAGTTTCTCTGTCTTCTTTCAGCATACGGGTACGTTCTTCGAAGGAAATGCCTGCAGGACAATAGCCGCCTTCGTAAACGGCATGGCAGGAAGTCTGGTCACTGAGAAGTTCGATGTGGATGTTGTGATGCAATGCATACTCCAACAGATTGACTACATTGCATGGTAGGCTATGGAACAGGGGATTCGTCGGTCTATGGCATCGGCAGCCAGCCGGTAAGCTTCAGACAAATCGGATGTGATATGCTGTACCCACCTTGGCGGTGGCGGGTTTCTATGCGTGAATAATCCACCTCGCTATAATGGCCACTGCTCCGGCTATCTCGGCTGCTTTGGGTTGGGCTCCGCTCATTCCGCCCAATCCGGAGGATACGAAAAGATGGCCGTTCAGGTTGCCGTCCTGCGGCACTCCTAATTTCATGCGGCCGGCATTTAATAGGGTGTTGAACGTGCCGTGTACAATGCCTTGCGGACCGATGTACATCCAGCTCCGGCGGTCATCTGTCCATAATTGGCTACTCCCATCTGTGCGGCTATTTCCCAGTCTTTCTGGTTGTCGAACATGCCTACCATCATGGAATTGGTGATAATAACACGGGGAGCTTCGGGATGTGATTTGAATAATCCCAACGGGTGGCCGCTTTCTACGACCAGGGTTTGTTCATTCGTCATAACCTCCAGATACTGCTTGATAAGCCGGTATTGCATCCAGTTTTGACAAACTTGTCCGGTTTCGCCGTAGGTCACCAGTTCGTAAGGATAGAGGGCGATATCAAATGAAAGATTGTTGTCTATCATTACTTGAAACGCTTTTCCTTCGATACAGTTTCCTTTATATTCGTCAATGGGCTTTGCTTTCAAGTCACCTTCGGGCCGGAAGCGGTAACCGTAGATTTTACCCCGGGTGAGCAGTTCATCCATCAATTCGGGAGCAAGTTGCTCATGCAGTTCCACCGGAATGTATCGCAATGCATTCCTCAATGCCGTTTCCGTTTGGGCGGGTGTCAAGCGGTAGCCCCGGTCGGGAGCACGGCGGATGCCTTCCGTGAATGTAGGATAGGCAGGTAAATCAGTAGATAGAGTGATAGTCATAGTATGTAAGTGTTTTGTCACAAAGATAGCAAAACGATTGGAATACTATGGGTTTGGAGATATGTTTAGTGACATAAAGTTGTTTTTTATCTATAGACTTGATGTAAAGGTAAACGCACACGGATATAAAAAGCTTGCCATAATGACAAAGTAGGTTGCCTGTTCTTGTGTATAGTAAATAAAGGGGGCGGTAGAAATTTAGTGGAAGCTGGTTCTTATTTTCCCGTTCATATCTTTCTTTGGATTTTTTTAAGTAAGAACCTACCGGCGGAATAAATGAATGTCTATCATATCACAGCCTATTGTATAAGTTTTTTCTTTCTCCAGATTAAGCCTTTTTATACGGATGTATTCTATCTCCATAGCCTTTGGAGTTATCTCCATAAGCTTTGGAGTTAACTCCAAAGCCTTGGGAGATAACTCCAAAGGCTTGCGGAGATAAAACAAGCAGGAAGAAAAGCCTTAGCCATATAGTAGAAAACGATTGGTGATACGGAAAAAAGGCTTTATATCCGTGATGAAGTCTTAGGGTATCAGCAGCGAACTGTCTCCGTAGCTCAGAAACCTGAAATCATGGCCCAGTGCATAATCATAAATCCTTCGCCAGTTTCCTTTCACAAAGGCGGAAACCAATAGCAGCAATGTACTTTGCGGCTGATGGAAATTGGTAACCATCTTCTTGACTATTTTGTATGTATATCCCGGCGCGATGATAATCTGAGTACTGCTATGCAACGCTTCCATTTCGTGTCGGTTCAGATAATCCAGAATCTGTTGCAGTGCTTCCACCGGAGTCAGGTCATTCTTATCTTCGTAGGGCATCCATTGCTGTACATGCAACTCGTCCTGAGTGGCATCGGGATTGTGGCTGATAAGGACGCCGATATAATAAAGACTTTCCAGGGTACGTACTGAAGTGGTTCCTACCGCAATGGCTTCTCCATTATGGGCAATTAATTTTTCAATGGTATGCTTGCTTACAGAAATGTATTCCGTATGCATCTCATGTCCTTCTATCTCTTCACTTTTCACGGGCTTGAAAGTTCCTGCACCTACGTGTAAAGTCAGTTCCTCCCGGTCAATTCCCCGTTCGTCCAGCGCTGCCAGTACTCTTTCCGTAAAATGAAGTCCTGCGGTGGGAGCGGCGACAGAACCTTTTATTTTGGAGTAAACCGTCTGATAAGTTTCCTTGTCGCTTTCTTGTGTCTCACGGTTCAGATAGGGAGGGATGGGCAGTTCACCTGCCACTTCCAGCAGGTCGGCAAAGGTAATTGTGTCATCATCCCATGAGAAATCAATCCAATGGCTGGTTCCCTTGCACTCTCCACGGGTGGCGGACAGGACTATTTGTTTGCCTTTTACATTTACTATGCGGCTCAACGTACCTTCTTTCCATTTTTTCAGATTACCTATCATGCATAACCAGCTGCATTGGCGTGTTTGCTGGAAGTTTAACACATAGTCATTGGGCTGGACAGGTTCCAGGCAGAATACTTCTATTAATGCTCCGGTTTCTTTACGGAAATGCAGACGGGCTTGAATCACTTTGGTATTATTGAATATCATCAGTTCTCCGGATTCCAGATAGTGTGGCAAAGACGTAAAGATGTCTTCGCTCACTTCGCCGTGGCGGTAAACTAGCAGTTTGGACTGGTCGCGCGTGGCAAGGGGGAATTTGGCGATCCGTTCATCGGGTAGCGGGTAGTTGAACTCACTTATTTTGATATGTTTGGTATCTTCCATCTGAATCTATTTCTTTTTCTGCGCAAAAGTACCGATATTTGCGCTAACTAAAAAAGAAAAGAGTATGAAAATAGGAGATAAAGTCCGTTTCCTTAGTGAGGTAGGGGGCGGTGTTGTGACCGGATTTCAAGGAAAAGATATGGTTTTGGTAGAAGATGCCGATGGCTTCGATATTCCGATGCCCATAAAGGAGTGTGTGGTGATTGACACGGATGATTATAATATGAAGCGTAAACCTGTTGCTCCGGCTCCTAAACAGGAGGTTGCCGGTGCAAAGGCAAAAGGAGCGTCAGTCAAGGTGCGTCCGGATGAAGAGGAGGATGAACGTCCTGTCACTTATCGCCCGGCCGAGCGAAAGGGAGGGGATATTCTGAATGTGATGCTGGCTTTTGTGCCACAGGATCTCAAAGCTATTTCTGCAACGGCATTTGATGCATATCTTATCAACGACAGCAATTTCACCTTATACTTTACTTATCTTACAGCCGAAGGTAGTAACTGGCGGGTGCGCAGCCATGGCATGGTGGAACCGAATACGAAGTTTTATATCGAGGAGTTCGAGAAAAGCGTTTTGAATGAATTGGAACGGGTGGCCGTGCAGCTTATCGCTTTTAAGGATAACAAGAGTTTTCTGTTCAAGCCTGCCGTGTCTGTGGAATTGCGCATAGATACAGTGAAGTTTTATAAATTGCATACTTTCCGTGAGAGTATTTTCTTTGAGGAGCCGTCACTTATTTACGATATAGTGAAAAATGATGTTCCGGTAAAACAGGTGTTTGTTTCGGCAGATGATATAAAAGATGCATTATTACAAAAAAAAGTGCCGGAACCGCAGGTAGCGAAGCAGCCCCAGCAGAAAAAGGTGAAGAACGATATCATGGAGGTTGATCTCCATGCTCATGAGTTACTGGATACGACTGCCGGTATGAGCAACAGCGAGATATTGAATTATCAATTGGACGTTTTTCGTAAGACTTTGGAAGAATGCAAGAACAAGAAGGGACAGAAGATTGTCTTTATTCATGGTAAGGGGGATGGTGTGTTACGCAAAGCTATCCTGCAGGAGTTAAAATATAAATATAAAAACTATGAAAGTCAGGATGCTTCGTTCCGTGAATATGGTTTCGGGGCTACCATGGTGATTATTCATTAAGACTTTCTTATTCATATAAATTGTGATATGGCAACATTAAAAGAATTTTTGAAAGCGGATCGTTTTGCTACTTGTGCGGGAGTGGAACTTCTTGAGATAAAGCCGGGGTATGCCCGTGCGTGTATGGAGGTGACCGACCGGCATCTGAATGGTGGAGGAGTATGTCAAGGCGGCGCCTTGTTTACATTGGCCGATCTGGCTTTTGCAGCTGTAGCGAACAGCCGTAAGAAACTTACACTTTCTGTGAATGCCAATATTACTTTTCTCCGTCCTGCTAAGTTGGGTTACGTGTATGCTGAGGCTGTTGAAGTATTTAATCATCATCGTATTCCTTTTGTTGAAGTAAAGATAACAGACGGACAGGGGGAGCTGATAGCTGTATTTACTTCATCGGGGTATCGTAAAGAGTCTGATTTGCCGGTAGATGCGTTAGAATAATTTATAATAGATAAAAGCCTGTTGTTGAAAGAAGGCAACAGGCCTTTTAAAATGATGGTTATCAGTGAAGACAAGGGGGCTTATCCTTCTTTGACTTTAGCCTTTCCTATTCTTCCCGGTTCTACGAATAAATATTTGTAGCCTGCGCGTATGCTTGCCAGATGCAGTTTTTCCAAACGCGCACGGCGGACAAGCAAAGCTGTCATTTCATGAATACGTCCGTTAGCATAACCTATCATTTCGTTCTCGGTCGTATCTTCAGAACCGTAAGTGCCTGCTCCTTGGACGATCATAAAAGGTGATTCGGTGCCTGCTTTATCCATCCCGACAGCAATAGCCACATAAATCCACATAGGACCATGAGCAACTACTTTACGTGCTGTGGCTGTGCGGCTTTCGCCTTTTGTCAGTGTCTTGTGGCAACAGCCTTCTATGGATTTGATTTTCTTTCCCAAATCATATACGGTTACTTTGTCATCGGCAGCATCCAAAGGTTGCTCGAACAAAATTGTGTCTTTTTTGTCCGGATAGCTGATGTGATAACATTCATATTCCGGTTGCATTCCTCTAGGTTCGTCATCGCCCACGGAACCTGCTACAAGTTTAACTTCAAGAAATGAGCCGTTCAGGGCGGTTTCATATACCGCATCCGTCAAAGCGGCGTTACTGGTTAATTCTAATTCTTTCATAAGTCAAGGTTTTTAATAAGTTTCTCTCATAACAGTAGGTGGAAAGAAAAGTTCGAAATAGTGTGATAAGGAACAAAAACGGGTGTTAATAGATGAAATAAGGAGATTGGTCGATAACTCTTGTTCCAATGATGATAAAGCTTTAATTTTACTTTTGGAAAAAGAAAAAGTTTGAGAATCAAGATCGGGTAGTAGAAAGGTAGACGGATTATTAGTTTGTCTGGATAGAGGGATTGATATAGTTGTAGGAAGGATATGAAGAGGCAGTTTATAAATACGTTAATAATAAGTTTGTTAGTAAATAAGGTCGGCTGAGGCTTTGTTTATAAGGAAAACGCTCGTTGTGAAACGGGCGTTTTTGATTTTGCATCAGTATGTGTTTAAAAGTAAATCTTATACTATAAACGACGTTCTACTCCGTGAAGAATAGAACGTCGTTTTATAGAATGGAATGAAGTTTACAAACGATAGTCAGCTAAATCATCTGCTTTGAATTTACGGATGAAATTGAAATGCTTTTCTATTTCAGCTTCTGCATAGTTTACATATACATGGGCCGACTTGGCGAACAATTCAGGTGCTTTTGTCGCATCTTGGATAAGAAGATGTGACATGATACATACGGCAGCCATTTCATAAAGACGGCGTGCAACGAAATCAAGTAACTCTTGATTCTGGGCCTCTTTTACCGCATTGGTGCATGCGTCAAATTTGTTGGCCATTTCTTTCACGCGGTCCATTAGCGGTTGCATATCTTCACTGCAAGGAATAGCTTCATAATTACGCAAGGTTGCGATATAAGAACCGTTGGTTACATAACGGATAGCGGCTACAGTCTGCAACTGGGTCGTTCCTTCGTAAATGCTGGTGATGCGTGCATCGCGATAGATACGCTGGCAAGCATATTCCATCATGAAACCTGAACCACCGTGAATCTGGATACAATCGTATGCATTCTGGTTGGCATATTCAGAGTTCATACCCTTGGAAAGCGGAGTAAAACTGTCTGCTAGCTTGGCGTAGACTTTTTGTTCCTGACGTTCTTCAGGAGTCAGTTTGCGTTCGCGGGCAATATCATCCAATGCTTTGTAAATATCCACATAGCGTGAAGTCTGGTAAAGCAATGCACGGCCTGCATCCAGTTTGGCTTTCATGATAGACAGCATGTCATATACTGCCGGGAAATCGATGATGGCTTTTCCAAACTGCTTACGTTCTTTGGCGTATGCCAATCCTTCGTTGTAAGCAGCTTGTGACAAACCTACTGACTGGGCAGCGATACCCAGACGCGCACCATTCATCAATGCCATAACGTATTTTATCAAACCGAGCTTACGGTCACCGCAAAGTTCGGCTTTCGCGTTCTTGTAAACCAGTTCGCAGGTAGGAGAGCCGTGGATACCTAATTTATTTTCGATGCGGCGTACATCTACACCTCCTTCGTTTTGTCATAGATGAACATAGACAAACCACGTCCGTCTTTGGTTCCTTCTTCGCTACGTGCCAATACCAGGTGAAGATTAGCGTCACCGTTAGTGATGAAACGTTTCACACCGTTCAGACGCCAGCAGTTGTTGGCTTCATCGAAAGTAGCTTTCAGCATTACTGACTGAAGGTCGGAACCGGCATCGGGTTCGGTCAAGTCCATAGACATGGTTTCACCTGCACAAATACGGGGAATGAAACGGCTGTGCTGGTCTTCGTTACCGAATTCATACAGCGTTTCAATACAGTCTTGCAAAGACCAGATGTTTCCGAAACCTGCATCGGCGGCGGCAACAATTTCCGCGCACATGGTGTAGGGGGTGATGGGGAAGTTCAAGCCACCGAAACGACGGGGCATGGTCATGCCGTTCAGTCCGGCTTTGACCATCGCATCCAGGTTTTGTTTGGTTCCTGAAGCATATTCCACACGTCCGTTTCCGCAGTGAGGACCTTCTTCGTCCACTCCTTCGGCATTGGGAGCGATGGTTTCACCTGTAATCTCACCTGTGATTTCCAGAATTTTATCGTAAGAGTCCATGGCATCGGCATAATCCTGCGGTGCATAGTCGAACTCGTCTTTATCTCTATAGTCGCGCTCTTTCAGTTGGCAGATGCGCTCCATCATCGGATTGTTCAAGTGATACTTGAGTTCCGGTATATCGGTATAAAAGTTTGCCATAATTTTTAGTAGTTAGAGTGGTTAATAGTAGCTAAGGGTAGTTAAGTAGTGGGTGGCGATACATTTTTCAACAAGGCTATGCAGTAGGCGTTTAGCAGGCGGCTGATTTCGGCCGCTTGTATGCCTAATTGTTCTTTGTCTTGCAATGTGATGTATCCTAAATCTTTCGACAGGATAATGAAATTGCGTGTTTCTTCCAACGAACCTTGTGAAATGTTATAGAAACGCAGTTTGTCCTTTGAGCTGATTTTAGCATATCCTTCCGCTATATTTGCAGTGATAGAGGCTGCTGCACGGCGCATCTGGTTAACCAAGCAGAATAATTCCTCTTTGGGATATTGCTTGGTTATTTTGTAAATGGCCAATACATACGAATGTGCCTTTTGCCAAACAATCAGTTGTTCAAAGGATTGACTTTTCATTTTTTTCTACTTTGACTACTTATGACTACTACTGACTACTTTGAATTCTTTTTATAATACTTAATCAATTTCGGAACGACTTCTTCCACAGTGCCGTTAATCACATAATCGGCAATGGTGTTGATCGGAGCGTTCGGGTCACTGTTTACAGAGATGATGATACCTGCATCCTGCATACCTGCGATGTGCTGGATTTGTCCGGAGATACCGCAAGCAATATACAGTTTGGGACGGACGGTTACACCGTCTGGCCAATCTGGCGGTCATGGTCTGCATAACCTGCATCGACAGCTGCACGGCTGGCACCTACTTCGGCGTGAAGTTCTTTGGCCAGTTCGAACAATTTGTCAAAACCTTCTTTAGATCCCATGCCATAGCCTCCGGCAATCACGATAGGTGCGCCTTTCAGGTTATGTTTGGCTTTTTCTACGTGACGGTCAATGACTTTTGACTACATAGTCTGTTTCAGGAACAAACTTGGCAACGTCGTGGTTCACCACTTCACCCTTATAATTTTCATCCAGAATCTCTTTCTTCATCACTCCCTCACGAACGGTCGCCATCTGTGGGCGGTGCTCGGGGTTGACAATGGTTGCAACGATGTTACCACCGAAGGCGGGACGAATCTGATACAACAGATTTTCATAGGTGATGCCGTTCTTCTTGTCTTCGTGGGTACCGATTTCCAACTGGGTACAGTCGGCAGTCAGTCCGCTGGTCAATGCGGAAGATACACGCGGTCCCAGATCGCGGCCGATAACAGTAGCGCCCATCAGACAGATTTGTGGTTTTTCCTCTTTGAACAGATTCACCAAAATGGAAGTGTGGGGCAGTGAAGTGTAAGGGAACAGACCCGGAGCATCGAATACATGAAGTTTGTCTACTCCGTAGGGCAATACTTGTTTTTCAATTCCTGCAAGGCCGGTTCCGGCAGCGATTGCCTCAAGCTGGCAGCCTAACTGATTAGCTAATTTACGACCTTTGGTTAAAAGTTCGAGACTCACATCGGCCACTGTTGTGCCTTCAATCTCGCAATATACAAATACATTATTCATAATCGTTATCCTATTGTATGGTTAGCTAACAGTTCGACAATCAATCCTTCCACATCCTGGTCGCTTCCTGTCATGGTCTTGCTTTCTTTTGCCTGGAAGACGATGTTTTCAATCTTCTTCACTTTGGTGGGAGAGCCTGACAGACCGCACTGCTTGGTGTCGCCTTCTACATCGGCCACACTCCATTCAGTGATATTCAGGTAAGGGAATTTTTCATATAGTTCAGCGTAAGGCAGTTCAGAACCGTCTTTAGTGATGGCTGCTTTTTCCTGTGCGCCGAGAGCGCGTTTGTATTTCTGTAACAATTTGGCATTGCGCGGACGGCAGGGAGCTGCACTTCCGTTCACAGTCAGTACAATAGGCAGAGGACCTTCCACAGTTTCTACCCCTCCGTCAATGTGGCGTTTTACGGTGATGCGGCGGGCAGTTTCGTCCACGTTTAGAATTTCTTCGGTGTAAGTAATCTGGCTTAATCCCAGCTTTTCTGCTACCTGCGGACCTACCTGTGCGGTATCACCGTCGATAGCCTGACGGCCACCGATAATCAGGTCACATTCGCCTATTTTGCGGATAGCCGTAGCGATGGCGTATGAAGTGGCCAACGTGTCAGCACCGGCAAAAGCACGGTCGGTCAATAAATATCCATTGTCTGCTCCTCTGTATAAACCTTCACGAATGATTTCGGCAGCGCGTCCGGGACCCATGGTCAGGATAGTTACCGTAGAACCGGGATGTGTGTCTTTCAGTCTGAGTGCCTGTTCCAAGCGTTCAGGTCTTCCGGATTGAAGATGGCCGGAAGTGCCGCACGGTTGATAGTACCGTCAGCGTTCATGGCATCTTTCCCCACATTGCGTGTGTCGGGAACTTGTTTTGCCAGTACTACAATTTTTAAACTCATATACTTTAATATATTTGGTATTAGTAATATTCTGGCGACAAATTTACTTAAACAATTTGAGCAACAAAAGGATATGAGGAGAAAATATGCACAAAAAGGTGAGGTGTGAGCATGAATCGAGGAGGATACAAATGTTTTTATGATAATTATATTGTAGAATAAAAGCGGAAATGTTTGTTTAAGTGGAAACTTTTTATATTCTTTGTAGAAAGTGATACTATGAAAACATTCACCTCCAAGTACAATCAAGCTAAATGGCCTTCGTGGACGGTCTGTTTCTGATGATAGGGACAGACGGTATCTTTTTCATTATACCTCTTTGAATCATCATAAGATATCCCTATTTCAAACTTTAAAAAATATATTATGAAAAGAACATTTAAAATGGCATTGATTGCCTCATTGGCAGTTGGTGGAAGTTATGTTTTGTATGGTTCTCAAAACAAAGAAGAATTGTCCGATTTAGCTTTGTCAAATGTGGAGGCCTTGACTTTAGGTACGAAGGATTGTATGTATCAACGTAATTCACGTTGTTATGAACTCGTTGTAGGTCCTCCGGGCGAACCTGTTATTATTGAAACAAGTGAGGAAGCGAATTGGGTAAATCGATATACCATTCCTGAGTAATTAGGCATTTATGTAATACGGGACAAATAAATAGGTATTAGGCATTTGTTTTGTCCCGTTTGAAGAGTATTAAAATTATGATTAAAATAAAATTGTATTATTCGATTGTTACCATCCTTTTTTTAATTTCCTGTGTCAGTAACAAAGGAAATGACTTTTTATCTATTCCCGCCAAACCGATCTATGGCTCTTATTATGATAAAGAAATTATGTCCAATGAGTTGGTTGCATTCTCTTCTCTTGATTTGTGGAATTCTTATGGTTCAACGTTGTAAAACTTCCTGGTGAACCTATTTGTCAGATTCTAGAGGAACAGACAGGCGAAAGAGTGGGTAGCTTTGGAAGCAGGGGACAAGGGCCTGGAGAATTTATAGCCGCTGAATTTATTGGAAAAACAGAGGGGGACGATACTTTATATTTTGTTAATTTGCCTTCTACTGTCCCTATTTGTATGCACGGGAGGAAAAGGGTGCTGACTATCCGTTATGTAGGAA
>ENA-OQCF01000383-OQCF01000383.1-human-gut-metagenome-genome-assembly--contig:-NODE-383-length-17360-cov-6.304010_pt1 | contig 17360 bp, 22 predicted proteins | sample MGYA00242756_ERZ504573 | MGnify/ENA primary metagenome ERZ504573 (study PRJEB26092, sample SAMD00036240) | human gut metagenome | host: Homo sapiens | study: EMG produced TPA metagenomics assembly of... | reverse complement strand
GACAAACCGGAAAAGCCCCGTATATCAAGGGTTTTCGGTTATCTGGCAAGGTTTTTCATCCTTTTCCAAACCGAAAAATCGAGCGCGAAGTAGTTATTTCGTAGGGGGTGTTATAGTAACGACAAAAATAAAATACCGTTTGGGCGGGCTGTCAGCCCGTCCAAAAAATCAGGGCATTTCCTCTGCAAAGAAGAAATGTCCTTTTTTTGTACCCAAAATCAGATGCCGACAGGAGGAACACAATGCCTGAAAAAACAGTGCAGAAGGAACCGGGCAAAAAGCCCGCGTCATCCAAAAAGCCGAAACCGCAGCAGGAAGTAGTCGTTCAGATTCCGCTCTCCGAGCTGCATCCGTTCCCGGATCATCCTTTCAGGTGCGGGAGGATGCGTCCATGCAGGAAACCGCCGAAAGCGTCAAGGAGTACGGCGTCCTCGTCCCCGCGCTGGCACGGCCACGGGAGGACGGCGGTTATGAGCTGATCGCAGGCCACCGCCGCAAACACGCCTGCGAGCTGGCTGGGCTGGCCACCATGCCCGTCATTGTCCGCGACATTGACCGGGACACTGCCACCATCATCATGGTGGACAGCAACCTCCAGCGAGAGAACATTCTCCCCTCCGAACGCGCCAAAGCCTACAAGATGAAGATGGAGGCCATCAAGCGGCAGGGCGCACGGACGGATCTGACTTCGCCGAAAATTTCGGCGAAGTTCCGCAGCGATGATGAAGTTGGTCAGGATGCCGGTGTGAGCGGTGACACCATTCGCAACTATATCGCCCTGACGCAGTTAGTCCCGGAGCTTCAGCAGATGGTGGACGAGAAGAAGATCGCCCTCAGTCCCGCCTATCAGATCGCGGCGCTGACACCCAAGGAGCAGGGGCTGCTTCTGGAAACCATCGACAGCGAACAGGCCACCCCCTCGCTCTCGCAGGCGCAGCGGATGAAAAAGCTCAGTCAGAGCGGCGAGCTGAACGAGGACACCATTCGTCTGCCTAACAATGCGTTCAAGGCCAACGCCGGTACGGATGTGGTTTCGGACATTCTCTTTCTCCAAAAGCGTGACCGTCCCATTGAGATCGAACCGGATTGGGTACACCTCAGCCAGAATGGGGATGGCTTTGCCATCAACCGCTATTTTGTTGACCACCCGGAGATGATTTTAGGCAGGCAGACCTCCGAAAGCACCCAATACGGCAAGCAGGATTTCACCGTTGTCCCCATCGAGGGGCTGGAGCTTGCAGATCAGCTCCATGATGCCGTGAAAAACATTCGCGGCGCCTATCAGGAAGCGGAGCTGCCAGAGCTGGGCGAGGGCGAACAGATCGACACGTCCATCCCCGCAGACCCCAATGTGAAAAACTACTCCTACACCGTGGTGGACGGCGAGGTGTACTACCGGGAAAACAGCCGCATGGTCAAACCGGAGCTGAACGCCACCGCCGCCGAGCGCATTAAAGGCATGGTCGCGCTGCGGGATTGTGTGAATGAGCTGATTGCCCTGCAAATGGACGAGTACAGCGCAGAAAGCCGGATTCAGGAAGCGCAGGCCGAGCTAAACCGCCTCTATGATGCGTTCTCCGCAAAACACGGCCTAATCAATGAGCGTGCGAACCGTCTTGCGTTCTCTGACGATTTCTCTTACTACCTCCTGTGTTCGCTGGAAGTGCTGGATGACGACGGAAAGCTGGAGCGCAAGGCGGATATGTTCCATAAGCGCACCATCAAGCAGCAGCGCAGCGTAGATTCTGTGGATACCGCCAGTGAAGCCCTTGCTGTCTGCATCGGAGAAAAAGCCTGCGTCGATCTCAGCTTTATGGCCACCCTCATGGGCGGCAGCGAGAAAATCCCGCAGATCGTTGAGGATTTGAAGGGCGTCATTTACAAGGAACCAAACAGTGGCCCGTTTGACTTGGAGGACGGCGGCGAGCATTGGGCGAAGGCTGGCAGACGGCGGACGAATATCTCTCCGGCAACGTCCGGCAGAAGCTCCGTACCGCGCAGCGCGTGGCAGCGCGCGACCCATTCTTCGCTGGGAATGTGGACGCCCTGATTGCTGCCCAGCCGAAAGACCTTGAAGCCAGTGAGATTGAGGTGCGGCTGGGTGCGACATGGTTTGATAAGAAGTACATCGAGCAATTCATGTACGAAACCTTTGAAACGCCCCGCTATCTGCGCGGACAGATCGAGATCAGCTATGTCCCGTACACCGCAGAATGGCAGGTTTCCCGCAAGAGCATGGTGCGCTACAACGACGTGGCGGCATTCACCACCTACGGCACAGACCGCGCCAGCGCCTACCGGTTGCTGGAGGATGCGCTGAATCTCCGCGATATTCGCATCTACGATACCATTGAGGACGCAGACGGACGGGAGCGCCGTGTCCTCAACGCCAAGGAAACCACCCTTGCCGCGCAGAAGCAGCAGCTTATCCGGGATGCGTTCAAGGACTGGATTTGGAAAGACCCGGAGCGGCGCGAAACGCTGGTACGGCAATACAACGAGGAAATGAACAGCACTCGTCCCCGCGAGTATGACGGCAGCCACATCGTTTTCTCCGGTATGAACCCGGAAATCACCCTCCGAGAGCATCAGAAAAACGCCATCGCCCATGTGCTGTACGGCGGGAATACGCTGCTGGCACACGAAGTTGGCGCGGGAAAAACCTTTGAATGGTAGCCTCTGCGATGGAATCCAAGAGGTTGGGACTGTGCCAGAAATCCATTTTTGTCGTGCCGAACCATCTGACGGAACAGTGGGCGTCCGAGTTTTTGCGGCTCTACCCTTCGGCCAACATCCTTGTCACTACCAAGAAGGACTTTGAAACCCACAACCGCAAGAAATTCTGCGCCCGTATCGCCACCGGCGACTATGACGCCGTTATCATCGGCCACAGCCAGTTTGAGCGTATCCCCATCAGTCCGGAGCGGCAGGAACAGCTCCTTCACCAGCAGATTGAGGAAATCACCGATGGTATTCAGGATACCAAGCTCGCAGGCGGCAACAGCTTTACCATCAAGAGCTTGGAGCGCACGAAAAAGGGGCTGGAGGCGCGGCTGAAAAAGCTGCAAGCCAGCGACCGCAAGGATGATGTGATTTACTTTGAACAGCTCGGCGTAGACAGGATGTTTGTGGACGAGTCGGACAATTATAAAAATCTTTTCCTCTATACAAAGATGCGCAACGTGGCAGGGCTTTCCACCACCGATGCGCAGAAATCCTCGGATATGTTCTCAAAGTGCCGCTACATGGATGAGCTGACCGGCGGGCGCGGCGTGTATTTGCCACCGGCATCCCGATTTCCAACTCCATGACAGAGCTTTACACCATCCAGCGCTATTTGCAGCATGACCGGCTGCAAGAGATGGGTATGGGCCACTTTGATTGCTGGGCAAGCCGCTTTGGTGAAACCACCACCGCGCTGGAGCTTGCCCCGGAGGGAACCGGCTTCCGGGCAAGGACGCGCTTTGCAAAATTTTTCAACTTGCCCGAATTGATGAATCTGTTCAAAGAGGTCGCCGACATCAAAACGGCGGATCAGCTCCACTTACCCACGCCGGAGGTTGCGTATCACACCATCGCCACCAAACCCACACAGATCCAGCAGGACATGGTGAAAGCCCTCTCGGAACGAGCGTCCAAGGTACACAGCGGTGCGGTCAGCCCGGATGTGGACAATATGCTCAAAATCACCTCGGACGGACGCAAGCTGGGGCTTGACCAGCGCATCATCAATCCCATGCTCCCCGACGAAGAAACCACCAAGGTCAATCAGTGCGTGGCGAACATTCTCCAATACTGGCGTGACGGCGAGGAGCAAAAACTGACACAGCTTGTGTTTTGCGACATTTCTACGCCAAAGACCACGCCCTCGAATCGGGCGGCAAAGGCTTCCCCCGGTACGCTGGACAGCCCGGAAATCCATGCGCTGGAGAGCGCGATTTCATTGGAGGAAAGCACGGAAACGCCGTTCACGGTCTATGAGGATGTGCGCCAAAAGCTCATTGACGCCGGTATGCCCCCGGAACAGATCGCGTTCATCCACGATGCCAATACGGAGGTCAAAAAGCGGGAACTGTTCGCAAAGGTACGCAGCGGTCAAGTGCGCGTCCTGATGGGCAGCACGGCCAAAATGGGCGCGGGCACCAACGTGCAGGATCGTTTGGTCGCACTTCACGATTTGGATTGCCCGTGGCGTCCCCGTGATCTCACGCAGAGAAAAGGCCGTATCGAGCGTCAGGGCAATCAGAACAAGCTCGTTCATGTCTGCCGCTATGTGACCGAAGGGACGTTTGACGCCTACCTCTGGCAAACGGTGGAAAATAAACAGAAATTCATCTCTCAGATCATGACCTCAAAATCTCCGGTTCGCTCCTGCGAGGATGTGGACGCTACAGCGCTGTCCTTTGCGGAGATCAAGGCGCTGTGTGCCGGTGATCCCCGCATCAAAGAGCGCATGGATTTGGACATTGAGGTGTCTAAGCTCAAAATTATGAAGGCAGACCACAACAGCAAGCAATTCCGATTGGAGGACAGTCTGCTGAAATACTTCCCGGAAAAGATAGAAGAACACAAGGGCTTTGTTCGTGGGCTGGAGGCGGATATGCAGACCCTCGCGGCGCATCCGCTCCCGGCAGAGGGCTTTGTCGGCATGGAGATTCGCGGCGACCGGCTCACCGATAAGGAAAACGCCGGTGCCGCGCTGCTGGACACCTGCAAGGAGGTCAAGGGCAAAGACCCGGTACAGATCGGCAGCTATCGCGGCTTTACCATGTCCGTTGCTTTTGATTCCGTGTGGAAAACGTACACGCTGACGCTGAAAGGCCAGATGACCCATCGTGTTGAACTCGGTTCGGATACCCTGCGCAAGCGGGTAAAGCAGCAGGAGAAAAGAAATACGGCGGCTAAAGGAAGAGAATGAATTTCTAGCAGAAGCCAGCGCTTTTTTCGCCGCCAGCCGTCGGAAGTCAGCAAAAGGCAGCGAATGAAATTCATCGCCCTAAAAACAGAAGACGGCAAGAAGAAAGGAAGAATTGCATTTTGCTGTAATATGCTGGGTGTAAGCCGGCAAAGGTTCTATCGGTATCTGGTAAACAGAAATCGACCGTGGAAATACCAACGGCTTGCCGAAATCATGCGGGAAATTTGCAGTGAGGATCAATGCAACGATACATATGGACGTATGCGGATGTATCAGGCTTTACAGATGAAAAAGCCGGATGGCGTAGAGATTCCGGGAGAAAAGACGGTATATCGTATCATGAAAAAGATCGGACTGACTCATCATCCAAAACGCAAGCCCAATGGAATCACAAAGGCTGACCGAGAGGCAATGAAATCAGACGACCTGCTGAAAAGAGACTTTCGTTCCGATGAGCCTCTTAAAAAATGCATTACGGATATTACAGAGATTAAATCAAAAGATGGAAAGCTCTACACTTCTGTCATATTCGACTGCTTCGATCTGAGTGTTTTGGGTATTGCTATGAGTGCAAACATGAAGGCAGAGCTGTGCGTTCAGACATTGGACAACGCAATGGCTTCTTATCCGGCTTTGCACGGTGCAATTATTCATTCTGACCGCGGTGCTCAGTATACAAGCGATCTATACCGCAGAGCAATCACACAGTATGGTATGGAAAAGATGTTGAGCATGATGTCCATGCCGTACCCCACCAAGGCTTTGGCGGCTACAAATCGGATAAGGTAATGCACGGCAGCCTCCGGGCGTTGAGTTCATGGAAGTTGGCGGTGTTTTTGAACAGCGATATAGCGAAGAACAGCACGATCAACACATAGCCTATGCCAATCATCGCATTGTGCAGGCTTTGCATCACGCCCCATACCGCGCCGCCCTTAAAACTTGGGGGCTGGTTGTCACCAGCCCCCAAAGTTCTGTTAATTTGCCGTTCCATGTAGAAAAGGCGTTGTTCAGGTTTTCTACGCTCCAGTTTTGATTCAAGTTTCACCTTCTTTCCAGCAAAAGAAATAACCGCCTTGCCGGAAAGCAAAACGGTCATACATTCGATATTATTCTAAATACTGCGGCAGATTCCATGAGCCTCGCAAAACACGGTGAATCTCTACAATCTGCTGCACTTCTTGAACACGATAGAACACAAGATATTTATCGGCAACCAGTTTTCGATAGTTGGGGTCGTGTTCATATTCCTCGCACATATTGGGCGTTGTGGACAGCCTTTCTATTCTTTCCCGAATTTCCCGCAACACACGCGGTGCCGTCTTAGGGTAAAAGCCTGAAAGGTACTGTGCTATATCTGTCAGGTCCTGCACGGCAAGGGGCAGGTAGTTGATTTTATAGGCCATATTCCTTGCTCAGCGTCCCCCATACACTATCGTGATCCTGCACTGTGTGTTCGGGTCAGCAGCCTGTCGCTTGGCTTTTGCCAGTTCCTCGGCCACATACCGCTGATGCAGGTATTCTTCATATTTGGCGTAGTCCTCAATATTGATGAGAACAGATTCTCCACGTCCCTGATTGGTAATGATTACATGATTGTGTTCTTTGATAATGCCAGAAATCTCAGCATAATGATTACGCAAATCACGCGATGGGCGAACAAATGTTTGCATCATAGTAGGCACCTCCTATTTATTAATATTGTATCACAGTTTGACTACAAGCACAAGTGCCACATGGCTTTTTTCACAGAATCATATCCAGAATATCCTTGGCAAAGTAGATAACAACGCCTCCGAAAAAGGTCATAAAGCCCTGCGCACGCTGTCCGGCATCGTGCGCAGGGCAAGACCGATCTTCACAATGCCGAAGCCCAGCAAAATGGCACCAATGGCTTTAATGGCGCTGAACACAAAATTGCTCAGTGCGTTGATGGTCGCCAGCGGGTCGTCCGCATACACGGGCAGTGCCATCACGATTACAGCAGCGGCAACTGTGGCAACCGTCAGGTAACTGCGCTTGATTTTGCGCTGAGTTTCCGGTGCGGATACAGGTTTTTTGATTTTCATAACAGAGATTCCTCCAGTTCTTGTAATTCATCATATAGATCTTCGGTAATTTCGGGGCAGGTCAGCTCCGCTACATAAGCGAGCGATACGGTGCCGGCTTGCGCCATATAATCCGGGGGCATCGTGTAGCCCTCCGGCGCGGGGATGGGGGTTGCAAAGCGATGCAGCAGTCCCCGCGGGCTGCGGTAGTCGGGTGTGTATTTCAGGTTCGGGTGGTCAAACAGGTTGTATCTCTTGTCCCTCACCGGTGCCTCGCCGCTGATCATCACAAGGCAGTCGCTGCGCTTCATGCGGCGCACCTCGTCCGGGGTCATCAACTCACGCCCCGTGACTGATAGCTGTCGCTGGACGATCCGTGGCTGCCCTTGCCGATGCTCTGCCCCTTGGTGCGGATGGTCTGCTTGCCCAGCAGCTTGGAAATGTACTCAAAGGTGCTGTAATCGTTGCCGCCAAGGTAAACAAGGCTGTCGCAGTTGCCGATGATCGTTTCCCAGTCATCCTTGTATTTGCTTTTGATCTGGGAAATATTTTGCAGAATGATATCGCAGCTTATGTTGCGGCTGCGCGCAACGGCAAGGATCTTTACAAAGTTTTCCGGCGTTGCGACATTGGCAAACTCGTCCATCATCAGGCGTACATGAACCGGCAGTGTGCCATGGAATTCCGGCGTGGAATCCGCAAGGCGAAACAGCTGGTCAAACAGTTGGGTGTACAGAATCGAAACCATAAAGTTAAAGGTGTCGTCATTGTCGGGAATAACGCAGAAGATGGCGCGTTTCTCCACGCCCAACTTCGGCAGGAACATTTCATCGGTGGCGATCATCTCGGCAAATGCTGCCGATTGCAGCATATGCAGATTGGATACCGCCGTGACCATAATGCTAGACAGGGTTTTCGCGCTGCCGAGCTTGAACGAACGGTATTGCAGCACAGCCGGGTGATGCGGGTCGCGCTGCTCCAGTTCACCGAACAGAATATCCATACGGTTTTCGTCATAGCTGTCCTCGCTGACCTTACATTCCAGAATCATATCCATCATCGTGTTGAGGTTGCGCTCATACAGCGGGGATTCGTACAGGATATACAAAATCAGCGATGCCAGAAACATAACAGCGCTCTTGTCCCAGAACTCGTTTTCCCCGCCGGAGGCTGCCGGGTTCTTTTTGGTGTTGAACACCAGCGCATAGGCAAGTTTCATAGCGTCCTCATCGGTTTTCAGGTACGCTACCGGATTGTAATGTCCGCGGAAATGCACAAAGTCAATGACCGTTACGGTAACGCCGTTTTCCTCCATAGCACCGCCGAGGGAATAGGTCAGCTCCCCCTTGGGGTCCAAAAAGAAGTAGGAGCCGCTGCATTGCAGGGCATTCGGTTTTACATAGAAGCGGGTCTTACCGCTGCCGGAGCCACCGATCACGACCGTGTGCAGGTTGCGCTGGTGCCGATAGGAATCATTGCTGAGGCGGATATTCTGGGAAAGAATGATTTCCTGCCACGGGTCCTTGCGGTTGCGGTAGCGTTCGTTCAACTCTTTGGCAATGCCCCAATGGGCAGAGCCGTGTTCCTCGCCGGGGCGGCGATCCGCCTGATCGAGCAGATAGCAATACACCCCCAGCGGGTAGAGCACCAAGACCGCCAGCAGAAATTTCGGTGTGCTGCTGCACCAATGCAGGTTCAGTGGGTCGTTCAGCAGCGCGGTAAGCCCTGCCGCCAAAGCGGACAGCCCGTGCGCCTGTTCGGTGATTTGCGCCAGCCCTGCCGCGAGCCAGAGCAGCGCCAGCAGCAGGGCAGCCCAAAGCCAGAGGTTCTGCCGATCCTTATTCGGGCGCATGGCGGTCAGCGTTCCTCTGCGCGCTGCAAATCACTGCGCGGGCGCTGTAAGTCCAATTCCTTGCAGACGGTATCGCCAAACACCTTGGCCATCTCGCGCACTTCCTCCAACGCGCGGCGCTCCTCCCCGGCAGGGATATGCGCCCGCAAGCCGTTCAGGCTGGTCGAGCACAACACGGCAGACTCCGGCGACGGCACGGTGTACGAGCACAACTACAGCCGCATGAACGAGGGCGGCTGCGTGATGTTCTGTTTGGAGGAGGCCATCCACAACACCTTCCGCGGCAACGTCAGCTACGACGACCTCGGCGGCACAATCAGCCCTTCCCAGAACCCGGATGCCCTGCTGGAGCACAACACGTTCTATCTGCGTGACGGCGTGCACTTCGTGCGCGCCCGCATGGATGGAGGCAGCTACACCGAGAAGGATGATACGATCCTCCCGTTGCCCTAAAAAGCGCAAAAACAACCACCGCCCCGGATGTCGAATCTTTCAGCATCCGGGGCGGATTTTTGTATTGGCGCAGGGGCTTTTGGATTTTCTGTTTGCCTTCCAGCAAGGCGGCGTCCGATGTGGCGGCTTGTGTACGCCTGCCAGGTCAGGTGCTCTATACGTTTGAAATGTTTATCGCAATTTATTTTGCTTACCTACACGCAAAAGCACATTATGGATCCGGGTTAAATCCTTCGATTTCCAGCCAACCAAAGACCATTGCCTTAGACCACGCTTTCGTCCCATCGCTGTCATAAATATTGTTGATTACTACTTTTCCTATATAATCACCACCATTTGCAAATTTGATTTCTGACTCATTAATATATGCGCCATAAGATCCATCTTCCTCACAGTAGACGCCTACATAATTCTTACTGTCCTTGAAAACCGTAAACTGAATCTTTCCGGCATGGTCAGCAATAATGAAAAAGTCGCCTTTGCCATCTGTAAGACTTGGTACTTCCGATAAACTGACGATATTATCATATTTCTTTCTCAGGCCTGTCAGTTCTCGCTCAGAAGTGTCAAGGATATAAGGCTTATCGTTCTTGGAAGCAACAGTAAATATAGCATACTTATTTTGCTCAGCGAATTCGTTTGTTGCGTATAGAGAAGATAGTTCCGTTTGAGCGGCCTGCGTGAGCATTCTTGTTTCGGCAATTACCTGACTTTTGCGGGCTTTGTCAATATAGCCAGTCAAAGCCGGTACAAGCAATGCTGCCAGCACAGCAAGAATTACCAATACTACAATAAGTTCTACAAGGGTAAAGCCATTCTTTTTATGCTTCACAATAGAGCTCCCTTCGCGGTTTGTTTTGGCTCGCCGGATACCAATCTTTGGTATAGCCTGCGGCTTGTGTATTCACTATAGCAGACATATTTCAAATGTCCATAGCATCACTTGTTTTTTGTCAGCTAGTATTAACCCCACACTGCAAGAGCTTGTACATTTTGCACCCGTTCTGTCTGGAACATTTATTACTTTTACCTCAAGTAAACAAGATGTACGAAATTATTCAAGCTTCTATACCAGAATCGACCCTCTTACAAGCATAAAGTGTACATCACGCCAACATGTTTTGCCCGTTCGGGCGGGGTTTGCGCAAATGTCGAATGTATGGTAAAATACAGGTAAAATCAGCTTTTTGGGGGCCATCTTATGGGCATTGTAGTCATCGGTGCGGTCTTTGTGGACATCAAGGGGTATCCGCTGTCCACCTATATCCCGGGCGGGCGCAACGCGGGCCGGGTCGAGCAGGTACACGGCGGCGTCTGCCGCAACGTGGCGGAGGACATTGCCAATGTCGAGCTGCGCCCCACCTTCGTCAGTCTGGTGGACGACACCGGCTCCGGCCAGGACGTCATTGACAAGCTGGCCCGGCACAAGGTCAACACCCGCTACATCCAGCGCATGCCGGACGGCATGGGCACCTGGCTGGCCGTGTTCAACAACGACGGTGATGTCTGCGCCGCCATCTCGAAGCGGCCCGACACGACGCCGCTGACCGCATTATTAAAGGAAAAGGGCGACGAGATCTTTTCCGACTGCGACGCATCGCCATCGAGTTTGATCTGGAGAAGGAGACTGTCAAGCAGATTTTGCACTACGCCAAAAAGTACCGCAAAAAGGTCTACGCCGCGGTCTCCAACATGAGCATTGCCATGGAGCGCCGCAGCCTCCTGCAGGAGATCGACTGCTTTGTCTGCAACCAGCAGGAGGCCGGGCTGATGTTCTCCGACGATTACGGCCACCTGACGCCGGACGAGATGCGCGCCACGCTGGCCGCCAACGTGCGCAGCGCCAACATTCCCTGCATGGTCGTAACGATGGGCGAGCAGGGCGCCGTCTACGCCCGCACCGACGGCGAGAGCGGCATGGTGCCCGCCAAGAAGGTCGATGTCATCGACACCACCGGCGCGGGGGATGCTTTCTTCGCCGGGACGGTCATCGGCCTGACCTACGGCAAGACGCTGGCCGAGGCCTGCGAGATCGGCAGCCGCCTGGCCGCATCGGTCATCTGCATCTCGGAGAATGTCTGCCCGCGGTTCCGCCCGCAGGAGTTCGGGCTCGATGTGCCGGTCATAGACTGATTTTTTTCGGTTTTTGGCACACATTTCCCTTATTTTTCCATTTTTTCGATTTCGCACATTTTGCCTTTTTAGCAGTTTTCTATCCGCACATTTTCGGTTCAAATGGCCATTTCGGTGCATTTCAGCATCGCGATTTTGCGCACAGTTTTTCGAAAATTTAAAATCTTTAGTTACTGTATAACCAAACATGAAAACAGACAACCTCATCCCCGCAGCCCCGCTTGACCGGCGGGAGCTTGCACCCGGCGTGCAGCTCTGCTTCACCCGGCTGGACACGCCGCTCTGCCCGCCCCCGCTGGACTGGCCGCGGCTGCTCGTCTTTGATTTCTGCCGCAGCGGACGACGCGCCATCCCGGACAGCGCACAATATGCCATCGTGACGGAGGGGCATGCCGCCGTCAGCTTTGCTGTGCCCGGTGCGGACTTCTACCTGCCCGGCAGCCAGTATGAGGCGCTGCAGCTTTTCATTGACCCCGACGCCGTGCAGGCAGACAGCTTTTTGACGCTGATGGGGCTGGAAATAGGCGGCATCGCGGATTATTTCTGCCGCGGCGGCGTCCACTGCTGCCCGATGAGCGACGCCATCACGGCCATTGTGGACGAGGTCTGGGACGACGCCGCCTACGCCGCCCCCGGCGAGCTGCGCTACGCCGCCGTGCGGCTGCTGTATGAGCTGCTGCGCCTGCCGACGAGGCCGACACGGCCCGCTGCCCGCGCGGCAGGTCGAATGCGTGCGCGAGGCCGAGGACGCTGGTTCTGCAGGATCTCTCGGTCCGCCGCCCGGCCCGGGAGCTGGCCGACCATTTTGGTTTGAGCGAGAGCGGCTTCAAGCTGTACTGCCAGAACGTGCTGGGCGAGGGGTATCTCGCCTACTTCCGCCGCCGCCGGCTCGAAAGAGCCGCCGAGCTGCTGCGTACGACCCCCCAGCGGGTGCAGGACATCGCCGCCCGGGTCGGCTACGAAAGCCAGGGCCGCTTTGCCAAGCGTTCTACGACCAGTTCCGCCTGACCCCGCTGGAATACCGGCGCTTGTCAAAGTAGCCTCTTGGCCCCCTCTGCGAAGGAGGCAAGAAAGCCACAACCCGAAAGGAGCGGAAAATTGAACAACATCACGCGCTCGATTTTCCGTGCCATTCATGAGGGGCGGTGGTTGAGCATTGAATACAAAAACCAACAGACCCAGCAGACCAAATATTGGGTCGCTATCCGCGGGCTGAACCCCAGGACCCGCACCCTGAACGTTGACGGGCTGCATCTGGGCAAATTAAGCGTGCAGGCGCTCGACCATATCAGCATTGACCGCATCCAGACCGCCGAGATCGTCGACGGCTCGTGGTGCCCCGTCAACCAGACGCTCATCGACGACATCCGCGACAACCCCGGGCGGTACGCGGCGCTGTTTGACAACGCCGCAAACCTGCGGGTGCTGGACTATCTGGCCGCCTGCAACCGGCTGGACGCCACGCCCTACCAGTCTAACTACAGCCTGATCCATCAAATTGACGCCGACTGCTTTGCCGATTATAAGGAGGACACGCTGGAGCTGACCGACGACCAGTTCCGTGAGCTGGTGGGCCGTTCCAGCGCCGGGTCGAGGACCGCCGCCGGAACGCCGCCCGCCCCAGCCTGCCCACGCTGGGGCTGAACCTTATCAGCATCGACACCCGGCAGGGGCTGTACGTGCTAGCCTACCGCCCGCTGCGGCTCGACGTGAAAAAGCGTGCCCTGCGGGCCGAGCCGGAGCCGGTCATCTGCCGGGAGTTCACCGTCAACGGCAGCAAGCTGAGCATCCATCAATTTCTGGATGCCGACGACTATACGCTGCTGGACGAGTTCACGAAGCACGCCGAGACCATCAAGGACCGCATCACCCGCAGCAACCCGCGGGTGCGGTCGATGACCTGCCCTACCTCGTCGCCATCAGCCGCGACTGCCCCGTAGACTTGGAGCATGAGTACCGCGGCATCCTTACTATGTTCGAGGACCCCTCCGGCGAGACGGCCACCGCCCCGCTGCGGGCCTTCTTCGGCGAGATGACCGCCAAGCCGCGCCGCCGCAAGTCCTACCCGCTGGCGCTGCTGAACAACAAGGTCAATCTGGACCAGCTGCTGGCCATCAACAACGCCATGCGCTATCCGCTGGCCTACGTGCAGGGCCCGCCGGGCACCGGCAAGACCAACACCATCGTCAACACGCTGACGACGGCGTTTTTCAACGAGCGCACGGTGCTTTTTTCCAGCTACAACAACCATCCCATTGACGGCGTTGTGGAAAAGCTGCAGGCCGTCACCTACCACGGCCAGACCGTGCCGTTCCCGATCCTGCGCCTTGGCAACAACGAGAAAACCGCCGAGGCCCTGCGCACCATCGACCAACTGTTTGAGCAGTGCAAAAAAATCCCCGTACCGGAGCGGCTGCTGGACAAAAACCACGCGGACCGCACGGCCCGCGCCAAACAGCTGACCGCCCTGCTGGAACGGTATGAGCGCATCCTTGATTTGCGGGAGCGGCGGGAGACCATCCGGCGCCTGCTGGACGCCCGCGGCCAGATGAACTTCCAGTACGAGCTGCAGGCCGGGCAGCTGCCGCAGGTGGACCGTGAGCTGGCCGCCTACGGCAGCATCGACTCTGCCGACGCGCTGGCTCTGCTGGACCGCAACGAGGACGAGCTGCTGCGCTACCTCTACTACACCTCGGCCCGCTGCATCCGCCGGTTGGAGGAGCCGAAATACAACGATTTAATGAGCATCGTCCACAGCCCCGACACCGACAAGGAGCGGGTCACGCAATTCAACAAGTATATCTCGGAGCCGGAGAACCTGAAAAAGCTGCTGCGCGTCTTTCCCATTGTGGCCACGACCTGCATCTCCGCCCACCGCCTGGGCGACCCGGAGCCGAGCTTTGACATGGTCATCATGGACGAGGCCAGCCAGTGCAGCACGGCCATGTCTCTTGTACCCATCCTGCGCGGGGCGTCGCTGATGCTTGTGGGCGACCCGCAGCAGCTCTCGCCTGTCATTCTGCTGGACCCCGCCGACAACCGCACGCTGCGCCGCCGCTACGGTGTCACGCAGGAGTACGATTACATCGAAAACTCGATCTACAAATGCTTTCTGGCCTGCGACGCCGTCAGCGACGAGACGCTGTTGAGCTACCACTACCGGTGCAGCCCCAAGATCATCGAGTTCAACAATCGCAAATACTACAACCACAAGCTGCACATTGCCAGCCGCGAGACCGACCCCACGCCGCTCGTCTATGTGGACGTGCCCAACGACACCACCGACGAGAAAAACACCGCCCCGCAGGAGGTGCGCCGCATCGAGCATACCTGACCGCGCACCCGGACAAGCAGGTGGGCATCATTACGCCGTTTGCGAAGCAGCGCGCCGCCATCGAGGCCATGCTGCGCGCGAAGCACTTTGAGAACGCCGCCTGCGGCACGGTGCACGCCTTTCAGGGCGACGAGAAAGACGTGGTCATCTTCTCCCTGGCACTGACCGACCAGACCCGCCCGCGCACCTACGACTGGCTGAAAACGAACAAGGAGCTCATCAACGTGGCGACCTCCCGCGCGCGGGAGCAGCTGGTCATCCTCTCGAATCAGGCCGCGCTGGACCGCCTGCACGCCGACAGCACCGACGACGATATTTACGAGCTGGTGCAGTACGTGCGCAAAAACGGCCAGTCCGAGGTGACCGAGAAGCCCGCCGCCAGCCGTGCGCTGGGCATCAAGCCCTACAGCACCAAGACCGAGGATGCCTTTTTGGAAAATCTGAACCACGCGCTGGACAACGCCTTCCTCGACGGCAGCCGCTGCACGGTCCGCAAGGAGGTACCCATCGCCCAGGTGTTTGAGGATAACCCCGGCTGCGCCGACCTGTTCTACACAGGGCGGTTCGACTTCGTCGTCTACCAGCGGGAGGGCCGCCGCCTGATGCCGATTTTAGCCATCGAGCTGGATGGCCGCGAGCACCGCGACGACCCCGCCGTCCAGCGCCGTGACCGCAAGAAGGACCAGATCTGCCGCGAGCACGGCTTTGAGCTGATCCGCGTCGAGAACAGCTACGCGCGGCGGTATAATTATATCAAGAGTATTTTGATAAATTACTTCCGCAAGGTGTCGTAGCACCCGCAAACGGGCTCTGCCCTCTCATCCCAGCGTAAAACCGAAAAGTCCTGCCTCCCTTTCCCGGAGACAGGACTTTTTCCTTTTTACCGCCAGTGAAACGTAACCATGCCGTAAATATAAATAAACAAAATCGCACCCGGCACAAAATACCTAAAAATCGGCTTCATCCAGGGGCGGACCTTCAGGCCCCTGCCGGTGTTGGCTTCGGCCACAAAATTGTCCCAGCCCCAGCCAAAGCGGTTGCAGCAGAACAGCGCCAGCACCAGCGACCCCAGCGGCAGCACATTGTTGCTGACGATGAAGTCCCAGAAGTCCAGCCACGCGCTGCCCGGCGCAAACGGCTGGAAGTGCAGCACGCTGTAGCCCAGCGCCGTCGTCAGCGCCAGCAGAAAGATGCCGACGCCGCAGACCACGCAGCCCTTCGGGCGGCTCCACCCGGTCAGCTCACGCACCATGGCAAGGATATTCTCGCAGACGCCCAGCACGGTGGACAGCGCCGCAAACACCATGAACAGGAAGAACAGCGCGCCCCACCAGCGGCCCCCGGCCATATTGCCGAACACCCCCGCCATCGTGTCAAACAGCAGACTGGGGCCTGCCGTGACCTCCAGCCCGTAGGTGAAGCACGCCGAAGATGATGATGCCCGCCAGCACGGCCACGAACGTGTCGAGAAAAATGACCCGCAGTGACTCGCCCATGAGCGCGTGATCCTTGCCGATGTAGCTGCCGAAGATCGCCATGCCGCCCATGCCGACGGACAGCGAGAAAAACGCCTGGTTCATGGCCGCCACGATGACCCCGCCGTCAATGGCCGAGAAATCCGGCACAAGGTAGAACCGCAGCCCCTCCGCCGCACCGGCAAACGTCAGGCTGTGCACGGCCAGCACCAGCATCAGCACCAGCAGTGCGCTCATCATGTACTTGGTCACGCGCTCCAGCCCGCCCTGCAAATTAAAGCTCAGCAGCACAAACGCCGCTATAACGACCACAAGCAGATAGGTCACGTTCAGCCCGGGGTCGGCGATCATCTGCGCAAAGCCGAAATCCGCGTTCTGCCCGGTCAGGAACTTGACAAAATAGTACAAGATCCAGCCCGTGACCACCGTGTAGAACGCCATGATGGCAATGTTGCCGATGAGGCTGACGACGCCGAATACGCCCCACTTATGGCCGGGCTTTTCCAGGCGCTGGTACATGGTAACGGGGCTGGCCTGGGCGGCGCGGCCCACGGCAAACTCCATGATCATGACGGGCAGGCCCAGCACCAGCAGGCAGAGGATGTAGAGCAGCATAAAGCTGCCGCCGCCATTCTGGCCGCACATCCAGGGGAATTTCCAGACGTTGCCGCAGCCGATGGCGCACCCCGCCGACAGCATGATAAAGCCCAGGCGGCTGCTCAGGCGTTCGCGTTCGTTCATAAATCAGTTTTCCCTTTCGGTAGTGATTTCCGCGCAGACAATTTCCGTGCGGCCCTGGGTGCGGAACTTGTAGCCCCAGGTGCCCGTGCCACCGCTGACGATGGCATCGCAATGGTCTGCAATGTTCTTTCTGCCGTAGTTGCGCTCATTTTTGGCAACCATGCCCACCGCACCCGCAGGCCAGACCTGCCCGCCGTGGGTGTGGCCGCTCAAAATCAGGTCCGCCCCCGCCGCGGCGGCGTTCTTAAGTCCCGCGGCTCATGGTCGAGCCAGACCGTGTAGTGGTCGTCGGGGCCGCCGGGCATAAGCTGCGCCGCCGTGAAGCGGCTGCCGTTCGTGTACAGATAATCCTTGCGGCCCACGACGCGCACACCGCAGGGCAGCAGGACGGACGTGTCCTCCAGGA
>ENA-OQCF01000381-OQCF01000381.1-human-gut-metagenome-genome-assembly--contig:-NODE-381-length-17392-cov-5.810020_pt1 | contig 17392 bp, 17 predicted proteins | sample MGYA00242756_ERZ504573 | MGnify/ENA primary metagenome ERZ504573 (study PRJEB26092, sample SAMD00036240) | human gut metagenome | host: Homo sapiens | study: EMG produced TPA metagenomics assembly of... | reverse complement strand
CTCTGTCATTCATATTGATTTTATTTGCATATACTATATAATAAGGCTACAGGGAAAACCGTTTAAAGCGGTTGACCTACTTTATCTGGTGTAATAACCGTCCGAAAGTAGAGCGTCGGGCGGTTATTTTTTTATGTTTTTAATGACTTCTGCAAGTGCTACGAGTAAAATTACGAGTAATACCGTTTCAGTCATACATATCACCCCCATTCATTTGGGAGTGTCAACCGCCTTAACTTCCCTGCAACCCCAACAAACCCGAAAATCGGGTTTATCGGCATTGAGTTTGTTTATTTATTAAATTATTTGAAACATTCCGTTAATTCGGAATGTTATTTTATTTTTTACAGCTTTTCCGCAATTTCTGCAACACGCTTAGCCTGAGCCTTTACATTTGCCGATGCAGGGCCGCCGAATACTGTACGCTCGTTTGTACAGCGTTCAAGTGAAATTGCGCTGTAAACATCATCGTTGAACACATCGCAAACCTTTTTGTATTCGTCCATTGGAAGATTTTCGAGGTCTGTACCGAGTTCAATACATCTTGCAACGAGTTCGCCTGTTGCCTTGTAGGCATCTCTGAACGGGACACCGTTCTTTGTTAGCCAGTCGGCACAGTCTGTTGCGTTGATGAAACCGCCTGCTGCGGCTTTTCTCATATTTTCGGGAATGACACGCATTGTGTCGAGCATGGGAGTAAAGGCTGTGAGGCACATTTTAACCGTGTCGAGTGCGTCAAAGATAGCCTCCTTGTCCTCCTGCATATCCTTGTTGTATGCAAGTGCAGTACCCTTCATAATTGTGAGGAGCGTCATATTGTCACCGAAAACTCTGCCGCTCTTACCACGAACAAGCTCTGCAATATCGGGGTTCTTTTTCTGCGGCATAATTGAAGAGCCTGTTGAAAAAGCGTCATCAAGTTCAATGAATTTAAATTCCCAACTGCACCACATAATGATTTCCTCTGAAAATCTTGAGAGGTGAACCATTATTATCGAAAGCACCGATGCAAATTCGATGCAGTAATCTCTGTCGGAAACACCGTCAAGAGAGTTGTTTGTAATTCTGTCAAAGCCTAGGAGTTCGGCTGTGATTGTTCTGTCAATCGGATATGTTGTGCCTGCAAGCGCACATGAACCGAGTGGCATTTCATCCATTCTTTTAAGGCAGTCTTCAAGTCTTGAAACATCTCTCAAAAGCATTTCACCGTAAGCAAGGAGATGATGTCCGAAGGTAATCGGCTGTGCTCTCTGGAGGTGAGTATAACCGGGCATAACGGTTTCGCTGTACTTTTCAGCCTTGTCGGCAATAACCTTAATAAGACCTACAACGAGATTTTTTACATTGACAACCTCTTTTTTGAGGTAAAGCTTGATGTCAACTGCAACCTGATCGTTACGGCTTCTTGAAGTGTGAAGTCTTTTGCCGTTGTCTCCGATTCTTTTGGTAAGCTCACCCTCGATAAAGGTGTGAATGTCCTCAGCCTCCGGATCAATGTGCAGAGTACCGTTTTCGATATCCGCAAGAATGCCTTTAAGACCTTTTACGATATCGTTTGCCTCTTCTTCTTTAATAATGCCGCATCTGCCAAGCATTGTTGCGTGGGCAATGCTGCCATCGATGTCTTCTTTATACATTCTGCTGTCGAATGAAATCGAGCTGTTAAAATCGTTAGTGGTTTTTGAAAGCTCCTTTTTGAAGCGTCCTTTCCAAAGCTGCATTATTATTTCTCCTTACATATAGATTGTATGGGCAAATCGACTGCCATACAGTAGCGGCAATCACTGATTGCCAATCGAAACGATTGTACAATCGTTTCGACTTAATTCAATTCATCTGCTTATTGTTATGCAATTATATATTCACATCTGTTCGTTTTGGTTTTACGACCAAAACGATTGGCGTTCGCTGAACGCCGCTACTGTAGGTAATTACTTTGCGATTTTTATATAATTTGTTTTAACACAAAATTTGTGCCGTTACTTGCGGGCGTCCAATGAACGCCCCTACAGAATTGCACAAACAAAAAACTATACTACGCTCGGGCAGAATATGTTTTTGATATTGCAAACTGTCTGCACGAACTAAAAAACACATAAAAATAAAAAGGTGTAATAAACACTTATCGGGGCAGAGAAATTCCCTGCCCCCGATTATGTATGCAAATCAAAGATTTAATTATTTGATAAGGCCTTTCTTTGCACGAACCTTGATTGGAAGACCAAAGAGGTTGATGAAGCCTGCGCTGTCGTTCTGGTCATAAACCTGATCTTCGTCAAAAGTAGCAATTTCCTCGTCATAGAGTGAATACGGGCTTGTTACGCCTGCATCAATGATGTTGCCCTTATAGAGTTTAAGTTTTACATCACCTGTTACATACTCCTGAGTGCTGTCAACGAAAGCTGAGAGAGCCTCACGGAGAGGTGTGTACCACTTGCCGTCATAAACGAGCTCTGCAAAAGCGTTGGCAACATTTTGCTTGTAGTGGAGTGTGTCCTTGTCAAGGCAGATTTCCTCAAGCTTTGCATGAGCAGCATAGAGGATTGTACCGCCGGGAGTTTCATAAACGCCACGAGCCTTCATACCAACAAGACGGTTCTCAACGATATCTGTGATACCGACGCCGTTTCTGCCGCCGATTTTGTTGAGTTCCTTAATGAGTTCAACGCTGTCGATAGCCTCGCCGTTAAGCTTTGTGGGAACACCCTTTTCAAATGTAAGAGTTACATATTCTGCCTTATCGGGAGCCTGCTCAGGTGAAACACCGAGTTCAAGGAAGCCTTCCTTATTGTACATCGGCTCATTTGCAGGATTCTCAAGGTCAAGACCTTCGTGCTTAAATGCCAGAGGTTCTTATCCTTTGAATAGTTTGTTTCACGGTTAATCTTGAGCGGAATATTGTGCTTTTCAGCATATTCAATCTCATCTTCACGGCTCTTGAATTCCCATGTTCTCCAAGGAGCGATAATCTTCATGTCGGGAGCGTAAGCTTGATAGCAAGTTCAAAACGAACCTGATCGTTACCCTTGCCTGTACAGCCGTGGCAAATTGCGTCAGCACCTTCAGCTTTTGCAATTTCAACGAGTCTTTTTGCAATGATAGGACGGGCAAAAGATGTGCCGAGGAGGTACTTGCCCTCGTAAACAGCACCTGCTTTTACTGTGGGAATGATATATTCGTCAACAAATTCCTTGTTGAGGTCTTCAATGTAAAGTTTTGATGCGCCTGTTTTGATAGCCTTTTCTTCAAGACCGTCAAGCTCTGTACCCTGACCAACATCACCCGAAACAGCGATAACTTCGCAGTTGTCGTAGTTTTCTTTAAGCCACGGAATGATGATTGAAGTATCAAGACCGCCTGAATATGCAAGAACTACCTTTTTAATCTTATTGTCAGCCATTTTTGATTCCTCCGGAATTTGGAAACACTTTATGTCGGTGTTTCCTTTACTTAATTTTTATTACTCTTACATTATACACTCTGTTTTCAAAAAATCAAGTGTTTTTTGAATAAATATTCAATGTTTTTTCAAATTTGCATTTTTGGGTACAAATTGACCGAAATCTGCTTTGTTTTCGCTGTATTATCGGTGTTTTTGGCGGTTGATATGTCACATTCACCCTGCGTTTTCTCAAAAATGTATATATTCACAAAAATGAATATTCATTTTATTCATTTCTTTTTGCATAATAATTCACTCATATACACTCATTTTGCATATTTTTCATTTTGTTGAGTTTACAAACAACATAATCATAATTACACACCGCATATATTCAGATAAAGTCAAAATAAATGAAGATTGAAATTTTAACATATTTTTGTTATTACTGTTTTTAACAGATCAAACATTATGAAAGGAAGATCTATATGTCAGCATTCAAAGAGATAAATCCGAAAGAAATTGTTGAAAGTCCGTTTAAGCTTATCGGTGATGATTGGGCGCTTGTTACTGCAGGTGACAGGGAAAAATTCAACACAATGACGATAAGCTGGGGCGGTGTCGGCATTATGTGGGGTAAGCCCGTTGTATTCACCTTTATTCGTCCGCAGAGATATACATTTGCGTTTATGGAGAACGGCGACCGCTATACAATGAGCTTTTTTTGATGAAAAGTACAGAGATGCCCTCAAATTCTGCGGTTCAAAGAGCGGCAAGGATTATGACAAGGTAAAGGAAACAGGTCTTACTCCTGCGTTCACAGAAAACGGCTCTGTATATTTTGAAGAGGCAAAGCTTGTTCTTGAATGCAAAAAAATGTACGCTCAAAGTCTTAATGCCGAAAGCATTGCCGACCGTGAAAGCGTTGACAAGTGGTATGACAACGACTTCCATAAAATGTACATCAGCGAAATTACAAAGGTTCTTGTAAAAGTATAATCGGTAATTTTAAATTCATCATGACAAAATGGCAGACAATCACACGGTTGTCTGCCATTTTCTATTTAAAAAACTGTACAAAAAATGTCCCTCACATTTTGTGAGGGACATTCCTTACTATATCGACTAAATGGAACGATATGTCAATTGCTTTAAAACTTATTAAAAGTTGCTGATGAGTTTTACAACAAACTTCTGAATAGTAGTAGCATCCTTAACTGTGATTGTGCTGTCATGGTCAACATCGGCAGCAGTAAACTGGTCGTTTGTGAATGCAACGAGCTGAACAACATACTTCTGAACTTCGGTTGCATCAAAAACTGTGATATCGCCGTCCATGTCAACATCACCAAGGGTTACATCGCCGACAAATACCGTTGATGCGTTTACTGATACTTTTTCAAAGCCTGCAATGCCTGTTACATCGCAAACCTTGCTGTTATTTACAACAGATGCCTGATTAAGCTTGTTGCCCTTTACATAACCTAATGTAAGGTACTGTGTGTCAAGATATACGCTTGCAGTACCTGAACCGATAACCTCAAATGTGAGTGAGATAAATGTATCTCCGTTGTACTGAGTAGGCACCTGTGGGTTAGTAAATATACCCTTAATTACATTGCTGTAAGCATTGTGAATAAGGTTTGACTGTGAAGGCATGATTGTCTGCTTGCCGTCTGCCTTGTTATCAGCCATGTTGAATTTGAGCTTGCTTGAATCGTACTTAACAGCCCACTGTCCGTCAACAACGCCCATGTTTGAGTTGAGCTTGTAGAGAACAGTTACCTTCTTGCCGTCAGTGCTTACTGTCTTTGATGCAGAACCAAAGTAATTTGAAGTAGCGTTTACTGTGAGCTTCTGTGCAGGAGCAGTAGTCGGCTCTGTAGCTGTTGTAGGCTGTGTAGGTGCAGTCGGCTGAGTAGCTGTTGTTGGCTGTGTAGCTGTAGTCGGCTGAGTAGCTGTTGTTGGCTGAGCTGAAGTAGTAGGCTGTGTCGGAAGTGTAGGAGATGTTGGAACAAATCCGCTTTCAATGTTGCCGTTCTTCATAGCATATGAATATGTGCCGTTTACACCGTTTCTTGTTGCGTCAACCTTGATTGTGCTTGTTCCCTTGAGAGCTGATGTTGCAACTGTGAATGCACCTGTTACATCGTCTGCAGTAGCAGTATATGTCTTACCGTCAACTGTAACAGTTACCTTTGCAGCGCTGGCTGTAACACCTGATACAACGCTCTTGCCTGCAACTGCATATGTGAGTGTTGCAGGAGCAAGTACAAGTGCCTTCTGAGCTGACTTGAGGTCTGCAATCATAGCATTCATATCTTCAGCTGTTGTAGCGTCTTCGCCTGCTTTAATCATAGCCTCGGCTGACTTGAGAACCTTCTGAGCATTTGCCCAGCTCTCTGCTGTGTAGTCTGATGCTGTCATAGCAAGAATCTTTCTTGCTTCTTTCTTGAGTGATTCATAAGGTGAAACAACGATTGGCTTTGATGTAAGCTTGTATGTTGTACAACCTTCGTTTGTAATTTCGATTGTATCGCCGTCTTTAACGCCTGTGATATCTGCTGTCTGACCTGAACCGCTGCTGAGAATAATGTTTACTTCGTTAACATTATCGAACTTAACAACATAGTTGCCGTCAGAATCTTTTTCTGTAAGAGCAACGCCCGGCCATGTGCCTGTGAGCTTCTGTGTATCATTCCAAGCGTAAATTTTATAGCTTGCAGATGAGCTGTAAGGCTTGATTGTTACGGAAACAGAACCCTCTGCAGGCTCTGGCTCGCCGCCGCTCCCTGCTGATTACCGTTGGTTACTGTCTTAACCGATGCGTAGTTGCCGTTCTGAATTTCGAGAACAGCACCGTCATAAAGACCTGTGATATCGCCTGACTGTGAGCCGCTGCCGTTGTTGAGAACAACGCTGAATGACTTGTCGGCTGAAACAGGAAGTGTGAGTTCATATGTGTTTGCCTGACCTGAAACGGCTGCTGCCTTTGCACCCGGCCATGCACCGTTGAGTGCTGTGCTTGCACCTGTCCAAGCGTAAACATTCGGAGCGCCTGCTGTGCTCTTGATTGTAAGCTTTGATGTCTGACTTGCTGTCGGACCGGGAACAGTTGTGCTCTGTGTCGGGCTGGTTGTAGGCTTTTCGTCGTTTTCGCCGAGCTTGAGGAATGTGAATTTAGCCTCTGAGGTTGCCTTGTCGTTTGTAGCTTCAACAGTTACTTCGATTGTATCGTTCTTGTAAGCTGTCTGACCGATTGTGAATGTGTCGCCGTCCTTAACAACAAACTTGTTACCGCCGTCAACAGAAACCTTTGCGCTGTCGCATTCCTTGAGAGAAACAGTAACCTGCTCTGTGCCGTAGAACTTCGGCTCGCCTGTGATTGATACAAGTGGCTGACCGTCAGCATTTTCCATAAGGATTGTGCCGTTTACACCGCTGTTGAAAGTTACCTTACCGTCAGTAACAACTGAAGATGAGTTGTCATAAGTATTGATTATATAACTGCCGTCTTCCCAAAGAGTTGAAACATCAACAGTTACGCTTGAATTTTTGTTACAGCCGATTACTGCAGCTGCCTGATCTGTTACGCCGTACTTATCGTATGTACGGCCGAAAGCAACACCGCTTGTAGCAGAGAGCTTAACATTTGCGCCGGCACCGATAGATACATGCTTGTTACGGAACTGACCAACCTTCTGCCACTGAGCAAGAAGAGTTTTGTTCATGTCGTTCCAGTTCATATCACTTCTGAGTGCATGACCCGATCCGCCGTAACCGTCAAATGCAACGCCGGGATAGAGAGGACGGTTGGTTTCGTCACCGTAGAAAATCTGAATTCCGCCCGGGAGAAGGAGGAATGCAGCCGCATTGTAAAGCATTGTGTTCTCATCGCCACGGGTAAGTGTTTCATCGTGTGATGACATAAATGAAAGAACGTTAAAGCCTTCCTTTGTGTTGATCTGGTCTGCATAGCCCTGATATGTGTTTGCAACACTACCGCTTGCAAGAGCACCGCCGCCTGTAACTGCGAAGTTAATCATTGAGTCGAAGCCGCCCTCGGAATAGTATGTGTCGTAGCCTACACCGTGATCCCAATGCTCGCCTGTCATCCAGAAATCTTCTTTCCAGTCAGCACCTGCTTTGCCCTTGTTGTTGGATCTCCACTCTCTGAGAGCAGAAACACAAGCCTGCTTGAGCTGGTTCCAAGAAGCCTTATCAACATGCTTTGCAGTATCGCAACGGAAACCGTCAACACCGTACTCCTTAACCCACTCTGAAAGCCAGGTTGAAAGGTAGCCTGTTACTGTGTTTGCTTTACCGTATTTTGCGAGCTTCTGAGCATATGTACCTTCCTGAGTCCACTTTGTTTTGAGGATCGGAGGAATTGTAACATCCTTTGTCTGCTCTGTTCTGAAGTCGGGAAGTCCGCTGAGTGACATTGTAAGATCACCGCCGGCACCCTCTGTATATCCGGGAAGACCGCTGCGGATCCAGTCATTGCTCCACCATTTGCCCCAGTCTTCTTCTGATGTTTTATAGTCAATGTGGTCGTTTACTTCACCTACATCTGTGAGCTTGTATTTGAAGTCTGATGCACCGTCAAGGAGAGTACCGAAGCCGAACTGCTCCATATCTGCAACGGTGTTGTAGCCTGTGTGGTTCATTACGATATCCATGATAACTCTGATACCGTGCTCATGCGCTGTGTCAACGAGAGTTTTGAACTCCTCTTTTGTACCGAAGTTTGCATCGGTTTCGGTATAGTCAAGAACATAGTAGCCGTGATATGAGTAGTGAGCAAAGCCCTTACCTGAATCACAATAGCCGTGAATCTGCTCATACGGAGCTGAGATCCAAATTGCATTTACACCGAGGTTATCAAAATAGCCCTCTTCAATTGACTGAGTAACACCTGCAAAGTCGCCGCCGTGGAATGTACCGGGGTTTGTATCCCAGCCGTCAAGCGGTTTGCCGTCCTTGTCAAGTGTTCTGCCGTATGAATGGTCATTTGCGGTGTTTCCGTTCTTAAAACGGTCGGTAAGCAGGAAATACACATTGGCATTATCCCATGTAAAGCCGTCATCTTCAACAAGTGAACCTGCGGCAGTTGATGATGCAGATGTGCTGCTGTCATCGGAAACTGTTGCAGCACTTGCCGAACCAAATGCTACGGAAGCACCGGGGAGAGCCATACAAAGTGTCAAAACGGCACTGAGCGCTCTCTTCATACTTCTTTTTTTCATTGTTTGATTACTCCTTTCAAAGCTTTTAAAACGTAGGGTCAAACATCCCTAGACAATTTGATTTTATCACAAAACTCTCACAAAAACTACACATAATCCTTTTATTTTGTAAAAATAGCAAGTTGTACAATCTTTACACTGGAATTTTATGCAAAATTACTTTTAGGGCATTTTTCTTTTTGTAGAAATTTTCTTGAACAGACACGAATGTTTATGTTGACTTATGCGTATAATATGCGTATAATAAAAGTAGAGGAGTGATGCCGATGAAACGCAGGGATTTGGTTAAACTACTCGAGAGTAACGGTTGGTATTATGTCCGTGACGGAGGTCGGCATGATATTTATTCAAACGGCACAAATTCCGAGCCGATACCAAGACACCGTGAAATCAACGAATTACTTGCGAAATCCATCATTAGAAAGTATGGACTCAAATAGTCCGTACTTTCTTCCCTCTGCTAACGAATTTTATTGGAGGTATTACAATGAAAAATGTATATCCTGTGGTTTTAATACCGTCTGACGGAGGATATGTTGTAAATGTGCCTGACTTTGATATTATGACACAAGGCGATGACCTTGCCGATGCGATAGATATGGCAAGAGATGCAATTTCACTTATGGGTGTTGATTATCAGGATGACGGTAAAACAATACCTGACGCATCTAACATTGATGACATAAAACATAACAAAAATGAAATAATAACCCTTGTCGATGTAGATTTCGATTCATACAGAAAAATGCTTGAAAATCGTGCAGTCCGCAAAAATTGTACAATTCCTGCGTGGCTTAACACTATGTCTGAAAAAGAGCACATCAATTTTTCCGCAGTTCTTCAAGAAGCACTTATGGAAAAATTAAATCTTAAAAAATAATCAAAATAAAAATCAACGGCAGTACCGTGCAAATTGCATTGTACTGCCGTTTTTTATGTTGCAAAACAAATGTTATTATTTGTCTTTTTGAAAATATTTTTGTGATATTTCACCGTTATTTGTAACATCTTACAATTTTATCGTAAAAAATTTCTTATATTCGGTGAATTTACCGTTCAAATTTTTCCCTTCCTAATTCGTATATATAACGAACAAACAAACCGCCAAAAGCGGACACCCTTAGCGACATAAATAAATAGAAAGCCAAAAGAAAGAAGGAAAAGAAAATGAAACTGAAATGTAAAAAATGCGGACAATTTTTTCAATGTTGAAAAGCGTAACGAAAAACTCGTTGAAAAATACAAAAAACAAAACAGTTGAAATTTGCCCACAATGCAGAAATAAAGACAATCCAAAACGCAGTTATTTTTTTGATAATTACAGATGTCCATTTCTTGAAATAGAGAAGTGGGGAGTTTGGTGTGTTTTCTCAGGATATAGGTAAAATCAGTTAGCCGTTACTGAATTATGACATTTATAAAAATTGTATGTAACACACTGACTCCCATATAAACAAAAACGTCGGGCGACAATGGTTTGCAATCTGCAAAGTTGCCGTCCGACCTTGTTTTTTCCATTTACTTTAGTCTTACATTCAAAAATCTGAGTTTAAAGGTTGAGCCGACGCCGAGTTTGGAATCTGCGGTAATATATCCGCCTGTTTTTTCAACAATTGATTTTGCAAGCGACAGACCTATGCCGACGCTTGACGGGGATGAATTCTGTGCTTTATAGAACCTTTCAAAAATGTGGGGCAAATCCTTCGGGCTGATTCCGCAGCCGTTGTCGCTTATGGTAATTTCCGAATACATGCTGTTCCTTTCGGCAGAAATTCTGACATAACCGCCGTCGGTATGCTCAATACAGTTTTTTACAATGTTTGAAACCGCTTCGCAAATCCAGCGAAAATCGCAATTAAGCATAAAATCATTTTTGACGGTTTTTTCAATTCTCACATCACGGATATCGGCAAGAACTTCTGTGCGTGAAATGCACTCGTCAATTATTTTTTCAACCGACACATCTCCAAACTTCAATTTAACAGTTCCCGAATCAAGCATTGAGAGCGTGAGCAGACTTTTTACAAGGAAATTAATCGAATGGGCATTATGCGCTATATCCATAACAAAATCCCGTCTGATTTCAACGGGCATATCATCGTCATCAAGGATATTTTCGGTTGTAATCAAAATTGAAGTCAGCGGTGTTTTAAGCTGATGTGAAATGTCGGCAAGCGAATTTTTGAGGATTTCTTTCTCTCGCATTGAATTGTCGGCATACTCACGAAGCATTACCGTTGTTTTTTGAATCTCCTGCTTTAACAGCGACATATCGTCGTCGGTTGAGCCGTCAAGGTCGAGGTCGTACTCTCGGTTGTTTATTTTTTCAAGACACTTTACAATTTCAAGTCGCTGTCGCTTCTGCATTTTGCAGTATCTTATGAACACAACGCAGAGCAAAATTCCGAACACACAAACACCTGCGGTTGCAATCACAATTGTAATCGTTGCATAACCTCCGCTCTGAATGTCAACCCAGCCGCTGTCGGATTTTATTCCGTACTTTGCAAAGTCGCCTTTTATGCCGGCAGTGTCGCTGTTCAAAATTTGAGCAAGCTCCTTTTCCGAAATGTCGGGATATTCTTCACGAACCTTTTCGCAACGGCAATTATCTTTTTATCCGTGCTTTCACGAACAGCGTTAAATCCTGCACCGACGCTACTGCAACGGCACAACAGAAAAGTCCCGTTATCGCAAGCATTACCGCAAGAAATTTTGATGTGCTTTTCATTATACCTCCAGCCTGTAACCAAGGCCCTTTACGGTTTTAATCATATTTGTATCAAGTTTTTTGCGAAGTCTTTTTATGTACACGGTCAGCGTGTTGTCCTCAACATAATTCCCCGACAAATCCCATATGCGTTCAAGAATCTGTTCACGGGTCAGCACCTTGCCGCTGTTTTTGGCAAGCATTGCAAACAGGCGGTACTCAAGCGCCGTAAGCACAACGGGATTGCCGTTTTTGCAAACCTGTTTTTTGTCAAAGTCAATGCTGATGTCGCCAAAATTCATAGCCATAGTTTTGTCGAGCTTTTTGGTAATTCGTTTAATTCTTGCGAGTAGCTCACGGCTTGAGAACGGTTTTGTTATGTAGTCCTCCGCTCCGAGGTCAAAGCCTTTGACAATGCTGTCCTCATCGTCAAGTGCGGTGAGAAAAATCACGGGAGTTTCGCACACTCTTTTTATCTCGTCACAAAGTTCAAAGCCGTTGCCGTCTGGAAGCGACACATCAACAATAAAAAGGTCAAAGTCACCGCCGAGAGAGTTAAGGGTTGATTCGGCATTTTCGCACAACGCAACCTCAAAGCCGTTTTGTTCAAGAGTGTAAACAAGTCCTTTTGAAATTGCACGGTTGTCCTCAATAAGAAGAATTTTCACAAAAAGTCCTCCCAAAATGAAATTCGGGCGGATTAAATCAATAATCCGCCCGTCAGCAATGAAAACATACAAAATATTGTGGTATCTGTTGTTACACCTACATTATAACAGAGTGTAAAACTATTGTCAACAAATTTCAACAAAATACAGTCTGCTGACTGAATATGACGCTTAGATATTGTCATTTCGGATTGTTTCAATAATATTTTGCTTATTAACCTTTGAGATTGAGTATTTCATAATCAGCCATACTGCAACAAATACAACCGCAATGCTAATCAAAATCGCTTTCCACGGGAATACAAAGCTTATTGGAACACTTCCTTTTGAAAATGCCGAGAAGATTGCAAATACACCGAGAACGCCGAGAGGAATACCGATAATCAAAGATTTTATGCCGTACATAAGGCTTTCAAGGCGAATCATACGGTTAAATTCCTTCTTTGTCATACCGATAGATTTAAGCGATGCAAATTCCTTGCTCCTCAACTGCATATTGGTTGAGATTGTGTTGAAAATGTTTGTAAGTCCGATAAGCGAGATAACACCGATGAAGCCGTAAACAAATATTCCGACAATCAGCATAACGGCATTGAACTGTCTTACGGTTTCTTCATAGTCATAAATGTAAATGCTGTCGTCCGCACCTTCCATAGACTCAATACGGTTTGTAAGCGAAGCGTGGTCTGATGTATTGGCGTAGAGGGTAATATAGCATTCGTGTTCGCCAAGCTGAGGTGAGATTACACCCTGTTCACCGATTATCAATCCCTGACCTAAAATTGTTCCTTCGCCGATTACAGAATCAGCCGACTTTGGAATTTCATCAAACACTGACGAAACCTTTAATTTGCCTGCTATCAGCTCATTTCCGTTATCATCATTTCCGTAAACGATAAACTTTGTCGGAGCGGTTTTGCCGAACAGTTTCATTGGCTTGGAAGAGTTGCCACTCTCACTGTTATCGGGGGTTACCTGAGAATACACAAGTACACCGCCCTTGACCTTGTTGTAGTCAAGTTTTAATTCCCTGCAAATCTGAACAAAGGTATCGTGTTCAAACTCAAGAAATTCCACGCTGAATGACTTTGTACCGTCAGCATTGTCATAAAGGAAATTTTCTCCGCATTCGTTAACAGGCACATCTGCCGACACATGACCGTACTGTAAACCGACTGTCAGATAATTTTCAATTTCAGGCATTTTTTCAATTGTCTGAGCCTGCTTTGTATCAATTCCGGAAACCATATAGCTGTAGTCTGTTTTGCCGTAGTAATGCTCTGTATATGTCATTCCATAGTCCATAAATGCCGAAACTGCAATGAACATTGCAACGCTTACAACGATTGAAATAACCGTTGTGCGATACTTTTTCCTACTGCGTTTAAGGCTCTTTGAGGCGATTTTACCGCCTACACCGAAAAGCTTTTTCGTAAGCTTGGATGTGCGGTACGGCTTGTTATTCTTTACCTTGATATCCTTGTTGCCTCTGATTGCAACAAGGGGCGGAATTCTTGACGCACGAAGTGCAATGAAGAATGATGAACAGAATATAGTAACAGCCGAAAGAACGATTGCACAAATAATCGGAATTGTCGGAGTTACAAATACAAATGTTGCACCGCTCAGCATATCACTGAGAACGCTGTTGAGTATTGTAATAAGAATTGCGTTTACACCGAGTCCGAGAAGTATGCCGAGAGGGATACCGATTAAGCCGAGAATGAAGCCCTCAAAAAGCACATTCCTGCGGATTTGCCTTTTGGTTGCGCCGACTGATGCAAGCATACCGTACATACTCGTTTTCTCGGTAATTGAAATTGCAAAGCTGTTGCGGATTACAAACACGCTTGCAAGCATTACTATAATAATGATAATAACGGCAAGGCTGAAAATCACAGTATTTGTTGCCTCATTTGAACCGTAGCCTTTCATACTGAGGAGTATGGAATTGAATTCGTATGCATTTATTCCAGAGGTCTGCTGATCTTCGGGTGAAATTTCATCGCTGATTACATTACTCATATCATCAGCTTTAAAGCCTAAAATATCCGCTGTATTTTGAAGATAATTGCTTTCGCTCTGAGGAGTATAGGCGATATACAGCTTATTCATATGCTTTGTTCTGATTGCCTCGACAGGAGCTTTTTCATCAGACACGGTATATATCATAGAAAAATTTGACGGATCATAGAGTTCGCTCGTTTTCGGTCTTTCAATAATACCCGTTACGGTATAGGTTCTTTTTACCGTGTCAATAATGCTGCACTTATTAAAATCTTTTTGCAACAAATTATGAATGCCTTCCTCATCGGGGACATTGCCGTCTTTGTCGGTAAGAACACCGACATCAAGTGTGATTTTGTCACCGACTTTCACATTTTTTCCGTCCTGTGTTTTAAACGATTTTGTAACAACAGCCTCACCCGAATTTGTGGGGAACTTGCCCTTTATAAGGTCTATCTTAAAACAGTTGCCGTAGGTATTTTCGCTCATGGCAAGAACGCTGTAATCGCAGATTTCGCCGTCAGCATTTTTTGTCCTGGCATATCCGAGCCTTTCTTTATAGAAGGCATTTTCAATATTACGGTTCTGTCGGATTTTATCAATTTTTGCGGTGTCGATAATATCAAGTGCAACATCATAATTGCCCGACCAGGTTTTTTGACCGTCAATCATAGTCTGTCGGCCGCTGAGTGCCATTCCCGAAACAACCGTGATGAGTGCCGCCGAGAGCATAATTCCCACGATTGTAACAATTGTACGCACCTTGTTAAGTCGCAGATTTTTAAGCGTAAGCTTGTTGAGAAGTTTCATAATTAAACCTCCTCAACGATTTTACCGTCACTTATTGTGATAATTCTGTCAGCCTGTTTTGCAATGTCAAGGTTGTGCGTAATCATTATAACAGTCTGTCCGTAACTCTGATTGCACATTTTGAGCATACTCATAACCTCTTCGCTTGACTTTGAATCAAGGTTGCCTGTCGGTTCATCGGCAAGCACAAGAGACGGATTGTTAATGAGCGCTCTGGCAATAGATGTTCTTTGTTGCTGACCGCCCGAAAGCTGGTTTGGAAGGTGTTTTCTTCTTGCACGCAGTCCGAACGAATCAAGAATCATCTCAAGTCTTTCTCTGTCAACACCTCTGCCGTCAAGGTCGCAGGGGAGCGTGATGTTTTCTTCAACAGTCAGAATCGGGATAAGATTGTAGACTGATAGACAATCCCCACCTGTCTGCGGCGGAATACGGCAAGCTTGTCATCATTCATTTTGCTTATATCGTTGCCGTCAACAAAAATTTTTCCGCTTGTGGGACGGTCAACACCGCCGATAAGATGAAGAAGAGTTGACTTGCCGCTGCCGCTTGCACCGACAATGGCAACAAATTCGCCCTTTTCAACCGAGAACGAAACATCGTCAACCGCATGGACAAGGTTTTCACCGCTTCCGTAGGTTTTTGTAAGATTTTCAACTTTCAGAATTTCCATAAAATATACCTCCAAATTCATTTTACACCCATATTATAGTGACGCAAAATGACTGTAAAGTGAATCCTGCAAACAAATTTTTCCGTAGGGCAGCCCACTTGAATACAAGCAAAACATTTTTTATTGTGTTTACCATAAAGAAATAACCGCCCTGTACTGCGAATACAAGGCGGTTACCAAAAATAATTTGTCTTAAAAGCGGAACAGCTAAAGCCGTTTCCTTATCTATATATTAACATCTAACTATTAATATGTCAATCATTTTTCGGTGTGTCGCTTCGTTGCACACCGTTTTTTATTTCTCGTTTTTATTTACAATCTAAAAGTAATGCTCGGGCAAATATGTTTTGCATATTGCAAACTGTTTTCACGAACCGACAACGGTGACTTACCGCCGACCGTAATTTTCCATTTTCAATTTTCAACTTTCAATTTAAAATCAACGCTCGGGCGATAATGCTTGAACTATCGCAAACTGTCTTCACGAACAGGCAACGGTGGCTCACCGCCTGCAGTTTTGAAAGTATATTTTGATGAGATTATTCGGCTTGTCGGCAATGCCTATGCCTAAAAAATCACCATCATGGGTTTTCATTCTGAAAAGTTGATCGTTCTCGTACCCCGACTTGGCAAGATATGTTCTGTCGGCACTCAACGCACCGCCGTTTGCAAATCGTTTTGCCTGCGCAGGCGATACGGCAAGATAGCCCAAACTCATAAATAGGCTCTCAACGGAACGCAGTTTTTCTTCAACATTTCCGTTTTCGCAAATGCTTTTCAGCTCGTCAAGCGTTATGCACTCGTCAAGCGAAAATCCGCATGCTGAGGTTCTGCAAAGTGCCGTCATAACCGCACCGACACCGAGAACCCTGCCTATGTCATCAATTATCGTGCGTACATAAGTACCCTTTGAACAGGAAATTTCAAGCGTGCCTGTCTGTGCTTTTTCGTCAAAATTCGCAAGCGAAAGAGAATAGACAGTAACCTTTCGGCTCTCACGCTCAACCTCGATTCCCTGTCTTGCAAGGTCATAAAGCCTTTGACCGTTCTTTTGTACGGCAGAGTACATCGGCGGAATCTGCTCAATTTCGCCCGTGAAATTGGGAATTACTCTGCGAATCTGCTCCTCTGTAACCGAAGATTCGCATTCTCTCGTCACCGTACCCCAGATATCGAGGGTGTCGGTGGTTTTGCCAAGCTGAAATTCTGCCGTGTATGACTTGTCGTGATTGAGAATCAAATCCTGTGTTTTGGTTGCAGTTCCGAGCAAAACAGGCAGAACGCCCGTTGCGTTCGGATCAAGTGTTCCCGTGTGACCGAGCTTTTTCTGCCCTGTCAGTCTGCGGACAACGGCAATAACATCAAACGAGGTGAATTCCTTCGGCTTGTCAATCAGCAGTACACCGTTAAGATTGCTCATGATAAAAACTTCTCCGCAGCTTTTTCAAGCGTTGTCTTTACGGTTTCAAGGTCGCCCTCAATTGAGCATCCTGCCGCCGCAGGATGACCGCCGCCTCCGAACTGCGAACAGAAATCCGAGGCATTGATATTATTGTTTGTACGAACGGAAATCTTGAAGAATCCGCCCTCTTTTTCACGCATTGTAATTCCGATGAGAACACCCTCAATCTGACGGGGAATAGAGGCAAGTCCCTCCATTTCGTCATCACCCGTGTTGAGCTTTTTGAGCATATCAAGCGTTGTGTAAATTATTGCGCATCTGCCGTCTGCACAATAGGTCATTGACTCATAAACGGCTCTTTCAAGCTGAATTTTGTTTTTTCGACTTTGTTTCAAACATCGCCTTGTTTATGTATGCGGTGTTACAGCCAAAGTCCATAAGACTTGCGGCAACACGCATGGTTTCGGCGGTTGTGTTTGTGTATCTGAAAC
>ENA-OQCF01000380-OQCF01000380.1-human-gut-metagenome-genome-assembly--contig:-NODE-380-length-17423-cov-1.719473_pt1 | contig 17423 bp, 19 predicted proteins | sample MGYA00242756_ERZ504573 | MGnify/ENA primary metagenome ERZ504573 (study PRJEB26092, sample SAMD00036240) | human gut metagenome | host: Homo sapiens | study: EMG produced TPA metagenomics assembly of... | reverse complement strand
CTGGTAGCATATGGCCGCGAGCAGGAGAAAATCCATAATAAAAAATTCCGTTTTACCCTTACCACCAACGGCGTCTTGCTCAATGATGAGGTAATGGAATTCTGCAACAAAGAGATGGGAAATGTGGTCCTCAGTGTTGACGGCCGCAAGGAGGTTCATGATTTCATGCGCCCGTTCGCAAAGGTGCCGGCAGCTATGATCTTATTATGCCTAAGTTCCAGAAGTTTGCAGAATCCAGAAATCAGGACAAGTATTATGTAAGAGGTACTTTTACCCACCATAATCTTGATTTCTCCAAGGATGTGCTTCATCTGGCAGATCTTGGATTCAAACAGATTTCTGTAGAGCCTGTAGTTGCGGCTGATACGGAGGAATATGCGATCCGCGAGGAGGATATCCCCCAGATCATGGAAGAGTATGATACTCTTGCAAAAGAAATGATTAAAAGAGAGAAAGAGGGAAAAGGATTTAACTTCTTCCATTTTATGATCGACCTTACAGGTGGCCCTTGTGTATACAAGAGACTGTCAGGCTGCGGTTCAGGAACAGAGTACCTGGCTGTAACACCCTGGGTGATTTTTACCCATGTCACCAGTTTGTTGGTGAAGAACAGTATCTCATGGGAAATGTAGACGAAGGCATCACAAAGCCGGAAATCCAGAAGGAATTCGGCGGATGCAACGTTTACACAAAGAAAGACTGCAAAGACTGCTTCGCACGTTTCTACTGTAGTGGCGGATGTGCGGCAAATGCATTCCATTTCCAGGGAGATATCAAAGGCAATTATGAAATCGGATGCGAACTCCAGAGAAAACGTGTGGAGTGCGCCATCATGATAAAAGCCGCACTGGCATGTGATTAGTGGGCAGTAATCTGTCTGACTGATACCGCCGTCGGCTGTTATCATAACAGAAAATGGCTGGCAGGCGGATGAACATGACCGCGGACAAAAAATCAAGAAGGGAAAAGAACTATGAAGAAAAGTAAAGGAATCGTAGTGCTGCTTCTGACACTGATCCTGACTGTGTTCTTTTGCTTTACTGCAGCCGTAGGTATCGGTCCTACCGGAACCGGTGCAGCAAAACATATCAACACGGGTCTTGATCTTGCCGGTGGTGTCAGCATTACCTACCAGGCTAAGGAGAGCAATCCGACAAGCGAAGAGATGTCAGATACGATCTACAAGCTTCAGAAGCGTGTAGAGCAGTACAGTACTGAGGCTCAGGTATACCAGGAAGGATCAGACCGTATTACAGTTGAAATTCCTGGTGTTACAGATGCAGATACTATTCTGAATGATCTGGGTAAACCAGGTTCCCTGTATTTCATCACAAAAGAAGATGCTGACGGAAACCAGAACTTTACTACAGGACAGGATGGATATGTTCTCTCCAGAACTATGGATGAGATCAAGGAATCCGGAAGTGTTGTTCTGGAAGGTTCTGATGTAGCAGATGCCCAGGGTGGTGCGATCCAGAATCAGAACACAAGTGCAAAGGAATATGTGGTAAGTCTTACTCTTACTTCTGATGGAGAAAACAGTGGTAAAACAAAATTTGCAGAAGCTACAAAGAATAATGTAGGCAAGCAGATCGCTATCGTCTATGACAATAACATTATCAGTGCTCCGAATGTAAATGAAGAGATTTCCGGCGGAAAAGCACAGATCAGCGGAATGTCTGACCTGGAAGAAGCACAGAACCTTGCTTCTTATATCCGTATCGGTTCTCTGGGACTGGAACTGGAAGACTTCGTTCCAGTGTTGTAGCTGCACAGCTTGGTGAAGAAGCAATCTCTACAAGTGTTCTTGCAGGTGCGATCGGTCTGATCATCGTTATTATCTTTATGATCATTGCATACCGCGTACCTGGTGTAGTTGCAGGTATCGCACTGATTCTTTATACATCATTAATGCTGATCACGCTGAATGCCTTTGATATTACTCTTACTCTTCCGGGTATTGCGGGTATTATCCTTGGTATCGGTATGGCGGTGGATGCCAATGTTATTATTTATGCCCGAATCAGAGAGGAAATTGGTGCAGGAGTTTCAGTAAGGAATTCTATTAAGTCCGGTTTCAGCAAATGCTTTCGTTCTTGCAATCTTTGATTGGAAAATATTACAACGCTGATTCGCAGCCTTTGTGCTGATGTGGCTTGGTTCAGGTACTGTTAAGGGATTTGCTTATACACTTGCCCTTGGTATCGTGATCTCCATGTTTACAGCACTGGTTGTATCCAGACTGGTTGTAAATGCACTTTATGCAGTTGGTGTGCGTGATCCGAAATTCTACGGATCTGCAAAAGAACGTAAGGCAATTGATTTTCTTTGGAAAGAAGAAGTATTTCTTTGTTATTTCCATTATCCTTGATCCTCTGCGGTCCGGTAGCGATGTTTGCTAATTCACATGCAGGAAACAAAGCGTTAAATTACAGCCTTGAGTCTCAGGCGGTACTTCTACAACTGTTACATTTAATGAAGATATGGATATCAAGACCATTGATTCCGAAGTAACTCCTGTTGTAGAAGAGGTGACAGGAGATAAGAATGTTCAGCCTACAAAGGTAGTTGGAACAAATCAGGTTGTGATCAAAACACGTTCTCTGAATCAGAGCGAACGTGAAGCTCTGCAGAGTGCACTGGTTGAGAAATTTGGTGTAGATGACAGCACAATTTCCACAGAAAGTATTTCTTCTACAGTAAGTAGTGAAATGCGTCGTGATGCGCTTGTAGCCGTTATAGTAGCTACAATCTGTATGCTTCTTTATATCTGGTTCAGATTTAAAGACATCCGTTTTGCAAGCAGTGCGGTATTGGCGCTTCTGCATGATGTTCTGGTTGTACTTGCATTCTATGCTATTGCCAGAGTATCTGTCGGTAATACATTTATTGCCTGCATGCTTACATCGTAGGTTATTCTATCAATGCTACAATCGTTATTTTTGACCGTATACGTGAGAACCTTCACAGTGGTTCCAGAGAAAAAACTGGCAGAAATTGTAAACACAAGTATCACCCAGACTCTTACAAGAAGTATTTATACCTCTTTTACAACTTTTGTTATGGTAGCTGTTCTTTATATCATGGGTGTTTCTTCTATCCGTGAATTTGCAGCACCTCTGATGGTTGGTGTTCTTGTCGGTGCATATTCTTCTGTATGTATTACAGGTGCATTGTGGTATGTAATGAAAAAGAAATTTGCAGGAAAAGGACAGCCGGCAATTGCTGTAGCTTCCGCATCCGCAAAGTCTTCTTCAAAATCGAAGAAAGCACGTGATGTATCACAGAAAGATCCGACTCAGCCAAAGAAGAAAAACCGAAAAAGAGTAGCTGAACGTCTGGCTGCCGAAGAAGCAGCTAAAAAACAGCAGAATGATGATGCTGAATAAAACAATAATTGTCTGAAAAACAGGCAGACAGAAATATCCCGGGGTAAAACTCCGGGATATTTTTATGAGGAGAGAAAATATATGGAGAAATGGGTAATAGCAGCAAAAAGAGCAGATTTTAACCAGATCGGTCAACAGTTTCATATTGATCCGGTGATTGCGAGACTGATCAGGAACAGAGATGTGATCGGAGAAGATAAGATAAGAGAGTATCTGTCAGGAACAGTACAAGAGCTTCCTTCTCCCTGGCTGATGAAGGATATGGAAAAAGCTGTAGATATCCTGGAGAAAAAAATATCGCAGAAAGCAAAAGTCCGTATTATTGGTGATTATGATATTGATGGTGTGACCTCTACATACATTTTAATGAAAGGCCTTGCGAGGATCGGAGCAGATGTGGATACTTATATTCCGGACAGAGTTGCAGACGGATATGGGATTCATGCACATCTTATAGAAAGAGCGGAAACGGACCGGATCGATACGATCGTGACCTGTGATAATGGAATTGCTGCGGCTGCTGAAATCCAGATGGCAAAGGATAAGGGAATGACAGTGATTATTACAGATCATCATGAGGTTCCTTACAGGGAGGAAAAGGGAGAACGCCAGATGGTGCTTCCTCCGGCAGATGCGATTTTGAATCCGAAACAATATGATTGTCCATACCCGAATAAAAACCTGTGTGGGGCAGGTGGTAGCATTTAAATATATTGCAGCACTCTACGAGAGATTTGGTGTTCCGGCAGAGGAGCTGGAAGATTATTATGAACTGGCGGCTATTGCAACAGTAGGAGATGTTATGGATCTTCAAGGAGAGAACAGGATTTGGTAAAAGAAGGCTATGCCGTCTGAAAAATACCAAAAATAAAGGATTGCAGGAACTGATACGTGCAAATTCTCTGGAAGATGCTAAAATCACAGCTTATCATATCGGATTTGTGCTGGGACCATGTATCAATGCCAGTGGCAGACTGGATACAGCTGCCCGTTCTCTTGCGCTTCTTAATGCAAAAACAAAGGAAGAAGCAGCAAGGCTTGCCGGAGATCTTACAGCTCTTAATCAGAGCCGAAAAGCTCTCACTGAGAAAGGAAAAGAAGAGGCAATCCGGATTATAGAGACTACAGAGCTGAAAAATGACAGAGTACTGGTAGTTTATCTTCCGGATTGTCATGAAAGTCTTGCCGGAATTATAGCAGGCAGGATCAGGGAAAAATATCACAGGCCAGCCTTTGTACTGACGGGCGGTGAGACAAGTGCAAAAGGAAGCGGAAGATCAATAGAAAGTTACTCCATGTATGAAGAAATGGTAAAGTGTGCAGATCTGATGATACAGTTTGGAGGCCATCCGATGGCAGCAGGTCTTTCTATTGAAGAAAAAAATATAGAAGAATTCCGGAGACGCCTCAATGTAAACTGTACATTGACGGACGAAGAATTGCGTCCTAAGATCGTGATTGATGTGCCGATGCCTGTGTCTTAATATTACAAAAGGACTGGTAGAACAGATTTCGCTTCTGGAACCTTTGGAAAAGGGAATACAAAACCGGTCTTTGCGCAGAAAAATCTCAGAGTGCTTGATCACAGTATTATCGGGAAAAATAAAAATGTAGTAAAACTAAAACTTCTCGATCCGCAGGGGATTTCAGTGGAAGGCATTTATTTCGGAGAAGCAGAGGATTTTGTGAACTTTATCAGGGAAAAAGACAGTATTTCTGTTACTTATTATCCGGAGATCAATAGATTCAGGGGACGAGAGAGTCTTCAGATCATTATTCAGAATTACTGTTAATATTATCACCTGTTTTGTATCCGCCGGTAAGTCTGGAAATACAAATGTCAGGGCTTAACAGTAACTTGATTCTGAAATAAAAAGGTGATATACTATAAAATATTTATGAGCGAACAGCAATATAACACACACTGGAGGAGAAATAAAATGAAGAAAATTGAAGATTATGTATTAAGTATACCGGATTTTCCTGAACCGGGGATTATTTTCAGAGATATTACAAGTGTTCTGCAGGACGCGGATGGCCTGCAGTTGGCAATCGACTCCATGCAGGACTGTCTTAAGGATATAGATGTGGACGTGATTGCAGGAACAGAGTCCAGAGGCTTTATCTTTGGTGTACCGATCGCATATAATCTTCATAAACCATTTGTACCGATTCGTAAAAAAGGTAAACTTCCCCGCGAAACAGTATCTGTAAGCTATGATCTGGAATATGGCAGTGCAGAGATTGAAATGCATAAAGATTCCATAAAACCAGGTCAGAAAGTGGTTATCGTTGATGATCTGATGCAACAGGCGGTACGATCGAAGCGGCGATCAAGCTGGTGGAACAGCTTGGCGGTGAGGTTGTCAAGGTTGTATTTCTCATGGAACTTGCAGGTTTAAAGGGACGCGAAAGACTGAATGGGTATGATGTAGCGTCTGTAATTTGTTATGATGGTAAATAAGCACAGCTGATTGTGCAGGACAGGCAGGTGGGAGCATATGACAGAGATAACAAAAAGTACAGAAGCAAAAAAAGATGAAATGCAGGTTGAAAAAGAGAAGCTGGAATCTGTAAAGAGAGCAGATGCGGCAGTAAAGACCATGCATGATTTTACAAGTCCGGAGGTGCTTTATAAAGAACTGATAAACAGTGTTCTGAAGTATCATCCATCAACAGATATTTCCATGATAGAGAAGGCATATAAGGTTGCAAGTGAAGCTCATGAAGGACAGAAGAGAAAGTCTGGAGAGCCATATATCATTCATCCTTTGTGTGTTGCCATCATTCTGGCAGATCTGGAACTTGACAAAGAAACGATAGTTGCAGGTCTTCTTCATGATGCAGTTGAAGATACCTGGATGACCTATGAGGAAGTGGAGAAGGAATTTGGTTCAGAGGTTGCACTTCTTGTGGATGGTGTTACCAAGTTGGGACAGTTATCTTATTCTGCGGATAAAGTAGAAGTTCAGGCAGAGAACCTCAGAAAGATGTTTCTTGCCATGGCTAAGGATATCAGAGTTATTCTGATCAAGCTTGCAGACCGTCTTCATAATATGCGTACCTTACAGTATATGCGTCCTGAAAAGCAGCAGGAAAAGGCCAGAGAGACCATGGATATTTATGCTCCTATTGCCATGCGTCTGGGTATTTCCAAGATAAAGGTAGAGCTGGATGACCTGTCGCTGAAATACCTTAAGCCGGATGTATATTATGACCTGGTGCATAAGGTTGCCCTGCGTAAAAGCGAGAGAGAACAGTTTGTAGGTGCGATTGTAAAAGAAGTTAAGAAACATATGGATGATGCCAATATTAAGGCGCAGGTGGACGGACGTGTAAAACACTTTTTCAGCATCTACAAGAAGATGGTAAATCAGGATAAGACTATTGATCAGATTTATGATTTATTTGCTGTCCGTATTCTTGTAGATACAGTGAAGGATTGTTATGCTGCCCTTGGTGTGATCCATGAGATGTATAAGCCGATTCCGGGACGGTTTAAAGATTATATTGCCATGCCGAAACCCAATATGTATCAGTCATTGCATACCACATTGATCGGACCTAACGGACAGCCCTTTGAAATCCAGATCCGTACTTATGAAATGCACAGAACTGCAGAATATGGTATCGCTGCACACTGGAAATATAAGGAGTCGTCTGACGGAAAAGCTCCTGTAGGTAAGAGTGAGGAAGAGAAACTGAACTGGCTGCGTCAGATTCTGGAATGGCAGAGAGACATGTCTGATAACAAAGAATTCATGAGTCTTCTGAAGAATGACCTGGATCTTTTTGCGGACAGTGTTTACTGTTTTACTCCACAGGGAGATGTTAAAACACTTCCAAGTGGTTCTACACCGGTGGATTTTGCATACAGTGTTCACAGTGCAGTCGGAAATAAGATGGTAGGTGCCAGAGTTAACGGTAAGCTGGTTCCGATTGAATATGAGATCAAAAACGGTGACCGTATTGAGATTATTACTTCCCAGAATTCTCAGGGACCAAGCCGCGACTGGTTGAAACTGGTTAAGAGTACTCAGGCAAAGAACAAGATTAACCAGTGGTTCAAGAAGGAATTAAAAGAAGATAATATCCTTAAGGGCAAGGAGATGCTTGCGCAGTATGCGCGTGCAAAGGGATTTAAGATCGCAAATTATACAAAAACCCAGTATCTGGAGGCTGTTTTGCGTAAATATGGTTTCAGGGACTGGGATTCAGTACTTGCTGCAATTTGGTCATGGCGGATTGAAAGAAGGTCAGGTTTTCAATAAGCTGGTAGAGGCTTATGATAAGGAAAATAAGAAGAATCTGACAGATGAGCAGGTTCTTGAGGCTGCTTCTGAGACACAGGAGAAGCTTCACATTGCCAAGAGCAAGAGCGGCATTGTGGTAAAAGGAATCCATGATGTGGCAGTCCGTTTTTCCAAGTGCTGTAATCCGATCCCGGGTGACGAGATTGTAGGCTTTGTTACAAGAGGACGTGGAATCACAATCCATCGTACAGATTGCGTCAATGTGCTGAATATGTCTGAGACGGACAGGACACGACTGATCGAGGCGGAATGGCAGCAGCCTGATACCAAGGAAAAAGAGAAGTATATGGCTGAGATTCAGGTTTATGCAAATAACCGTACAGGGCTTCTTGTGGATCTTTCTAAAATATTTACAGAACGTAAGATCGACCTGCGAAGTATCAACAGCCGTACAAGCAAGCAGGAGAAGGCAACTATTTCCATGAGTTTTGAGATTGGAAGCAAAGAGGAACTGCGTTCCCTGATCGAGAAGATCCGTCAGGTAGAGAGTGTCATTGACGTAGAGAGAACTACAGGCTGATCATGGAAAAATCTGCTGGAACATTATTTTATGGAACTGCTGCAGATTGACAGAAAGGAATAACATGAAGAATTTAGAATTACAGAAATGTATATTAGGACCTGTATATACAAATTGCTATCTCCTTAAGAATAAAGAAACCGGAGAACTGATCATTGTTGATCCCGCAGATTGTCTGGAGAAGATTGAAATGAAGATTTCCCGGATGAATGGAAAACCGGTGGCGATTCTTCTTACCCATGGACATTTTGACCACATTCTGGCTGCACAGGCAGTAAGGAGAAATATAATATTCCGATTTATGCCTGTCGTCAGGAAGAGGAGATGCTCCGCGAACCTTCGATCAATATGACTGTACATTATGGACAGGGATGTTCTATTGTGCCGGATGTATTTCTGGAGGATCTGGATGTTATCAGACTGGCGGGATTTTCCGTTCAGATGATCCATACACCGGGACATACCAAAGGAAGCTGCTGTTATTATCTGAAAGATGAAGGTGTATTGTTCAGCGGTGATACAGTGTTCTATGGCTCTGTTGGAAGAACGGATTTTCCGGGTGGAAGTACAGCAGAAATCGTGAGAAGTCTCCATAAACTGGTAGATTCGCTTCCTGAAGAGACCGAGGTTTTCCCCGGACATGATGCATCTACCACTATTGGTTATGAAAAGAGGTATAATCCATTTGTGTAAAATAGGCATTCTGTTTGAGAACAGAGATTTGAACATGATGTTTATGAACTGATCAAAGCGTTTATCCCGAAGCGGAGATACATACTCTTTATGAAAATGCTGAAGCAGAGTATGACCTCCGCTTCAGTGTGGAACGGGATAATGACAGTTATATCATAAAATACGAAAGGACAGAGAATCTGTCGAAACAGGAAACAGAGCAAAAAGGGGTAATTTCCGCAGACATACTTTCTAAAGAGAATGCAGGCTGTGGAATACAGGATGCTCATGCTCTGAGAAAAGAGAATAAAGATAATATCAAATATGCTCTGTATCAGTTGTTGGTAAAACTGACGGGCAGAACTCTTCCATGGGGAAATCTGACAGGAATAACGTCCTGCCAAACTGGCAATGGGAATGATCGAATCCGGAATGAAAAATACGGAAGCAGCCCGGGAGATGCGTGAGAGATATCTGGTGAGTCCGCAGAAAACAGCGCTTGCCATCACTATTGCAAACAGGGAAAGAGAGATTCTGAAGGATATTGACTATGAAAATGGATACAGCCTTTATATTGGAATCCCGTTTTGCCCAAGTATCTGTCTGTATTGTTCCTTCAGCTCCTATCCGCTGAAAGTGTGGGAGAAGAGAACAGATGAATATGTGGAAGCTCTCTGCCGGGAGGTAAGAGAGACTGCTCTTATGATGAAGGGAAGAAAACTGGACACCATCTATATTGGCGGCGGTACCCCGACTACACTGCTTCCACATCAGATCCGTAAGCTCCTGGATACAGTGGGAGAAGCTTTTGGCTATGAAGGACTGGCAGAGTTTACTGTGGAAGCCGGCAGACCGGACAGTATTACACGTGAAAAGCTGATGGCGATCAGGGAGTATCCGGTAACAAGAATTTCCGTAAATCCACAGACTATGAATCAGGAAACCCTGGATATTATCGGCCGCAGACATACTGTGGAGCAGACAAAAGAAGCGTTTCATCTGGCACGAGAGCTGGGATACGATAACATTAACATGGATCTGATCGTAGGACTCCCGGGTGAGGATATTCACATGGTAGAGCGGACTCTTGAACAGGTTCGTGAACTGGCACCGGACAGTATTACCGTACATTCACTGGCAGTGAAACGTGCAGCAAGGCTGAATATTTTTAAAGAGAAATATCAGGAAATGTCTTTTGAGAATAATCAGGAGATTATGGATCTGACCATGAAAACGGCGTATGAAATGGGAATGGGTCCTTATTATCTGTACAGACAGAAGAATATGAAGGGAAATTTTGAAAATGTTGGCTATGCAAAGGTTGACAAAGCGGGAATTTACAATATACTGATTATGGAGGAAAAACAGCCTATCATCGCACTGGGGGCAGGCGGTTCTTCCAAGCTGGTCTTTGACCATGGACAGAGAATTGAACGTGTGGAGAATGTAAAAGATGTTTCTAATTATATTTCCCGCATTGATGAGATGATCGAGAGAAAACGGACAGCAATAGCTACCTGGCTGTAGGATGTGGAGGTAACATTTTGGACACAGTACAAAAGACAGCGGCCAGGTTCACAGCAGAGGATCCTGGAATTTGACCTTGCTTCTGAACTGCATCATGGAATGCTGGTAAGTAATCTGGCTTATGCGGTTGCAGAGGAGATGGGACTGCCGCATGAACAGTGCTATGAGCTTGCAATAGCAGGAATGCTCCATGATATAGGAAAGCTGAAGCTGACAAGTTATATTAACGGACAGGAGCAGGATCCTCTGGTGATCGAGGAACTGAAGTATGTCCGGATGCATTCTGCATTGGGATATGAGGAACTTAAAGGGCAGGGATATTCGGATTTTGTATTGGAGAGTATCCTGTACCATCATGAGAATTATGATGGCAGTGGATATCCGTCCAATAAAGCAGGTGATGACATACCCATAGGTGCCCGGATACTCAGAGTCTGCGATGTATATGCAGCATTGATCTCTGACAGACCATACAGAAGAGGATTTGATATTTCTTCAGTTATGGAGTTGATGATCGATGAAGTAAAAAATTTTGATATGCAGGTTTTTCTTGCGTTTCAGAGAGTGGTTCATAATGGAGACGGCAGAATTTTTATAAAAGAGGAGGACAACATGGCATTAAAGAAGAAACCGGTAACCGGTATGAAGGACATTTTACCAAAAGAGATGGAAATCCGTAATTATGTGATGAACATGATTCGTGAAACATACGGAACATTTGGCTTTTCATCTATAGAGACACCATGTGTGGAACATATTGAAAATCTTTCCAGTAAACAGGGCGGAGAGAATGAGAAACTTATTTTCAAGATCCTGAAACGTGGGGAGAAACTGAAACTTGCGGAAGCAGAGAAAGAAAGTGATCTGGTTGACTCCGGACTTCGCTACGATCTGACTGTGCCGCTTTCCAGATATTATTCCAACAACGCAAATGAGCTTCCGGCTCCTTTTAAGGCACTTCAGATGGGCAGTGTGTGGAGAGCAGACAGACCGCAGAGAGGACGTTTCCGTCAGTTTATGCAGTGTGATATTGATATTCTGGGTGAGCCTACTTATCTGGCTGAGATCGAACTGGTTCTTGCTACCACAACGTTACTCGGAAAGCTGGATTTCCACAACTTTACGATTCGCATCAATGACAGAAAAATCTTAAAAGCGATGGCGCAGTACAGTGGATTCCCACAGGAAAGCTTTGACACTGTGTTTATCATTCTGGACAAGATGGACAAGATTGGTCTGGAAGGTGTTGCAGAAGAACTGGAGAAGGAAGGATTTGCAAAAGAGGGCATTGATGCTTATCTTGGACTTTTCAAAGAGATCACTTCTGACATTGAGGGTGTCCGTTATTGCAAGGAGAAATTAAAAGATGTTCTGGATCCAAAGGTTGCTGAGGACCTTGAAACAATCATTTCTACTGTAGATTCTGTTAAGACAGCAGATTTTAAGATGTCTTTCGATCCGACTTTGGTACGTGGAATGTCTTATTATACAGGACCGATTTTTGAAATCTCTATGGATGAGTTTGGCGGCAGCGTAGGCGGCGGTGGACGCTATGATGAGATGATCGGTAAATTTACAGGAAACAATACATCTGCCTGCGGATTTTCAATTGGATTCGAGAGAATCGTAATGCTTCTTCTTGAGAAAAATTATGAAATCCCGACAAAGAATGGTAAGAAAGCATATCTTATCGAGAAGAATATGCCGGCAGACAAGATGCTGACGATTCTGAAACAGGCTCAGGAAGAGCGTAATGCCGGAACACAGATCAATATTTCTATTATGAAGAAGAATAAGAAATTCCAGAAAGATCAGATGACAGCAGAGGGCTATACAGAGTTTGTAGAATTCTTTAAAGACAGAATGTAATAATTCGTAACTGTTCAGCAACATTGCGAGATAGCAGACTGCCGGATAGTTACAACAATTCTTATAATATAGAAAGCATGAAAAGAGGAAAGAAACATGGCTGAAAGTATGCAGGGACTGCACAGAACATGCCGATGTGCAGAAGTAACAAAGGAAATGATCGGCAAAGAAGTTGTCCTTATGGGATGGGTTCAGAAAGCCCGCGATAAAGGCGGAATTATTTTCGTAGATTTAAGAGACCGTTCCGGTATCATGCAGCTGATTTTTGAGAATGGCAGCATTGATGAAGAAGGTTTTGCAAAAGCAGGTAAGCTGAGAAGTGAATTCGTAATCGCTGTTACCGGTGTGGTAGAAGAAAGAGGCGGACGCTGTTAACAAGAATCTTGCAACAGGTGAAATTGAGCTTCGCGTAAAATCCCTTCGTGTTCTGTCTGAAGCAGAGGTACCTCCGTTCCCAATTGAAGAGAACAGCAAGACAAAAGATGAAATCCGTCTGAAATATCGTTATCTTGACTTAAGAAGACCTGACCTTCAGAAGAATATTATGCTTAAGAGCAAAGTCATGATGCTTACAAGACAGTTCTTCGCAAAAGAAGGATTCCTTGAAATTGAAACTCCGATGCTTGGTAAGAGTACACCGGAAGGTGCAAGAGATTATCTGGTACCGTCTCGTGTTCATCCGGGACATTTCTATGGTCTGCCACAGTCTCCGCAGCTGTACAAACAGCTTCTGATGTGCTCTGGTTATGACCGTTATATCCAGATTGCAAGATGTTTCCGTGACGAAGACCTTCGTGCGGACAGACAGCCGGAATTTACCCAGATCGATATGGAACTCTCTTTTGTAGATGTTGATGACGTAATTGATGTAAATGAGAGATTCCTTGCTTATCTGTTCAAGGAAGTACTTGATATTGATGTAAAACTTCCAATCCAGCGTATCACATGGCAGGAAGCTATGGACAGATTTGGTTCTGATAAACCGGATATGCGTTTCGGAATGGAACTTCATGATGTAAGTGATGTAGTTAAAAACTGTGGATTCAGCGTGTTTACTTCTGCGTTGGAAAATGGCGGCAGTGTTCGTGGTATCAATGCAGAAGGACAGGGCGCTATGCCACGTAAGAAAATTGACAAACTGGTTGAGTTTGCCAAAGGTTATGGTGCAAAAGGCCTTGCATACATTGCAATCGCTGAAGATGGCACAAGAAAATCTTCTTTTGCTAAATTCATGACAGATGAAGAGATGGATGCTCTGGTAGCAGCTATGGATGGTAAAGCAGGAGACTTACTTCTGTTTGCAGCAGATAAGAAGAAACTGGTTTATGATGTACTTGGCGCACTTCGTCTGGAACTTGCAAAGCAGATGGATCTTCTTGATAAGAATGAGTATCGTTTCGTATGGGTAACAGAGTTCCCGCTTCTTGAATGGAGTGAAGAAGAGAATCGTTTCACAGCAATGCATCATCCATTTACCATGCTTATGGAAGAGGACCTTCCACTTCTGGATACAGATCCTGGAAAAGTTCGTGCAAAAGCATATGATATCGTATTAAACGGTAATGAAATTGGTGGAGGAAGTGTCAGAATCCATCAGGATGATATTCAGGAGAGAATGTTTGAAGCACTTGGATTCACAAAAGAAGCTGCTCACGAGCAGTTCGGATTCCTTCTGGACGCATTCAAATATGGAGTTCCGCCTCACGCCGGACTGGCATACGGACTTGACCGTCTGGTAATGCTTATGGCGAAAGTTGACAGCATCCGTGACGTAATCGCATTCCCGAAGGTTAAAGATGCTTCCTGTCTGATGACTCAGTCTCCGAGCCGCGTAAGCAGGAGCAGTTAAAAGAACTGGAACTGGAAGTAAGACCGGAGGAAGTAACTGAATAAGGATGGAGCTTACAATTCAGACGTTTTTGATTGTATGCCCGTTGGTATTCCTTGCAGGATTAGTTGATTCTATCGCAGGCGGGGGTGGTTTGATCTCCCTGCCTGCGTATCTGCTTGCAGGGGTTCCGATGCACAATGCGATAGCAACGAATAAATTATCCTCGGCAACTGGGACAGCGATTTCAACAGCACGTTTATGTAAGAATAAATTTGTAGATTGGGGAGTTGCACTGCCATGTATTTCCATGGCTCTTGTCGGTTCTTTTGCAGGCGCTCATATTGCGCTTCTTGCCAGTGATAAGATATTAAAATGGATGCTGATTCCAGTACTTCCTATTGTTGCGTTTTATGTAATGAAGAAGAAAAATCTGGATGATAACAGCAATGTAGAGATTTCCAGAAAGAAACAGTGGATTTTGTGTGCGGTGTGTTCTCTGGCTGTTGGCTGCTACGATGCTTTTATGGGCCGGGAACTGGTACGTTTCTGCTTATTTTATATACAGGAGTAGCAAAACTTCCCGTAGCGAAAGCTTCCGGAACTATGAAACTTGCAAATCTTTCTTCTAATATAATGGCATTAGTTGTTTTTTTATTTAGTGGAAAGATTGTCATATATCTTGGACTTGCAGCTTCTGTTTTTTCCATTGCAGGGCATTATGTAGGATCTGGAATGGTAATGAAAAATGGAAATAAAATCGTAAGACCGATTATTCTGATCGTTCTGGTTTTACTGTTTATCAAAATTATAACGGGGATGTAAAAAGAATAAGACAAAGATTAAAAAGACCACCATATCATAGAATGATTCGGGAAAGGAACATTTCTGTGATATGGTGGCCTTTTTAGTTGTTTAACCAAACTGCGAAGCAGTTATTTGGTTATGAGCAAGTAGCGGAAGCGGATTGCGAATATCCGATTGACTAATCGTTAATTGGAACTGCTTTCAGTAGAAGTATTATCATCTGTCTGCTTATCTGTATCGGCAGAAATATTTTCATCCTCAGAATCAGAAGTCTCGAGAGGAGAATCTGTCAAAGTACCGAAAATAGCATTTCCCAAAGTATTTCCCTCATCCTGAAGTTTCCAGGATACCCCATCATTGATTAGAACAAAATCTACATCATTGACGGTAGTAACGGTATTATCATTGATGCTGTTCAGAAGAATTTCGAAAGATTTCTCGTATCGTTTCTGGGAGCCATCGATAACTGCGTCAGCAGAAGCCAGATATTTATCAAGCTTTTCCTGATAATCAGCCAGGATCGAATCACTGTCAAAGGTTGTAATTTCAGTTGTAACAGTGGCATTGTATCCATTTTCACTGCTGGATTTAATGACATAATTAAAATTTTTATGAATCTGTTCGGCAAGTGCTGAGGCAATGGAATTTTTTGCAGTATCGGATGTATTCATGATATTTACTACACCCAGATAAGATGTCATTTCTTTCAAATCCAGTTTCTGTAGAGTGTCAAGATAGACGGTCAGGGTATCTTCCGGTGAAAGGATATCCGGATTTGCCAGATCAGCTATAAGACCGCCGACAAGGTCATCTTCCAGAGAATTGGTACGCTGGATCTTCCATTTTTCCTTTTTATTATTGCCTGTATTGACAAGCTGTATGTTACAGTCTGTCTCAGCTGTATCATAGTCATTTGTGTTTAAAAGATGATTCAGGATCAGATAATGAGCCTCAAGAGATCTGGAAGAATCTTTGATATTTCCTTTTTGCGCCTGGGCTGACTCTGTGATCTGTGTCCGGAGAAGTTCTGCTTTAAAATCTCTGGCAAGAACTTTGGAATCGATTGTGGTCAGTTTGACAGAAACAGTGGCAGAATGATTAGCTGTGCCGACGATGACATCCGAAATTTTGTAATTAAATTTCCGGAAAAAGAGAGAAAAGGTTTCATTGATTTCATCAGTTAAATCAGTATTCTCTGTGGCATCGGGGAACAGCTCTGTATAGGGTATGTATTTTTGCGTAGTTTCTGAATCGAGATTTTTTAACTGATCCAGTTCATTTCTGACTACACTCTTTACATCTGACTCATTTTTGCGGAAACAGCCGCTGCTTACAGATACAGCAAAAAGAAAAAATAAGACAGAGAAAAGAAGAATCAGGTGTTTGTTTATATTCATACGTGTTCTTTCCTTTCACAGTGCTTTCTGTGCAACTGTTTGACAGTTACTATTCTGTTTATTTTAACAGATTTTGTACTGACTGTCAAAAAAAGTGAAAAAGATGAAATCGAAATTACATAAAAAAAAACGTGAAAAAAATTGTGAAAAATGTTGCCATTTGATTACAAAGCTTTTATTTTAAGGCAGAATCTGCTATGATAGGAAAGTGAATAATAATGATATAAAAAAGCAGTAGTGTATAATAGATGTTAGCCTGAACAAGGTGACAATATCAAGGAGGCAATTTATGAAGAAACGTATTATTATCGTTTTGGGAATCCTGATTGCAGCAGGTGGTATCGGAACCGGAGTCTGGTATCACTTTAAAGGAAACGGTCAGAGTGGAACCGGTGATTCTATTGTGTATGTGTCAAAAGTAAGTGTGATCACCGGATCTGAAACAACAGCGGTAAATCGGTTTGCCGGTGTGGTAGAACCGCAGAAAACTGTAAACGTAAAAATAGAAAGTGGACGAAAAGTAAAAGAAGTGGAAGTTAAGACCGGAGAAGAGGTAAAGGCCGGACAGCTTCTTTTTGAATATGATCTCAGCAGTATTGAGGATGATCTGAAGCAGGCACAACTGGATCTGGACAGATTAAAAAAATGAACAGATCAGCCTGACAGAACAGATAGCCAGGCTGGAAGCGGAGAAGAAAAAAGCAAAGGCTGAAGATCAGTTGTCCTATACCATTGAAATTGAGACTAACAAAATGAATCTCAAGAAGAATGAATATAGTCAGAAGAGTAAACAGTCTGAAATTGATAAACTTCAGAGCGCAACACAGAATACAGAGGTTCGAAGTGAAATAGATGGTGTGATACAGAAAAATTGACACTTCCAAAAATGACAAGTGACGACGGTGATTCTGTGGATGACAGCAGTGCAATGAACAGTGGTATGTCATCAGATGACGGAAGCTCGGACAGTTCTGCATTTATTACAATCCTCAGTACAGGCGCTTACAGAGTGAAAGGTAAAGTTAATGAACAGAACAGGGATTCTATTGTACCCGGAGAGTCAGTGATTATCCGTTCCAGAGTGGACAGTAGTAAAACATG
>ENA-OQCF01000378-OQCF01000378.1-human-gut-metagenome-genome-assembly--contig:-NODE-378-length-17502-cov-2.257554_pt1 | contig 17502 bp, 17 predicted proteins | sample MGYA00242756_ERZ504573 | MGnify/ENA primary metagenome ERZ504573 (study PRJEB26092, sample SAMD00036240) | human gut metagenome | host: Homo sapiens | study: EMG produced TPA metagenomics assembly of... | reverse complement strand
CGTGTGGATATGCTTGCCGAGAACTCCAAGGGTGAGCTGGTATTGATAGAGGTGCAGAACAATAATGAATATGCCTACTTCCAGCGTATGTTGTTCGGTACTTCCAAGCTGGTCACTGAATATATCAACAGAGGGGAAAGCTATGACAAGGTTCGTAAAGTATACAGCGTCAATATAGTCTACTTCTCCCTAGGACATGGCAGAGACTTCGTTTATCATGGAAAGACGGAATTCAGGGGTATCCACACTAATGATCTTCTTGAACTCACCCCGTTCCAGAAACAGACATTCAAGGTGGATACGGTAAGTCAGCTATATCCTGAATATTATATCCTGAAGGTGAACGGTTTCAATCAGGTGGCAAAAAGTCCCTTGGAAGAATGGATCTACTATCTTAACACTGGAGAAATACCTTCCACTGCCACAGCTCCTGGTCTTGAGGAGGCTCGTGAGAGATTAAAGTTGGATAGTATGACTAAAGATGAACTTGCCGCTTACTACCGTCACTTGGATAACATTGTAATCCTTCGTGATAATATCAATACTGAACGGGAAGAAGGAAGGGCGGAAGGAATTGAAGAAGGAATAAATAAAGGAGAAAGAAAAAAAGCAATAGAAGTTGCCCGTTATTTAAAATCATCTGGAACCTCAATAAAGTTAATTATGGGAGCAACCGGATTGACCAAAGAAGAAATTGAAGAACTATAAAACAAGTTTCTCTATATAACACTGTTTAGGAGGAGCATACATTTCGTATAGTTCCTCTTTTTTTGCATGATTGGTTGTTTATATAAAGTTCAAAAATACCAATCCACCACCTAATAGTTAATTAGTGTTGTAGCAATGGTAGGTGGCGGCACCAATCCCCAACCGGGAGAAATCAGTCTGGCTCACAACGGTTTGCTCTTTCTAGACGAGTTGCCGGAATTTAACAGAAGTGTACTTGAAGTACTTCGCCAACCCCTAGAGGACAGGCATATATCCATCGCACGAGCTAAATACAGTCTGGATTATCCGGCCAGTTTCATGCTGGTAGCCAGTATGAATCCCTGTCCATGCGGATATTATAATCATCCTACACGAGCTTGCGTCTGTAATCCCGGACAAGTGCAACGGTACCTGAACCGTATCTCCGGTCCTTTACTGGACCGCATAGATATCCAAATAGAAATAGTTCCGGTTCCATTCGAAAAAATGGCAGAACGCCATCATGCGGAAAGTAGTGCAAGCATACGCGAACGGGTTATCAAGGCCCGGAAAATACAAGCTCAACGTTTTGCCAACCATCCGGGTATTTACTGCAACGCACAAATGGAAGCCGGGTTACTCCATCTGTACGCTCAACCCAATGAAGCAGGGCTAAAATTATTACGAACTGCCATGACACGCCTCAACCTGTCGGCGCGCGCATACGGTCGCATTCTAAAAGTAGCGCGTACCATTGCCGATCTGGACAACAGTGAACACATTACTTCCATCCACCTGGCAGAAGCGATAAGCTATAGAAATCTTGATAGAGAAGACTGGGCCGGTTAGTTTAGCTGCCCGACTCAGTTTCCTTTGCATGATAAATGACCTGCATCAATGAGTCCAGTTCAATGTAATTTGAAAGAACATCCTCTTCCTTATCGGTCGTTTCCCAATCTTTATCCTCTCTCTTTTTAGAGAAAAGTGCATTTAAAATGAATTTATACCACGTATTCATGTCTCGTTCGACTTAAGGTTTTATAAAAAACAGGATAAGTAAAATTTAGTTCATCATTTTTCTCTCCTTAAGATTAAATGCAAATAAGTGCAAATCACTGCATCACGATATAACATTTTTCTGTATTTTCACTTCTTCCGACAAAGCCCCCGAATAACCATATTTTATAATAAGTACGGCCTGTCAGAGATTTTAAGGGAGAAATATTTCTGATTATTCCATATACTTACTAAAAATCACTAACTTTGCACGTTACTGGTAGAAATAACAAAAAAGACATCATACAATGGAAAATAAATTCAAAAGAACCACCGTCACATCCGCTTTGCCCTACGCAAACGGTCCGGTACATATTGGTCATCTGGCAGGTGTATATGTTCCTGCTGATATCTACGTGCGCTATCTCCGCCTGAAAAAAGAAGATGTTCTTTTCATCGGAGGCTCTGACGAACACGGAGTACCTATCACCATTCGTGCAAAGAAAGAAGGTATTACTCCACAAGATGTGGTGGACCGCTATCATACCTTGATAAAAGAATCATTCAAAGAATTTGGAATTTCATTCGATATATACTCTCGTACTACATCAAAGACACACCACGAACTGGCTTCCGAATTCTTCAAAACCCTGTATGATAAAGGTGAGTTCATTGAAAAGACCTCCATGCAATATTACGACGAAGAAGCCCATCAGTTCCTGGCCGACCGTTATATTACCGGTGAATGTCCTCACTGCCATGCAGAAGGAGCCTACGGTGACCAATGCGAGAAGTGCGGAACATCACTTTCTCCGACCGACCTGATCAATCCGAAAAGTGCTATCAGTGGCAGTAAACCAGTGATGCGTGAAACCAAACATTGGTATCTGCCATTGGACAAACACGAAGGATGGCTGCGTGAATGGATTCTTGAAAATCATAAAGAATGGCGCCCCAATGTATACGGACAATGTAAAAGCTGGTTGGATATGGGCTTGCAACCCCGTGCGGTAAGCCGTGACTTGGATTGGGGAATCCCTGTTCCTGTAGAAGGCGCTGAGGGAAAAGTACTTTATGTATGGTTCGATGCCCCATCGGCTATATTTCAAATACAAAAGAATTACTTCCCGACAGTTGGGAAACTTGGTGGAAAGATCCAGAAACCCGTTTGATTCACTTCATCGGAAAAGACAATATTGTATTCCACTGCATTGTTTTCCCTGCTATGCTGAAAGCGGAAGGAAGCTATATCTTACCGGATAACGTACCTAGCAATGAATTCCTGAATCTGGAAGGTGACAAGATTTCCACTTCACGCAACTGGGCAGTATGGTTGCATGAATATTTGCAGGACTTCCCCGGCAAACAGGATGTATTGCGCTATGTATTGACAGCCAATGCCCCCGAAACAAAAGACAACGATTTTACCTGGAAAGATTTTCAAGCACGTAACAACAATGAGTTGGTGGCTGTTTACGGTAACTTTGTAAACCGTGCTTTAGTGCTGACTCATAAATATTTCGACGGGAAAGTTCCCGTTTGCGGTGAATTGACCGACTACGACAAAGAAACATTAAAAGAATTTGCAGACGTAAAGGCAGAAGTAGAAAAGCTACTGGATGTATTCAAATTCCGCGATGCACAAAAAGAGGCAATGAACCTGGCACGTATCGGTAATAAATACTTAGCCGATACAGAGCCTTGGAAACTGGCAAAAACTGATATGGACCGTGTAGCCACCATCCTTAACATAGCATTGCAACTAGTTGCCAATCTGGCTATTGCATTCGAACCTTTCCTGCCTTTCAGCAGCGAAAAGCTCCGCCAAATGCTGAATATGGAAACATTTGAATGGGACCAACTGGGGCGTACCGATCTGCTGGCAGAAGGACATCAATTGAATAAGGCAGAACTGTTGTTCGAAAAGATCGAAGATGAAACCATTCAAGCACAAGTAGACAAACTGTTGGCTACCAAAAAGCAAACGAGGCTGCCAACTATAAAGCCAACCCGATAAAACCGGTAATTGCTTTTGAAGAATTTGAAAAGTTAGATATCCGTGTAGGTACCGTATTAGAGTGTGAGGTAGTGCCTAAAATGAAAAAGCTGCTGAAATTCAAGATTGCTGACGGACTGGAGAACCGTACCATCGTCAGCGGTATCGCACAACATTATAAACCGGAAGAACTGGTGGGCAAACAAGTTTTATTCATTGCCAACCTTGCTCCGCGCCAATTCAAGAACGGATTGGTGAGCGAAGGCATGATCCTGAGTGCTGAAAACTTTGACGGCACCTTAGCGGTGACCTCTTTATTAAGAGAGGTAAAGCCGGGCAGTGAAGTGAAATAATATACACCCAAATACAGAAAAGGCTGAAAGCAACTGAAACGTCCGCTTTCAGCCTGACTGTTTTATAATCTATCTATAAAAATGGCAGAACAATCCTTGAAAGAAAAGACAGCAAAAGGCCTCTTCTGGGGCGGATTAAGCAATGGAGTACAGCAGCTGCTGAATCTTTTTTCGGGATATTCCTGTCACGCATTCTGAATGCGGAAGATTATGGCATGGTGGGAATGCTGTCCATCTTCTCCCTTATTGCAGGCTCTTTGCAGGAAAGCGGGTTCACGGCCGCCCTAGCCAACAAACGGGATATCTCCCACAAAGACTATAATGCCGTATTCTGGTTCAGTACCGGGCTAAGTGCCTGTCTCTACCTCATTCTGTTCCTTTGCGCCCCACTCATTGCCGAATTCTATCACACTCCCGAACTGACAGCTTTGGCACGATACACTTTCCTCGGTTTCTTTGTAGCCAGTTTGGGCATTGCCCACAGTGCTTACCTGTTCCGCAACTTAATGGTCAAGCAAAAGGCAATGGCGGTCACTATCGGATTAACCGCCTCAGGAACTATCGGTATAACTATGGCCTGCTTGGGATTTGCCTATTGGGGGATAGCCACACAAAGCATTGTCTATGTAGGAACCATTAATATCTGTTATTGGTGCTTCTCACCCTGGCGACCTACACTTACTTTCGACTTCAAGCCTTTGAGAGGGATGCTTTCTTTCAGCAGCAAATTATTAGTAACCAATATATTCAACCACATCAATAATAATATCTTTACCGTTATCCTTGGTAAATTCTATTCGGGACAAGAAGTAGGCTATTTTACTCAAGCTAATAAATGGAATTATATGGGACATTCATTAATTTCAGGAACAGTCAACAGTGTGGCCCAACCCGTACTTTCCAGTTTGTCGGATGAAAGGGAACGCCAACAACGCGCTTTCCGGAAGATGCTCCGCTTCACTGCCTTTATTTCTTTTCCGGCTATGTTAGGATTATCATTAATCGCACCCGAACTGATTATACTGACTATTACAGACAAATGGCTACCCAGTGCCTTCATCCTGCAATTGCTCTGCATCGGTGGCGCATTCATTCCCATAACCAATTTGTATTCCAACCTAGTCATCAGCAAAGGAAAATCGGATATCTATATGTGGAATACCATCGGCTTAGGCATCATCCAGTTAACAACCATGCTTCTGCTCTATCCATACGGCGTACATACCATGATTATAGTGTATGTATCCATCAATATCTGCTGGCTGTTTGTATGGCACTATTTTGTATGGAAACAAATACGGCTCAGCTTGTTTGCAGCGCTGAAAGACATCCTTCCGTTTGCCTTCATAGCTACCGCGGTAATGGCGGCTACCTATTATATCACTATCGGCTTTGCCAATCTGTATTTATTAATGGCAAGCAAAATGATCATAGCCGGCACACTCTACACAGCCATCCTGTGGTTGAGCGGCTCCGTCACTTTTAAAGAGAGTTTACACTATATAATCAAGAAATAATGGCTGCTACACGTCACTCCGGATTAGAATGTTTACGAATTATCAGTATCATACTGATTGTATCCATGCATATTCTAGGAAATACCTTCCACACCAGTAACTGGCTGAACAAGAATTCATACTATTTATCAATACACTGGGAAACACCGGAGTAACCTTGTTCATTCTGATCTCAGGTTATTTTGGAATCCGTTTCAATACACATAAATTTTTCAAAATGCTGGTTGTCGTATGGTTTTATTCCATCGTTTCTTATCTGATCGAAACAATATGGCTTCACACTCCGCATACCTGGACAGGGCTGGCCTCCTCATTGCTACCGATACTTAGCAAAAAATACTGGTTTATGACCTGCTATGTAGTACTTTATTGTTTCTCGCCCTATTTAAACCGGCTGGTTCATAACCTCTCACAAAAAAGTTATAAACAACTACTGTTACTATGGGGATTCTTTTTTGTATTTGCCCCGACAATCCTGTTTTTTGAAATTCAGAATGACACGGGCAAGGGAATTATCAATGTCACACTAGCTTATCTCATAGGACAATATCTGAAGACCTATGGTCTTCCGGAAAACATGAAACGACATAGCCGGGAAATCTTGTCAGGCAGCCTTGCCGGTATTTTTATACTGAATACCCTGCTTACAGCAATGAGTGGAAATATCATACTGAGATTCGCCCGAGATAATAATCTACTGATTATCATCGCCTCTATCATGATTTTCTACCAGTTTACCCGGTGGCATTTTTCATCCCGCATCATCAATTACCTAGCAGGATACGTTTTTGCCCTTATATATGCTTCAAGGACTTCTTATCCACTGTTTACAACCCTGGTATACCCCTTATGCAGACAGCAACCTACTTGTTCTGTATTTTATGGGAACACTTGTTTCTATCTGTCTGACGACGCTTGTTATAGAATGGAGCAGACGGCTGCTATTAGGAAAAATAGAAAACAAATTGGCAAATGCCATAGAAAGAAGAGGAGCAAAAATAAAAATGTTTGCAGATAATCATTAAAACAATGATTTATTTCCGTAACTCATAATTTCAAAATCTCCAATGGAACCCCTCCTATCTGAGCTGCCATATCCGAAAATGAACTCTGAAAAGAACCATATATTTTTTGTGTACGAGCCAATGTGTACATATCCGTGATACCCTCCCTTATTCCCTCCAAAGATCACGGTCTGCCTTTTTTCCGGAACAGAATATCCGGTCACCATAACGCTCTTTCATTTCCCGCTTCACCTCTTCCGAATCTGTAGCCAAATAGATAGCCACCTTGCCGTCCTCTTTTATCTTCTCATCTAATTTCTGATAGAACAACTCGATAGGGCTTTGCCTGATAGAAGCCAGATTATCTGTACGACGGATATGCACACCAATCATAGCATCCGAAAAATTCCGACAACGGTTTTCCACCTCTTCCATAATCTCGTCTACCGGAACAAACAACCGACTGATCCATGCATAATCATAAAGTTGGAAAGCGGTGTATGATGCCATATAAACACAGCCACCTTCTTTAACCCACCGTTCAAAATCAAAATGCCGGTTACATAAAGGAGTAATGGAACGCTCGTACAGACAAGACTTGAAAAGCAGTTTCTGAAACAAAAGCGGGAAATGAAAATTCTTGGAACGAGGTCTGTCTAATAATGCATAATCCAACCGCGAAGCATCCCGTAAACAAGCCACTTCCCTGTCTACAGGCTTAAACAACTGATAAAACGGTGCATTCAGTGCCCAATCCCGAAACCAAATGATGCTTAATTCACTTTTTGTCTTTCCTGCCAGCATTACCGCCGAAGCCACTGCACGCATACGGTTGGCCAATCCTCCTACCGGTACAAATGTTATTTTACCCATTCCTGTTTAAAATTTGAGGCAAATATAAATAACATCGCTTATAAATGCTAATTAATTACTACTTTTGCAATATATATACCTAAATTTATTATGCAAGCAATCATTCTAGCCGCCGGCATGGGCAAGCGCTTGGGAGATCTTACCAAAGATAACACCAAGTGTATGATTAAAGTAAACGGGACCTATCTGATAGACCGTCTGCTCTCACAGTTAGATTCATTAAATCTGGAACGCATCATTTTAGTCATAGGCTACCAGGGAGAGAAATTACGTACCCACTAGAGAAACAAAGTAGAAATACTCCGATAGAATATATTTACAATCCTGTCTACAATAAGACCAATAATATCTATTCTCTCTATCTTGCTAAAGAGGAATTGCAAAAGCAAGATACTTTATTAATTGAATCCGATTTGATTTTTGAGGATACACTTTTCCACAAAATTTTAAATAACCCCTATCCCAATCTGGCACTTGTAGCTAAATATGAGCCATGGATGGACGGCACGATGGTACGGCTCAATACTGAAAATGACATCATTGATTTTATCTCAAAAAAAACGTTCCGCTACGCAGATATTGACGATTACTACAAAACCGTCAATATCTATAAATTCAGTAAAGAGTTTCTCCGCAACAGTTATGTGCCATTTCTTGAAGCCTACAGCAAAGCCCTGGGGAATAACGAATATTACGAACAGGTATTACGGGTAATCACCCTGCTGGAGAGATGTGAACTGAAAGGACTCCCTTTGGAAGGAGAACGCTGGTATGAGATTGATGATATACAAGATCTTGACATCGCTGAAACCATTTTTGCCGAACAGGACCAGCTACAACGCTACCAAAAAAGATATGGCGGATACTGGCGTTTCCCAAAGCTGAAAGATTTCTGCTATTTAGTAAACCCCTATTTTCCACCACAAAAAATGTGTGAAGAACTACAGGCTAATTTTAATGTGCTTCTCCGTGAATACCCTTCCGGCATGGGAGTGAACACACTTGTCATGGCAAAAAACTTCGGTATCCGGCAAGATTATGTGGTTGTTGGCAACGGAGCCGCCGAAATCATCAAAGCGCTGATGGAACATTCAGATGGCAAAATGGGAGTAATTTATCCCACTTTTGAAGAATATCCCAACCGACAATCAGAAGAAATCATTGCATTCTATCCACAGAATGCCGATTTTCATTATACGGCAAAAGAACTGATGCTTTTTTATGCGGACAAAGATATCCGCCATTTACTCTTGATCAATCCGGATAACCCATCAGGTAACTTCATCCCCCTTAACGAACTTATGGATTTGCTGGCATGGACGCAGCAGCGAAATATCCACTTAATACTGGATGAATCTTTTGTTGACTTCAGCGAAAAAAGTGTCGAAAATACGCTGCTTAAGAATGAAGTTCTGGAAACATACCCACACCTCACAGTCATTAAAAGTATTTCCAAATCTTATGGAGTTCCGGGATTACGCTTGGGGATAGCCGCATCTTCCGACAAAGAGATAATATCCTATTTACGAAAAAACATGGCTATATGGAATATAAACTCCTTCGCCGAATTCTATTTACAGATATACAGCAAGTATAATAATGATTATCAAAATGCCTGTAAAAAAATTCATAGCCGAGCGCCAACGCTTTTTCGAGGTATTGCAACAGGTTGACTTCCTACGTGTCATACCTTCACAAGCCAATTATTTCCTGTGCGAAGTAACTTCCCGCTTCAGTTCCACCAAACTCGTTTCTTTATTGCTGGAGCATAATCTCTTGTTAAAAGATTGTAGTACCAAGACAGGATTCGATGGCAGGAATTACATCCGTATCGCCATACGCGACACTGAAGACAACAATTATCTGGCTGAAAACTTAAAAAAACTGCAAGCATGAGTATCAATATCTGTATTTGTGGCGGTGGCGGTCTGGGGCACGTCATTGCAGGAGTAGCTGCACATAAAGGCTTTAATGTTTCCATCCTCACCCGGCATCCCGACCAATGGAATCCATCATTACTCATTGAAGATTGCCGGGGAAATACATTCTCCGGCTCATTAGCCTGCGTTACGGCTAACCCGGCAGAAGTCATTCCACACTCTGATATCGTATTGCTTTGTCTCCCCGGATTTGCCATTGAGGAAGAACTTCTCCACATACAACCGTTCTTGCAGGAAAAAACTTGCATAGGAAGTGTAGTCAGTTGTACCGGTTTTTTCTTTACCGCTTATAGAATATTAGGCAAAACAGCTTCACTCTTCGGATTCCAGCGTGCTCCATTCATTGCCCGTGTACAAACCTATGGCCAGAAAGCACTCTTGTTGGGATACAAAAAGGAATTACAAATAGCTACCGTAAACATATCAAAATCCGATATTTTACTACGAACTCTTCAAGAAATGTTAGATACGCCGGTGCGTATGCTTCATCATTTTCTAGAAGCCAGCCTGACCAATAGCAATCCATTGCTTCATCCAGCCCGTCTTTATTCACTTTTCCATACCTGGAGTAGAGGAAAAACATATCATGAGATTCCCGGGTTCTATAATAGTTGGGACGAAGAAAGTTCGGAGCTCCTCATTGCTTGTGACAATGAATTCCAACAAATTCTGAAAGCACTGCCGGTCCGAATAGAGCCAATTCCTACTTTATTGGAATATTATGACAGTTATGATGCAAGGTCACTTACCCGCAAGATACGCTCCATCATTGCCTTCAAACATATTCCAGCTCCTATGGAAAAAACAGAAAAAGGATTTCTGCCTGATTTCAAAAGCCGGTATTTCACTGAGGATTTTCCATTTGGATTATTGATAATCAAATCAATAGCAGAGGTATTAAATATTTGTACCCCAAACATTGATAAAATATTGCTATGGGGGCAAGATGTATTAAACAAAGAATATATCCATGAAGGAGAATTAAAAGGAAAAGACCTGTCAGAAACAGGTTACATTAACGCTGATTTGTTTTATAAACTACTAAAAAATTAATGTATGGATAGTGAACTAAGAAAGCGATTTAATCCCGATGGTTCCCTTCTCCGTCGCCAGCAACTACGTATGTTAGAGCTTCTGGAGGTTATTGATGTGATTTGTCGCAAGCACCAAATACCCTATTGGCTCAGTTCCGGAACTCTAATAGGTGCAGCACGTCACAAAGGTTTCATTCCCTGGGATGATGATCTGGACATAGAAATGCTTCGCTCAGATTACCTGCGTCTGCTGAAAGTTCTTCCTCAAGAACTTCCGGACAATCTTGCATTGCAAACTAATGAAACAGATCCCAATTACATCTTTATATACGGCAAATTACGTGATAAGGATTCTCATTTGGAAGAAACAAATTCATATGACCGTATTTTCCATTATACCGGTATCTACATTGATATTTTTTCCTTTAGAAAAGATCCCTTATTGTCTAGCTTGGATAGGAGGACACATGCAAGGGCAGATATACAATCAGTTGAATAATAAAAAATATAAAAGAAAGCACATTATACAAACGGATTCGTAGGATTTATCATTTTAATACCCGCATCGGTTTTCCCATCCTAAGGTTCATTGCCAAGTTATTCCCCGGAAAAGAATTACGCCATTCTTTTGGCACCGCCTATTTCAAACCGCGCTATACAGACGATATTTTTCCACTGACAGAAATGGAATTTGAAGGAAAAATGTTCCCCCGTACCACGCCAAACAGATGCTGTGCTAAGGAAGATATACGGTGACTATATGCAATTACCAGATTTAGAGAATATACATCCGCATTACAACAAACTCGAATTTTACAAATAAAGGAGATTGAACTATGAAACCGTTCCTTGTAGATGTACCCGTACTCATTTTGTTCTTCAACCGCCCGCAACAGCTGTCGCAAGTGTTTGAACAAGTCAGGAATGCCCGTCCCTCCAAGCTTTTCCTCTATCAGGACGGACCACGCAGCGAACACGACCTGCCCGGTATAAAAGCATGTCGTGAAGTGACAGATCAGATAGACTGGGACTGCGAAGTCCACCGTATGTATCAGGAAAAAAACTACGGTTGCGACCCTTCGGAATACATTTCACAAAAATGGGCTTTTTCTATGGTTGACAAATGTATCGTATTGGAAGATGACGATGTGCCTTCCGTTTCTTTTTTCACATTCTGTAAAGAAATGTTAGACAAATACGAGCAAGACCCCCGTATCACCATGATTGCGGGTTTCAATAACGAAGAGATTACTCCGGGTGTACCATACGATTATTTCTTTGCCTCCACTTTCTCTATCTGGGGATGGGCCAGTTGGAAAAGGGTCATTGACCAATGGGACGAACATTATACTTTTCTAGAAGACAAGTTCAATATGCAACAACTGGAACAGCTCATTAAAGAACGGAAATTCCGTAAAGACTTTATCTATATGTGCCATCGCCATAAAGAAAACAACAAAGCCTATTATGAAACCATCTTCCACGCTTCCATGCTTTTCAACTCGGGACTGGCTATCGTGCCCACCCGCAACATGATTAACAACTTGGGAGCCACGGCAGATTCCACCCATTTTGCCGGTTCTGTGCATACACTGCCTAAAGGATACCGCCGCATCTTCACCATGAAACAGTATGAAGTAGAATTTCCTCTCAAGCATCCTCGTTATGTCATTGAGAATGTAGCTTATAAAAAAGCTGTCTACCGCATTATGGGGTGGGGACATCCCTGGATTAAGATAGGACGTTCTTTTGAAGAACTATTTCTGAACCTGCGATACGGCAATTTTTTCCATCATCACTAAAGCAATAAAAAACAGAATTAACAAATGGCTGAAAAGAGACCAACACCGGTAAAACCACTCACTATTTATTTTTATCACACCCGATTAACCCGTGAAAGTTACGAGGAATGGAAAGATTATAAGTTTCCGGGACATAATCCTCTACGGACTTCCTTTGCTGGAAAAATATGGAATCCGGTCGGTGATGCATAAATACAAAGCTTTCCCCAGCCGTCTGAAACTAATGCTCTATGCCACTAAAGAGATTCTGTGCTGCAAAGAGCCATACGAAGTGCTCTACGGTACATCTTTCCGTGGGTTGGAACTTATCATCCTACTCAGAGCATTAGGCCTCTACCGCAAGCCCATTGTCATTTGGCATCACACTGCTTTAAAAACCTCATCCAGAAAAATAAGAGAACGCATCTCACGTTTCTTTTATAAGGGCATTGATCATATGTTCCTGTTCAGTAAAAAATTGATTAAAGACTCATTAGCAACCGGAAAAGCTCCCGAAGAAAAGCTTCAGCTTATCCATTGGGGGCCGGACCTCGCTTTCTATGACCATCTTCTACAAACAATGCCGGATCGGAAACCGGAAGGTTTTATCTCCACCGGGAAAGAAAACCGGGATGTAGACACAATGCTGCAAGCTTTCTGCGCCACCGATCAACAACTGGACTTGTACATAGCCCCCACCAATGGAAGTGTAAACTACCAACAGATTATTGAAAGCTTCTGTCTGCCCGATTCTGTACGAGTACATTATACGGACGGTGTCATCCCATACTTGTTGGCACAGAAAGTGGCACGAAAAAGCTGTGTTGTCATCTGCTGCATGGATTTTCCTTATACCGTAGGTCTTACCACACTGGTAGAGGCCTTTGCATTAGGCATCCCTGTCATTTGCTCACGTAATCCTAATTTTGAAATGGATATAGACAAAGAAGAAATAGGAATTACCGTAGCCTATGATGACGTGGAAGGGTGGATCAATGCCATTCATCGCATAGCCGACCATCCTGAAGAAGCCCAAAAAATGGGCGCCAACGCCCGAAAGCTGGCAGAAAAACGTTTCAATTTGGAAATCTTTTCCCGTGAAATAGCAGAAAGCTTACTGGAAATATCCAAGATGTCCCCTAAAAAGCGTACATTTGCATAAACTTTTATGCACATGAGAGTACTTATCATCAATACGTCTGAGCGAATAGGTGGAGCCGCCATTGCAGCCAACCGCCTCATGGAGGCTTTAAAAAACAACGGAATAAAGACAAAAATGCTTGTACGCGACAAGCAGACCGACCAGATAAGTGTCGTTGAACTAAAGAAATCATGGTGGAAAGTATGGCAATTCATCTGGGAGCGTGTCGTTATCTGGCAAGCCAACCACTTCAAGAAACATAACTTGTTTGCCGTTGACATAGCGAATACCGGCACCAATATCACAGCATTGCCCGAATTTACCCAAGCCGATGTCATTCATCTGCATTGGATTAACCAAGGTATGTTGTCACTGACAGATATCCGGCGTATCATCCAATCCGGCAAGCCCATCGTTTGGACAATGCATGATATGTGGCCTTTTACCGGTATCTGCCACTATGCAGGAGATTGCGATAAATATGCCACACAATGCCACAACTGTCCGCAACTTTACAAAGGAAGCAGGAAAGACATAGCCTACCGTACTTTCCAGAAAAAGAAAAAACTGTTTGAAGGAGCACAAATCACCTTTGTAGCTTGTAGCCGCTGGTTAGAATCATTGGCTAAGAAAAGTGATCTGATTAAAGGTCAGACCATTACCAATATTCCCAATGCAATCAACACCAACCTGTTCAAACCTCGTGATAAAAAACAGGCCAGAGAAAAGTGCCACCTCCCGCAAGACAAGAAGTTATTGCTTTTCGGCTCCGTAAAAATTACAGACAAGAGAAAAGGAATAGACTATTTGGTATCAGCTTGCAAACAAATAGCTTCCTCGTATCCTGATTTTAGTAAAGAGTTAGGTGTAGTGGTTTTTGGCAACCAAGCCGAACAATACGCTTCCCTGTTTCCTTTCCCTATCTATCCGATGAATTATGTCAGCAACGAGAAGGAACTGGTAGATATTTACAACGCAGTCGACTTATACGTCACACCTTCTTTACAAGACAACCTACCCAATACCATCGTAGAGGCAATGGCCTGTGGTATTCCGTGCATAGGGTTCAATGTAGGAGGTATTCCACAAATGATTGACCACCTGCACAACGGCTATGTTGCCGAATATCAGTCTTCCAAGGATCTGGCAAACGGAATTCACTGGGCATTGACCGAAGGAGAATATGAAAGTCTGAGCGAAGAAGCCTGCCGTAAGGCAGTATCCAGCTATTCGGAAAGTACCATCGCCAAGAAATATGTTGAAATCTATAACAAGATTACAGGGAATCATGCATAACCATCATCCTCATCCCAAGTTTTCTATTATTACTGTCACCTACAACGCCGCAAAAGTATTGGAGGATACTATACAAAGTATTGTTACACAAACTTATAAGAATCTAGAGTATATTATTGTAGATGGGGGATCAACAGATGAAACACTGGATATCATTCACAAATACCAGGAACATATCACCACTGTTATCAGTGAACCCGACCAAGGTTTATACGATGCCATGAACAAAGGAATAAAACTGGCAACCGGAGATTATCTTTGTTTCTTGAATGCCGGTGACGGCCTGCACGAGATGATACTTTGCTGCAAATGGTACATTCCATCAATGGAACAGCCCTGCCGGGAGTGCTATATGGAGAAACAGAAATTGTGGACAGTCAAGGGCATTTTTTATATATGCGCCGCCTGTCCGCACCCGCAACGCTTACCTGGAAAAGCTTCAAGCAAGGAATGCTAGTCTGCCATCAAGCCTTTTTCGCCCGCCGTGATCTGGTGGAACCATATGACCTGAGATATCGGTTCTCGGCAGATTTTGACTGGTGTATCCGTATCATGAAGAAAGCGGATGTACTCCATAACACCCATCTTACTCTTATTGATTACCTGAATGAAGGAATGACCACCCGTAACCATAAAGCCTCCTTGAAAGAACGCTTCCGTATTATGAGCCGTCACTATGGATGGGCAAGCACAGTGACACACCACTTATGGTTCGTTCTGCGCCTGCTTTACAAATAATCCGGAGTCTGGCTTACGACGGGCCTTAATCAATTTTCCTACGGGCTCTTCTGACCTGCAAGAATAAGAACAAGACCAGCACACAGGTCAATACACCCAACGCCACAAAAGCCACCGTTTCCGTAACATGCAGCGATTTCGGATCGAACTTAAATTCCACTACATGCTTTCCGGCCGCACATTCATCGCCCGAAGAATATAATCCGCTCTTCCGTGCGGTGCTTCCACACCATCAATATATGCCTGCCAACCAGGATAGTAAATTTCCGAGAAAACCACTGTTCCTCCTGTCTTCGAATTAACCTCATATTTCAAGTCATTAGGTTCGTACGCAGTCAGTTTGATTGTACAGTGTATCTGTTTCAGCCGCCGATTTTACCTCCGCACTGAATTTTTTATCTACGACAGCCGTTTTTGCCGGATCTATCCGATGCAAAGCATCTATCTCTTCATTGGCATTATCCACATACTGCACCTCGTTTACAAACCAAGCATTGCCCAGCGTATAAGGATTCTGTATCGGGACAGTCTTTCCACCTTGCAGCGGAAAAATAAAGTAACGGGTATTCAGCATATTCAACACAGGAAAACCGGACGGAGCTACCTTCTGCATATCGCCTCCCGCCTCCGAAACAGCCTTGAACACGCCATTCATCTCGGTGCTGATATGCTCCTCTATCATTTCCTGATAGCGGCGCAGCTTGGCGGCATGATATCCACCGATGCTCTTATGCCAATAAGTAAGTCGTTAATTTTCATTAAACGTATTGCCGGCTAGGTTCAGTACCCGGAAATCCAACGTTTTATCGGCCAATATTGCCTTATCCGTTTCGGTCGGTTTAAAGGAATTATCCTGCTGCACCTTCTCCACAAATTGTTCATCATACAAATAACGTTTGTTCACACTCCACATATCTGCCAGACAGAGGACAGCCAATGCCAGAATCGTCACCTTCGCCTTTAGTTTGCCCATGCCATATAACCAAAGAACTGCCGTACCTATCATAATAACAAAGAAACTGCGCCATGCATCCGAAGTAAAGATACTCTGACGGATTTCTTCCAGATTAGCAAGTAACGGAGCCAGCTGATCTGCCGGAATACCCTGCAATGCCTGCATTTCCATACTTGAAACATACGACGGGAAAAAGAAACCGGGAGCTAATGCAAACAATAAAGCGATGCCACCTGTCAATCCCAGACTGATATAAAACGACCGGGCCTGTTCCTTAACCAACTGAGGGCGTGCCATTACCTCCTTTAAAGCAAGGACTGCCAACAAAGGTATGGTAAACTCAGCAATGACCAAAATAGAAGAAACCGCACGGAATTTATCGTACATCGGGATATAATCCAAAAAGAAATCGGTGAATCCCATAAAATTCTTTCCCCACGACAGCAGGACAGACAAAACTGTAGCACTCAAAAGCGCCCATTTCATAGGACCTTTCACTATAAACAGCCCAAGAACAAACAGAAACATCACAAACGCCCCCACGTATACAGGACCGGATGTACCGGGTTGCTCACCCCAATACTGACCTATCTGGCTATAGATACTATTATACATAGGATTCGCCTTTTCCATCGCCTTTTCGTTAGCTGCCAAAGGTACGGAAGCACCACCTTTCACATTAGGGACAAGCAAAGAGAAAGTCTCACCGATACCGTAGCTCCACTGAGTGATATAATCTCGTTCCAGACCACTTTTTGTCTGATTATGACTATCCGGTTTCACCAGCTCACTCTTTCCACGCATCGTTTCCTTACTATACTCATACGTATGATATAAGTTAGATAGATTTATACAAACTCCCAAAATACCGGCCATCAACAACACACCAGTTGCTTTCAGAAATTGCGGCATTTCCTTCTTCTGCCAAGCATCCACTCCGAACGCAACCGCCATAAAGAGCATGACAAAAAGAAAATAATAACTCATCTGCACATGGTTCGACACTATTTGCAAAGCAACAAAAACCGCTGTCAGCAAACCACCTGACAAGTATTTCCCTCTATAAGCCAATACCATACCGGCTATAGTGGGTGGAATATAAGCCAAGGTTACAAATTTCCAGATGTGTCCGGCAGCTATAATGATGAAAAATAAGAAGAAAACGCCCACAACAACAGCCCCCAATGAACG
>ENA-OQCF01000377-OQCF01000377.1-human-gut-metagenome-genome-assembly--contig:-NODE-377-length-17528-cov-20.455376_pt1 | contig 17528 bp, 15 predicted proteins | sample MGYA00242756_ERZ504573 | MGnify/ENA primary metagenome ERZ504573 (study PRJEB26092, sample SAMD00036240) | human gut metagenome | host: Homo sapiens | study: EMG produced TPA metagenomics assembly of... | reverse complement strand
CGTGGGCGTGTTGACCGGCGAGACCGTGGAGGCAGCGCGCGATGACGTGTTTGCCGGCCTGGCTTCGGGCCGCACCGGCATCGTTCTCACGACGCCGGAGTTCCTGTCTATCCATCGCGATCGCTTTGCACGTTCTGGACGTATTGGCTTTGTCGTTATCGATGAGGCACACCATGCCGGTCTTGCCAAAGGCGGCGACCGGAGCGCCTACCTCGACATGCCCGATATTCTCAAAGCCCTGGGCGACCCCGTTGTCATGGCGGCAACGCTACCGCGACGGCCCCGGTCGTGGCGGAGCTTGCTCGTGTATTGCCGATTACCAGGACGGTGGTCGACGAGACCGTTCGCGAGAACCTGCAACTCGAGGACGACCGTGACCTTGCGAGCCGCGAAAATCGCCTGGTGTCAATCGTGGCGACGGGGGAGAAGACCGTCATCTACGTCAACTCGCGCGACCAGTCCGTGGCGCTTGCCAAGACGTTGCGCAAACGCGTGCCCGACTGCGCGACCCATATTGCGTTCTATAACGCCGGGCTTGCGCGCTCCGATCGCCGCCGTGTCGAGGAAGCGTTTCGCGACGGAAGCCTCAGTTGCATCGTTTCGACCTCTGCCTTCGGTGAGGGCGTCAACCTGCCCGATATCCGTCATGTCGTGCTCTACCACATGCCGTTTGGTGCGATTGAGTTTAACCAGATGAGTGGCCGTGCCGGCCGCGATGGACAGCCCGCCGTGATTCACCTGCTCTATTCGTCGCGTGACGCTCGTATTAATGAGCGCCTGCTCGATTGTTACGCGCCCGAGCGCGATGAGCTTGTCACTCTCTATCGAGCGCTGCAGACCATGTGGCGCTCCAACCGTGGCAAGACGGGGGACGATTCATTCTGCGCGAGCGATATCGACATTGCGCAGATGTGTCTTGCCATCGATGCCCGCACGCCGGTCGACGAGCGCTCGGTGGAAAGCGGCCTGGGAATCTTCGAAGAACTCGGTTTCTGCCGCGTTTCGGGGTTTGACGATACGCGTCGCATCGCGATGGCGGAAAACCCCGGTCGCGTGCAATTAAGCAGGTCAATTCGCTATTTGGAGGGCTTGCGCTCGCGCATGGAGTTCACGGCTTTTCGGAGCTGGGCACTCGATTCGTGCGCTTCTGATATGCTAGCCAAAGTTAACCGCCCGATCGTACCGCGGGCCTAGGGGAAGGGGACCTCGATGGACGCCGCAGCCCGTACCGCCCATGATTCCACCCTCCAGCCGTTTTCGGAGATGGAGCACTATAAACATGCCGATGAGCTGCCGCCCGAGATTATGGCGGACAGCTACGACAAGCTGGAGCGTCTGTGCCTCAAATATATGAACGAGGACGACTTCTCCAATGTGGAGCAGGCCTACTGCTTTGCTGCCGAGAAGCACTGCAACCAAAAGCGGCGCTCGGGTGAGATGTACATTAACCATCCCGTCGAGGTAGCTATCATTCTGGCTGACCTCAAGATGGACTGCGATGTGGTGTGCGCCGCGTTGCTGCACGATACCGTCGAGGACACCGAGACCTCGCTTGCCGATGTTTCGGGTCTGTTTGGCGAAACCGTGGCAGGGCTCGTCGACGGCGTGACCAAGCTCACCAACATTGAAGTCGACAGCATGGACGAGAAGCAGGCGCTTACGCTGCGCAAGATGTTCCTCGCCATGTCCAAGGACATCCGCGTCATCATCGTCAAGCTCGCCGACCGCCTGCATAACATGCGCACGCTTGCCGCTCTGCGCGAGGACCGCCGCCTGTTTAAGGCACGCGAGACCATGGACGTGTACGCGCCTTTGGCCGACCGCCTGGGCATGAGTTCAATCAAGTGGGAGCTCGAGGACCTGTCCTTTTTCTACTTGGAGCCCGATGCCTACCAGCGCATCGCGCGCATGGTATCCGAGTCGCGCGAGGTTCGCGAGCGTTATCTGGCCGAGACCATCAAGACGCTCACCGATGAGCTCAATCGCATTGGTCTTGAGGGCTTTCAGATCAACGGTCGTTCCAAGCACTATTGGTCCATCTATCAAAAGATGAAGCGCAAGGGCAAGGAGTTCTCCGAGATTTACGACCTGGTGGCGCTGCGCGTCATCACTCATTCGGTGCGCGATTGCTATTCCACGCTTGGTGCCGTGCATACCCTGTGGCATCCCATGCCCGGTCGTTTTAAAGACTATATCGCCATGCCCAAGGTCAATAACTACCAATCGCTTCACACGACGGTTATCGGCCCCACGGCCCGTCCGCTCGAGATTCAGATTCGAACCTACGAAATGCACGAGCAGGCCGAGTATGGCATCGCTGCCCACTGGCTGTATAAGAAGTCGGGCGGATCGTCTGCCTCCAAGACTAACGATGCGCAGCGTCTGGACGACCAGATCAACTGGCTCAAGCACTCACTCGACTGGGCGGCGTCTGACGAGATCACCGATGCCAAGGAATACCTGCATTCGCTGAAGGTCGACTTGTTCGACCAGGAAATTTTTGTCTTTACGCCCAAGGGCGAGGTCATGGCGCTTCGTGCCGGCTCTACACCGCTCGACTTTGCCTACGCCGTTCATACCGAGGTCGGTAACCACTGTGTCGGCGCCAAAATCAACGGTGCGGTGGCGCCGCTCACGCACGAGATCAAGACGGGTGACCGTGTCGAGATTCTGACTAACAAGAGCTCTAAGCCGTCGCGCGATTGGCTCAAGATCGTCAAGACACCTTCGGCCAAGTCAAAGATTCGCCGTTATTTCACCGCCGCGACCAAGGATGACGACGCTGCCGCCGGCCGCGATATACTGGCCAAGGACCTGCGTAAGCGCGGGTATGGCATCTCTACGCCACGATCCACGCGTGCGCTCAACGCCGTGGCGGAGCAGTTTAACTTCAAGCAGCTCGAGGACCTTTTTGCAGCCGTTGGCGCGGGCAAGGTCGCCCCGCGCGCTGTGGGCAATAAGGTCGAGCAAATCTTGGACCCCAAGCCCGAGGAACAGCTCACCAAGGCCGAGGCTATCGCCGAGGTCGTAAAGCAGCCCGCTCGCGGCTCCAACCGCAAGCCGCAAAAGCGCGGTAAGAGCGCCAGTAACGGCATTATCGTCAAGGGCGAGAGCAACAGCGGCCTGCTGGTCCGTCTGGCTCATTGCTGCAACCCCGTGACGGGCGACGACATCGTCGGCTTCATCACGCGCGGTCGTGGCGTTTCGGTGCATCGCGCCAACTGCCCCAACGTCAAGGGCCTTATGGAACATCCCGAGCGCATGATTGACGTAGAGTGGGATGGTGCTGCCGATACGCTTTTCCAGGTCGAGATTGTGGTCGAGTGCCTGGACCGCATGGGCCTGCTCAAGGACGTCACCATCGCCATTGGCGATGCAGGCGGCAATATTCTTTCCGCCGCCACGTCGACCAACCGCGAGGGTATTGCAACCTTGCGCTTTATGGTCGAGATCTCGGACGCGAGTGGTCTGGATCCGCTGCTGGCCTCTATCAGCAGCGTCGACTCGGTCTACGACGCGCGCCGCCTGATGCCCGGCGAGGGTGGAGCCCAGCTTAAGCGCCGCGTTTAGTCGCGACGAACGTGTCACATTATCGATATTCGCTACACTCGAGGCATCGTTTGATGCCTCGAGTTCTATAGAGAGGAGAGGGACATGAGTGCTGTGTCCTTGGATTTAACTCCCAAGGGATCGGTCGAGATTGAGACGCTCGTAAACGGTCCCATTCAGACCAATAGCTATGCTGTTATTTCGGACAATGAGTGCGTGATTATCGACCCGCATGGGAAGGCGAGCGTTTGGTGGAGCATATTCGAGCCGAACATGCCGGTGTACGCGTGCTTGGCGCCGTATGCACTCATGGCCATGCCGATCATGTTGGTGGTGTTGCCGGCGTGCGAACCACCGTTGGCGATGGCTGCCAGTATGAGCTGTGTGCCAAGGATGTGGCGGTGCCGCATGCGAACATCGAGGAACAGCGAGCTATGTGGGGCATTGAGACGCCTGACCCCGGGGAGCCGACGCGCCTGCTCGCCGAAGGCGATGCTATCGAGGTGGGCGATATCTGCCTGCAGGTGATCGAGACGCCAGGGCATACGCCGGGCGGGATCGTCTTGTTTGCTGCCACCGAGCAGGGGAACATTGCCTTTGTGGGCGACACACTATTCCCGGGCAGCCACGGCCGCACCGATCTTTCTGGAGGAGACGAGGCGGCGATTCTGCGCTCGCTCTCCAAGCTCGCCCGGCTTCTCCCGCCCGATACCGTTTGCCTAACCGGCCATGGCGATTCGACCACCATGGCACGCGAGCTCATGCAGAACCCTTTCATGCAGGTGTAGCTTTATAGTCAGCTCCTGAAGCACGAGAAGCGTCCAAACGTCAAGCTATTTTTCCCCAACGGGTCGATTCCGTAGGGCAAACGGTCAAAAAAAGTCTGTTTGGACGATATTCGTGAACAAACGAACGTTTATGCTCGGGTACGCCGTGGTAAAATCTCAGGCGTTATCGGAGCAACCTTACAGGAGGTTTCTTTTATGCTCGTCAACGCAGCAGACATGCTCAAGAAGGCCGAGGCCGGCAAGTACGCTCTCGGTGCCTTCAACACCAACAACCTCGAGTGGACCCTGGCTATTCTCCAGGCCGCCGAGGAGGCCAAGTCTCCGCTGATCCTTCAGTGCACCGCTGGTGCCGCTAAGTGGATGGGCGGTTTCAAGGTCTGCGCCGACATGGTCAAGGCTGCCGTCGAGGCCACGGGCGTTACCGTTCCCGTCGCCCTTCACCTCGATCACGGTTCTTACGAGGACTGCTTCAAGTGCATCGAGGCCGGCTTCACGTCCATCATGTATGACGGCTCTCACGAGGAGACCTTCCAGCTTAACCTCGACCGCACCAAGGAGCTCGTTGAGCTTGCCCACTCCAAGGGCATGTCCATCGAGGCCGAGGTCGGCGGCATCGGCGGCACCGAGGACGGCGTGACCTCCAACGGCGAGCTCGCTGACCCTGCTGAGTGCAAGCAGATTGCTGACCTGGGCGTCGACTTCCTCGCCTGCGGCATCGGCAACATCCACGGCGTGTATCCCGCCGACTGGGCTGGCCTTTCCTTCGAGCGTCTGGGCGAGATCAAGGCTCAGACCGGCGACCTGCCCCTCGTTCTGCACGGTGGTACCGGCATCCCCGAGGATCAGATCAAGAAGGCCATCTCCCTGGGCATCTCCAAGATCAACGTCAACACCGACCTGCAGCTCGTCTTCGCCAAGGGCGTCCGCGAGTACATCGAGGCTGGCAAGGATCAGCAGGGCAAGGGCTTTGATCCCCGCAAGCTCCTCAAGCCTGGTCGCGACAACATCGTTGCCCGCACCAAGGAGCTCATGGAGGAGTTTGGCTCCGTCAACAAGGCGTAAGCGTCGTTAAACTTCCCGCCGGAAGCCCCGTCCCCCTACACTGTTTCCTTTGCGCTCACCTGGCTTTGCCAGAAGTCACGCCAAGGAAACAGTTCCGGGGGACGGGGCTTCCTTCGTTTAACGCCGCAGGGTTACGAGTCTGAATTAAGGTGGCTACTGGCTTCGCCAGAAGTCGCGCAATGGGAAAAGCTCCGGGTGAACGGGGCCTCCTTTGTTAACTCGCTACAGGGTTACTGGGCTGAATTCATTTTTATAGGTACCGTTCAGCGGCGTTGATGGCTCCCTTGTTGGGGCTTTCTTTCTATCTCGTTACAATGGACTCCAGGAGTTCGAATGACTTGGAGTTTGGTGTGGCTGTTATTGATGTGCTGCCTTCGGATGGGAAGGTTATTGACGAGGGTCCTGTTGGTTGCTCTGTTGATGTTTGCTGTGATGATTTTCGCCATCTCGATATTGGGCTACCGCCTGAGATTCTTCGTCTTAAGGATGCCGGGTATTTGACGCAGGCTGTTGCCGCCTGCGATCGCCTTTTGGAGCAGAACCCTGAGCCTTCGCTGGCTGCCTGCGTTCGCGCCGAGCGGTATCGCATGATCGAGACGCCGCTTCATTTTTCGGTGTCGCGTGATCGGGCTATCGAGATGATCCGCGAGGAGTGGCCTGAGTTTACCGAAGAGCAGTTTGACGACCTGATTGACCGCAAGCGTATCGATTGGCGCTTTATCGATGGCGAGCTGTTCGTTCTTGACAACTTCCTTGATTCTTTGCGCGTGTATCCCAAGGAGGTTCCGGGTCTGCGTCCCGATTCTGCGGATGGAATTGCGCTGCGCAACCAGATGCTCGAGGAGATGGAGTCGCAGGGCGGGCTGTCTCGCACCATTACGCTTAAGGCATGCGTGTCTGTCCCCGGTGCTTTGGAGGGGGAGACCGTTCGCGCGTGGCTTCCCGTTGCCGCCGCCTGCCGCCAGCAGTCCCAGGTCGAGATACTTGATATGACGCCGGAGGGGGCCATTGCTCCTGCGAGCGCCTCGGCGCGTACTGCCTCGTGGGTCTCCTCGACCGATCGCACATTCTCGGTGACCTATCGCTATCAAATCGATGCCGCTTATCGCGATATCTATGGGGGTGCACTTCCAGCGCATCCCTGTATGGACGCGCCGTTGCCCGAAGATATTTCCGAGGACCGTCCGCACATTGCATTCACGCCGTATCTGCAGCAGCTGACGGCCGGTGTTGTTGACGGACTCGAGGATCCGCTCGATCGCGCCCGTGCTATCTATGATTACCTGACGCAGCATATCGACTATCGCTATCAGCCGCCGTACCTGCTTTTGGGATCTATTGCCGATGACTGCGCGCATTCGCTCCGTGGCGATTGCGGCGTTATGGCGCTCACGTTCATCACCATGTGCCGTATCGCGGGCGTGCCTGCCCGTTGGCAGAGCGGCCTGTATGTTGCGCCCGATTCGGTGGGGCCGCACGACTGGGCAGAGTTCTATACGCCGCAGACCGGTTGGCTCAACGCCGACGTGTCATTTGGATCTTCTGCTCGCAGGATGGGGGAGGAGTGGCGCCGCCATCACTACTTTGGCAATCTCGACCCGTGGCGTATGGTGGCCAACAATCGATTCCAGGCAGAGTTTGAGCCCTCTTTCGACGGCATGCGCGAGGACCCTTACGATAACCAGATGGGTGAGGCTTCGGTCGACGGTCGCGGATGCCGTCAGCGTGAGATGCTCCGCACGGTCGAACTCATCGAAATGCTCGAAGTTCCATTTTCGGACTAATCAACAGAAAGCTGTGATAAACTAACTCACGCATTACGTGCCCGAGTGGCGGAATTGGCAGACGCAGTGGACTCAAAATCCACCGTTGGCAACAACGTGCGAGTTCGAGTCTCGCCTCGGGCACCATACATGCAACTGAGCGTTCAAGGGGGTCAAGACCCCCTTTTTCGTGTACGTAATGTGATAGCGCACTATACGTGTTATTATTCGCAAGGCGTTGTTCCCGCAATGCCCTAAAGAGGAACCCGAGGGTTCCCACCTTTTGGCGCCAATGAGCAGCTGACTGGTCATACAACTTAGATTCCCTTCCTCGTATCGAGGATGTCTATGTGTACGACCTGGTTGCAAAGAAGCGCCGGGTTATTTTTTTATGAATGGAGGTAGGGAAAATAGCTAAGTCTGATGACACCCGCATCAACGACGAGATCACTGCATCTTCGTGCCGTTTGATTGGCGTCGATGGCTCTCAGCTCGGCCTGTTCGCCATCCGCGATGCCCAGCGCGTCGCTGACGATCAGGGTCTCGACCTGGTCGAGATCGCTCCCAACGCGGAGCCGCCGGTCTGCAAGGTCATGGACTACGGTAAGTTCAAGTACCAGCAGGCCATGAAGGCCAAGGCCGCTCGTAAGAACCAGTCTAAGGTCGAGGTCAAGGAAATGAAGTTCCGACCCAAGATCGACGTTGGCGATTACGAGACCAAGAAGGGCCACGTTCTGCGTTTCCTCAAGAAGGGCGCACGCGTTAAGATCACCATCATGTTCCGCGGCCGTGAGATGGCTCACCCGGAGCAGGGTCTTAACGTTCTCGAGCGTCTCGCCGAGGATCTCAAGCCTTACGCTACGGTCGAGTCCAAGCCTAAGATGGAAGGCCGTAACATGCTTATGCTGCTCGCCCCGATTAAGGGCGCCTTCGATGAGGATAAAGCGGCAAGCGATACCAAGTAACTAGTGTTCTGTAACCGATTAAGGAGTATTTCATGCCTAAGATGAAGTCCCACAGCGGCACCAAGAAGCGTTTCCGCAAGACTGGCACCGGCAAGCTTATGCGCGCCAAGGCTTTCAAGAGCCACATCCTGAGCAAGAAGTCCACCAAGCGTAAGCGTGGCTTCCGTCAGGAGACCGAGATCGCCGCTGCCGACCGCAAGGTCATCAAGTCGCGTCTCGCCTAAGTTCGCGTTCCCGTTTTTCGTTTTACCGTCTAGGAGTTGATAGAACATGGCACGTATTAAGCGCGCTGTTGCCGCCAAGAAGAAGCGCCGTACCGTTATGCACCGTGCGAAGGGTTACTACGGTGCCGCTTCGCGTACTTACAAGCATGCTAAAGAGCAGGTCCAGCACTCCCTGCAGTATCAGTATCGTGATCGCCGCAACAAGAAGCGCGAGATCCGCTCTCTCTGGATCACCCGCATCAACGCTGCCGCTCGCCTGAACGACATCTCTTACTCTCAGTTCATGCACGGCCTGAAGGTTGCCGGCATCGAGCTCGACCGCAAGGTTCTGGCTCAGATGGCTTACGAGGACATCGAGTCCTTCAACGAGCTGGCTGCCATTGCCAAGAAGGCTCTCGAGGCTTAATTGCTTCTTGCATCTTAAAGGGGCGCTTCCAATCCGGAAGCGCCCCTTTTTGATTGATTAGGGATGTGATCGATTTGGGACGTAGCCAAACCGATCAATTCGATAGCGTCCGAGTTGCAAGAAAGAGCAGGTAGCGTATGTGTCAAAGATTTTTGACACTCTAATCTGCGCGCAGCCATCCGTATGGGTTTGATTTTGGGATTACGCTTTGCTTGCCGGCTTCTGTTGTGTAGCCGCCCAATAAGAGTTGAGATGCATTCGAAGGGAACGCCATGCAGCTGCCAAAACACCTTAAACAGTATCGACTCGATGCTGGTTTGTCCCAGGAGGATCTTGCAAGGCGCATTTTTGTAACACGTCAGACCATCAGTAATTGGGAGCGCGGTAAAACGTACCCCGACATCCAGAGTCTCCTACTGCTGTCTGAACAACTGGATGTAACGATTGACGAGCTTGTTAAAGGCGACATTTCAATAATTAGAGAAAGGGTTGAACGCGATAGGGGCACGCTCTATCGCTTGGGTGCGGGGATGTTGGCTGGGCTTCTTGCGTTTACCGTCTCTATGGCCTGGCTCATGTGGCAACAAAACCACGGGTGGGGGATGGTCCAGTGCGTTCCGACGATGGTGTTGGCAGGCGTCTTTGGTGCTGGCGCAATGTGCTGCGCGCTTGCAGCGGAACATATCAAGAAGAAGAATGATTTGGTGACGTATCAAGAGATATCCGACTTCTTGTACGGAAAGAAGGCGGACAGCGAAGAGACGAGGACGGGCTGGGCTTACGAGCATCCACAGCTTGCGAATGCCATCAAGTTTGCCGCAGCGGCTCTTATTGGACTAATCGTTTTTGAACTCGTTAACGCTGCTATGTCCCATTTCTAATGGGTATACAGCCATTAATGCGGCCGAAGCTTAACCGTTGGAAAACCGAAGGGCCGCTCTAATAGGGGGGCCGCGGCCCTGTTCTTTCTAGTCTCTCACAGAGAAGGTCCCATCCTCATTTGTGTAGGAACCGTGGAGGCCCAGATTCCCGCCACCGGGGCCTCCGGTCTGGCAATATATCTCCTTGCCGCGCGGCCCGGTGGAACCGGATGAGCCGCAAGGCGTGCACCTTGAGAACCGGATACTGCGAGGATGGACACATTCAGTGTCGCATCCGGGCAGACATCGAACCATTTGAAATGGTCTAACTTGGATTTGTTTTTCGCAAGGCCGCCGAGAGGCGGCCCCGAGAAATTCCTTTTCCTATACTAAAACCATATGAATCGAACGGAACCGATCAGCGATGAACTGAGAGGACCGGACGGGCTCGAAGCCCATTTACTTTGGACGGAGAGTTCGATCCTGGCTCAGGATGAACGCTGGCGGCGCGCCTAACACATGCAAGTCGAACGGCACCTGCCTTCGGGCAGAAGCGAGTGGCGAACGGCTGAGTAACACGTGGAGAACCTGCCCCCTCCCCCGGGATAGCCGCCCGAAAGGACGGGTAATACCGGATACCCCGGGGTGCCGCATGGCACCCCGGCTAAAGCCCCGACGGGAGGGGATGGCTCCGCGGCCCATCAGGTAGACGGCGGGGTGACGGCCCACCGTGCCGACAACGGGTAGCCGGGTTGAGAGACCGACCGGCCAGATTGGGACTGAGACACGGCCCAGACTCCTACGGGAGGCAGCAGTGGGGAATCTTGCGCAATGGGGGGAACCTGACGCAGCGACGCCGCGTGCGGGACGGAGGCCTTCGGGTCGTAAACCGCTTTCAGCAGGGAAGAGTCAAGACTGTACCTGCAGAAGAAGCCCCGGCTAACTACGTGCCAGCAGCCGCGGTAATACGTAGGGGGCGAGCGTTATCCGGATTCATTGGGCGTAAAGCGCGCGTAGGCGGCCCGGCAGGCCGGGGGTCGAAGCGGGGGGCTCAACCCCCCGAAGCCCCCGGAACCTCCGCGGCTTGGGTCCGGTAGGGGAGGGTGGAACACCCGGTGTAGCGGTGGAATGCGCAGATATCGGGTGGAACACCGGTGGCGAAGGCGGCCCTCTGGGCCGAGACCGACGCTGAGGCGCGAAAGCTGGGGGAGCGAACAGGATTAGATACCCTGGTAGTCCCAGCCGTAAACGATGGACGCTAGGTGTGGGGGGACGATCCCCCCGTGCCGCAGCCAACGCATTAAGCGTCCCGCCTGGGGAGTACGGCCGCAAGGCTAAAACTCAAAGGAATTGACGGGGGCCCGCACAAGCAGCGGAGCATGTGGCTTAATTCGAAGCAACGCGAAGAACCTTACCAGGGCTTGACATATGGGTGAAGCGGGGGAGACCCCGTGGCCGAGAGGAGCCCATACAGGTGGTGCATGGCTGTCGTCAGCTCGTGTCGTGAGATGTTGGGTTAAGTCCCGCAACGAGCGCAACCCCCGCCGCGTGTTGCCATCGGGTGATGCCGGGAACCCACGCGGGACCGCCGCCGTCAAGGCGGAGGAGGGCGGGGACGACGTCAAGTCATCATGCCCCTTATGCCCTGGGCTGCACACGTGCTACAATGGCCGGTACAGAGGGATGCCACCCCGCGAGGGGGAGCGGATCCCGGAAAGCCGGCCCCAGTTCGGATTGGGGGCTGCAACCCGCCCCCATGAAGTCGGAGTTGCTAGTAATCGCGGATCAGCATGCCGCGGTGAATGCGTTCCCGGGCCTTGTACACACCGCCCGTCACACCACCCGAGTCGTCTGCACCCGAAGTCGCCGGCCCAACCGCAAGGGGGGAGGCGCCGAAGGTGTGGAGGGTGAGGGGGGTGAAGTCGTAACAAGGTAGCCGTACCGGAAGGTGCGGCTGGATCACCTCCTTTCTAGGGAGACACATTCTTAGAGAGACAAACTTTAACTCGAATAGAGGGCAGGAGCCCGTCCGGCAGATGTCTTCCCGGTACGTCCCCGCAGCACCCGGTCCCCGGGGTCGCACCCGCGTACCTTGAGAGCCGCATAGCGATAGGAGAGAGATGGAAGATCCAATTCTTCCAGACTCGATTCTTTTCTGCGATTTAAACAGAGAATGATAGCAATCATTCATCCGATCCAAACAAGAAGAATTCACTTATATATGAGTGAGGAGCATCTGATCGCGAGCACAGTACATACACTGTGCCGCGGTATGAGATACCCGAATTGCGACATACGAGCGCTATTCATGATATCGATTAATTAATTTTAGCGACACGTGGATATCCCGCGGGCCCGATGCGGTCCCGCAAGATACCACGGGCGCACGGCGGATGCTTGGCACAGGGAGCCGATGAAGGACGCGGCAAGCTGCGATAATCCCCGGCGAGGAGCACACATCCTTCGACCCGGGGGTCTCCGAATGGGCGAACCCATCCACAGCAGTGTGGATATCCCCACCCCGAACTCATAAGGGTGGGGAGGACAACCCGGGGAACTGAAACATCTAAGTACCCGGAGGAGAGGAAATCAATCTCGAGACTCCCCGAGTAGCGGCGAGCGAAAGGGGACCGATGGCCAAACCGTCGAGCGGGCATACCCGGCAGGGGTTCCGCCGACGGGGTTGCAGGGCCGCGCATCCGGGGGCTGCCGCCCCCGGGCGCAGGTCCGGCTGGGGAGCGGAACGGCATGGGAGGGCCGGCCGCAGCGGGTGACAGCCCCGTACGCGAACCCAGACCGGACGGCGCGACGCGGTCCCTGAGTAGGGCCGGGCACGTGAAACCCGGTCCGAACCTGGGTGGACCACCATCCAAGCCTGAGTACTACCCTGTGACCGATAGCGCACCAGTACCGTGAGGGAAAGGTGAAAAGCACCCCGGGAGGGGAGTGAAACAGTACCTGAAACCGTGCGCCCACGAGCAGTCGGAGCACCCTTTTAGGGTGTGACGGCGTGCCTTTTGTAGAATGAGCCAGCGAGTCGCTGGCGCGGGGCGAGGTTAACCGAAAGGGAGCCGGAGCGAAAGCGAGCCTTAACAGGGCGACTTGAGTCCCGCGCCGCGGACGCGAAGCCGGGTGAGCTATCCGTGGGCAGGCTGAAGCGGGGGTAAGACCCCGTGGAGGGCCGAACGCACGTCGGTTGAAAACGGCGGCGATGACCTGCGGATAGGGGTGAAAGGCCAATCAAACCCGGAGATATCTCGTTCTCCCCGAAATAGCTTTAGGGCTAGCGTCGCGCGTTCACCGCCGGAGGTAGAGCACCGGATGGACGAGGGGGCTTCGCCGCCTACCGAATCCAACCGAACTCCGAATGCCGGCGGCCCAGAGCGCGGCAGTCAGAGCATGTGGGCTAAGCTGTGTGCTCGAGAGGGAAACAGCCCGGACCGCCCGCTAAGGTCCCCAAGTTCCAGCCGAGTGGCAAAGGATGTGCGTCCGCCCAGACAACCAGGATGTTGGCTTAGAAGCAGCCATACATTCAAAGAGTGCGTAACAGCTCACTGGTCGAGTGGACATGCGCCGACAATACACGGGGCTAAGCTGGACACCGAAGCGGCGGGATTTTATTCATTAGAATCGGTAGGGGAGCTTCCCATGGGCGGAGAAGCCGGAGGGCGACCGACGGTGGAGCGCATGGGAGTGAGAATGCTGGCATGAGTAGCGAGAGACGAGAGAGTAACTCGTCCGCCGTGAACCCGAGGTTTCCTGGGCAAGGCTAATCCTCCCAGGGTCAGTCGGGGGCTAAGGCGAGGCCGGGAGGCGTAGCCGACGCGCAGCAGGCAGACATTCCTGCACCGCGCACGCGGCGCTACGACCGACGGGGCGACGGATGGGGGTGGCTCGGCGGGGTTCTGGACGTCCCCGTGATGGAGCGCGGCCCGCGGACCAGGGAAATCCGGTCCGCAGAAGGGCGAGGCTCCGGACGAAGCGACTGAGCGAAGCGAGTGAGCCCGAGGTCCCTAGAAAAACCCCTAGGCAGGCGCGTGCGCGCCCGTACCGCAAACCGACACAGGTGGGTGGGTAGAACATACCGAGGCGATCGGGTCAACCATGGTCAAGGAACTCGGCACAATGGCCCCGTAACTTCGGGAGAAGGGGTGCCCGCGCGTACGTGAACGGACTTGCTCCGGGAGCGGAGGCGGGCCGCAGTGGAGAGGCCCAAGCGACTGTTTACCAAAAACACAGGACTCTGCAGAAGCCGCAAGGCGACGTATAGGGTCTGACGCCTGCCCGGTGCCGGAAGGTCACGCGGAGGGGTTAGCCGCAAGGCGAGGCCCCGAAGCCAAGCCCCGGTAAACGGCGGCCGTAACTATAACGGTCCTAAGGTAGCGAAATTCCTTGTCGGGTAAGTTCCGACCTGCACGAAAGGCGCAACGACTTGGGCGCTGTCTCGACCATGGACCCGGTGAAATTGCACTGGTCGTGAAGATGCGACTTACCCGCGGAAGGACGGAAAGACCCCGTGAACCTTCACTGCAGCTTGGCATTGGCCGCTGGTCCCGCGTGTAGAGGATAGGCAGGAGGCATCGATCCGGAGGCGCCAGCCCCCGGGGAGCCGCCCTTGGAATACTGCCCTCGCGCGACCGGCGTCCTAACCCGAGGCCGTCAACCGGCTCGGGGACCGTGCCAGGCGGGCAGTTTGACTGGGGCGGTCGCCTCCTAAAGGGTAACGGAGGCGCGCGAAGGTCCGCTCGGGACGGTCGGCAACCGTCCTTTTGAATGCAAGAGTACAAGCGGGCTTGACTGCGAGGCCCACAAGCCGAGCAGGTGCGAAAGCAGGCTCTAGTGATCCGGCGGCCCCGAGTGGGTGGGCCGTCGCTCAACGGATAAAAGGTACTCCGGGGATAACAGGCTGATCTTGCCCAAGAGTCCACATCGACGGCAAGGTTTGGCACCTCGATGTCGGCTCATCGCATCCTGGGGCTGGAGCAGGTCCCAAGGGTACGGCTGTTCGCCGTTTAAAGCGGTACGCGAGCTGGGTTCAGAACGTCGTGAGACAGTTCGGTCCCTATCCTCCGTGGGCGCAGGAGAATCGATGGAGCTGCCCCCAGTACGAGAGGACCGGGGTGGACGCACCTCCGGTGAACCGGTTGTCGACCAACGGCACGGCCGGGTAGCCGCGTGCGGCGCGGATAACCGCTGAAGGCATCTAAGCGGGAAGCCGTTCCAGGGATTAGTTCTCCTTCCGGTAAGGGCCCAGGTAGACTACCTGTCGATAGACGGCAGGTGCAAGGACGGCGACGTCCTCAGCCGAGCCGCACTAATCGCCCGAGCTCTTCCGGAACCGCACCTCGCGGCCCGCGGGACATGCGCTCTTAGGCGCGGTCCGGGCACGAGGATGCCCCCGAGTCAGTTCCCTTTCCCATTCGCCATGCGGCCCCCAGGGCACGTGTACGCGATACCGGATCACCGAGAACGGTGGGCGCCGCCCACCGGTCAGCGGCCAGAGCATGGGGGGCACGCCCGGTCCCGTTCCGAACCCGGAAGCTAAGCCCCATCGCGCCGAGAGTACTGCGGGGTCAGCCCGTGGGAGGCCAGGGCGCCGCTGACCGGTGGACGGCACCGAGCCGCCATTGGGAATGTAGAAGGGGGAGGCCTCGCGGCCTCCCCCTTTTTTGCGTTTATAGGCAACATTCTTTTTGCAATTAAATCAATTTAATCATCCACCGCTGAATATAGACGTTCACCGTTCTTTTGTCGGTTCTCTGTTCTCAATGGACTAATATTTGCTTTAGCGCACTGCTGCGCTTGTCCTGTTTTACACGGGTCGTTTTATTGATTGTGACGGAAGGACTCACATGGCAGATGTTCATGAGCTGCTTGATACTTGGATTGCCAATGTCAAGGACGAGGAGCTCCTCGCTGAGCTTAACACGATGAAGGAGCAGGGTGATGAGGACGCCATCACCGACGCTTTCTTCCAGGATCTCGCCTTCGGTACTGCTGGCCTTCGCGGCACTATCGGTGCGGGCACTAACCGTATGAATATCTATACGGTCGGTCGTGCGACCCAGGGATTCGCTGACTACCTCAATGCGACCTTCGAGCATCCGACGGTCGCCATCGCTCGCGATAGCCGCAATAAAGGTGAGCTGTTCGTTAAGACGACGGCTGCCATTCTTGCAGCAAACGGCGTGACTGCTCTCGTGTATCCTAAGATTTCTCCCGTGCCGACGCTTTCCTGGGCCGTCCGCGACCTTAAGTGCTCCGGTGGTATTTGCATGACCGCTAGCCATAATCCGGCGCCTTATAACGGCTATAAGGCCTATGGCCCCGACGGCTGCCAGATCACCAGTGAGGCCGCCGATGCAATTTCTAAGGCTATCGCCGAGACCGATGCGTTTACCGGCGTGAAGTCTATGGACTTCGATGAGGCTGTTGAGCAGGGCCTTGTCAAGTGGATTGACGACTCCTGTCTCGAGCGTTATTACGAGGCCGTCCTCGCTCGCGGCGTGACGAACCTTTCTGCCGAGGAAATTGCCGGCGCTCCGCTTAAGCTTGTCTACACGCCGCTCAACGGTACGGGCCTTATCCCCGTTACTACGGTTCTTGAGCGCGCTGGCATCACCGATGTCACGGTTGTTCCCGAGCAGAAGGACCTAACGGCGATTTCCCGACCTGCCCGTATCCTAACCCCGAGATCCGTCAGGCTATGCAGAAGGGCATCGATCTCTGCGAGCAGGTTCACCCCGATCTGCTGCTTGCGACCGATCCCGACGCCGACCGTGTTGGCGTTGCTGTCAAGAATGGTGATGACTACCTGCTGTTGACCGGTAACGAGATGGGCGTCCTGCTGCTCGACTATATTTGCAAGACCCGTGCCGCTCGCGGCGAGGATCTTACAAAGAAGGTCGCGGTCACTACCATTGTTTCTTCCGCCATGGTCGATGCTCTGGCCGAGGAGTATGGCTTTGAGCTCCGTCGCTGCCTGACGGGCTTCAAGTACATCGGTGACATCATTACCTCGCTTTCCGATGCTGGTGAAGTCGATCGCTTTATCTTCGGTTTCGAGGAGAGCTACGGCTATCTGGCCGGTGATCACGTACGCGACAAGGACGCGGTGAGCACTTCGCTGCTGATTTGCCAGATGGCTCAGTATTACAAGCTGCAGGGTAAGAACCTCGCCGACGCGATGCACGAGCTTTACGAGAAGTATGGCTACTATCACAACAAGACGATTTCGCTGAGCTATCCGGGTGCTGAGGGTGCTGCAAAGATGGCGGGCATCATGGCCGGTCTGCGCGAGAATCCGCCTGCGGAGCTCGCAGGGTCCAAGATCGAGGCTGTTGTGGACTACAACACCTGCGTGAACGGCCTGCCCAAGGCAAACGTCATCGAGTTCGATCTCGAGGGTGGCAACAAGGGCATTGTCCGTCCGTCTGGTACCGAGCCTAAGATCAAGCTGTACATCTTCGCTAAGGGCGCGGATGCAGCTGAGGCGGATGCGGCGCTTGATTCCATCGAGGAATCTGGTCGCAAGCTGTTGGCCTAAGGGTTTGAAATCCTATTTCCATAGATAGGCGGAGGAGGGGATCTCGGATACGAGGTCCCCTCCTTTTTGGATTTAATGGCGGATGATTCTTGGTTGTGTAGGAAATGTGTGCGTCCAGATTCCCGCCCCCGGGGCCTCCGGTCTGGCAATATATCTCCTTGCCGCGCGGCCCGGTCGAACCGGATGGACCGCAAGGCGTGCACCTTGAGAACCGGATACTGCGAGGATGGACACTTACTTCAGTGTCGCATCCGGGCAGACATCGAACCATTTGAAATGGTCTAACTTGGATTTGTTTTTCGCAAGGCCGCCGAGAGGCGGCCCCGAGAAATTCCTTTTCCTATACTAAAACCATATGAATCGAA
>ENA-OQCF01000376-OQCF01000376.1-human-gut-metagenome-genome-assembly--contig:-NODE-376-length-17574-cov-4.222159_pt1 | contig 17574 bp, 24 predicted proteins | sample MGYA00242756_ERZ504573 | MGnify/ENA primary metagenome ERZ504573 (study PRJEB26092, sample SAMD00036240) | human gut metagenome | host: Homo sapiens | study: EMG produced TPA metagenomics assembly of... | reverse complement strand
GCGCGGCATCGGCGGCAAGTACCATGATGCCGCGCTGGCAGCACTGCGACTTGCCAACCACCGAGAAAATTGAAGATGTTCAGCAATTCATCCGGGAGCAGAAGCGCCCGGATTACTTTTGTGAAAAGAGGAACCTGAGATGTACCTTATGCGAAACCACGATGTCTGGATTTATGTGCGCTGCGCCAACAGCGATCCGCGCATTGCCTTTGACCGGCTGTATGACCTTATCGACGAAGCCGCAGGGCATGGATTCCTTGTACGCGGCACATCTTTTGACCATTGCAGCGGCAACACCTTGAAAGACCGCATTGGTCTGCGCTCTATGTTGGACGCAGTAGAGAACGGTCGGATTGAAGCCGTGATGGTGCGCGATTTGGAGCAAATCAGCCGCAACAGCTACATACTGGTGGGCGTTATTGAAATTCTGCGTCAGAATGATGTCTATCTCATCACCACCGAATGTGATCTGAACGCCGAACTCATCAACAGCGGTCTGGAACGCTTTGTCGGTGACCGCTTCACGCGGGCATCGTTCGGCAAGCCGCGATTTGATGTTCGTCTCCCTCTGATGGAGCAATTCTGAGGTGCGCCCATGAAAGAATACAAAGTGTGGGCGTTTGCCCGCAGTGCCGCACCGAACCTGCCCGCATTGGAAGAACAGCTTGCAGAAGTCATGCGTGAGGCCGACAGACGCGGCTACATCATCGTCAACTCCTGCATGGAGCAAAAGTGCGGTACCGAATTCTGGCGACCTGATTTGTTCGCCATACTCACCGCTGTGCAGCAGGGGCGTGTCAACGCCGTCATGGTGCAGAGCCTTGACCGACTGAGCCACGACATTACAACCTTGTACCGCATCCTGCGCTTTCTGCAGAATTATGGTGCCGTACTGATTACTACCGAAACCAATCTGCAATATGAACTCTATCTGACAGGGCTGGAGAGTCGGATCCTGGCTCGTACCGCGCGGACCGGAAAAAGAGTGCCGTGGGAGGTGGCTGTCGATGCAGATTGACCCGTTTCCCGTAAGGCTGGAACAGGAGCTGAAATACGCACTGGCCTATGCCGCGCTGGTATCCGCTGCCGCAAGCGGAAGATTGCCTAGGGACATCTGCCAGCGCGCCAATGTTGGTTATGCCCGGAAATGCAGCGTTTTGTGCCGCGATGTTTAGTGGTTCTCGTGAATAGCTTTTGACCTGCCTTTCGGGTATGTTGTATGTGACAAAAAGAGTGTCACAGCGTCAAATCCAGAGGTGAACATCATGCCGCAAGTCCAAGTCATCCAGCCGATACAGCAACAGCCGAAGCGCCTTCGCGTGGCGGCCTATGCCCGCGTCAGCAGTGATTCAACCGATCAGCTAAACTCGCTGTCCGTGCAGGTGGACTATTATACGCATCTGATACAGGAAAATCCAAACTGGGATTTCGCCGGAATCTATGCCGATGAAGGCATTACCGGCACCAGCACCAAACACCGTGAACAGTTCAACCGTTTGCTGGATGACTGCCGCGCAGGACTGATTGACCGTGTGCTGGTCAAGTCTGCATCCCGCTTCGCCCGCAACACGGCAGATGCGCTGGCATCGGTGCGCGAAATGAAAAGTCTTGGCGTAACGGTTGTTTTTGAAAAAGAAGGCTTTGACACCGAAACTGCCAACGGCGAAATGATTCTGAGTATGATTTGCGCTGCAGCACAGGAAGAGTCCCTGTCCATATCACAGAATACAAAGTGGGGCATCCGGAAGAAAATGCATGACGGCACTTATATAACCAGCTTGACACCGTTCGGCTATAAAAAGATTGACCGTCAACTGTTTCCCGATGAAAAAGAAGCAGCAACCGTCAAAGAAATTTTTAATCTGTTTTTGAATGGTTTCAGCACGGCGGAAATTGCGAACCATCTAAATACCAATCACCCTAAGCCAGATGTGATATGGCGTTCTGCTTCTGTACGGTTTATCCTACGAAATGAAAAATACATTGGCGACAGCTTATTCCAAAAGAACTATACTCCTGATACCCTTCCACTAAAAAGTTGCTGCAATACTGGACAGCTTCCAAAATACTACGTTGAGGGAACACATCCCGGTATTATTTCAAAAGATGAATTCGAAAGAGTTCAGTCGCTTCTTACACAAAAGAATATCAATAGCACGAATAGTCAAGCCTGCATTTTATCCAAGGTTGTATTCTGCGCCCTATGCGGTCATGTTTGCTCAAGAAAAGTCCGAAAGTCCCAAACTTTTGTATGGTGCTGTAGAACGCATTTACAATCTGCCGCCCTTTGCCCATTAAAGCCTGTTTCGGAAACTGAAATTCAGCAAGCATTTTTATCCGTTTACAATAAATTGCAGGCGAACCAAAGCTATATTTTGCAGCCCATCATAGACACGCTTTTACAGCTTAGGTTTCTGCAAGAACAAGCAAATTCTGCGAGGCAAACAGCGCGTGATGATGTACAGCGCCTTGCAAAACAGCGGCACAACCTTACACGAATCCACACACTGGGATACATCGACAACGCCCAGTTTCTTGAACGTAGTATAGCCCTTGATCAACAACTACGGGAAAAGAAAAAATTCCTTTCCAAACGCACCACTGACAATAGTTTTGAAAGAGTCCTTTTCCAAACCCGTAGCATACAACAGCAATTGGGATCTTCTCCCCCACTGGAAACATTTGATGGCACCATTTTTACCAAATTGGTAAACCGCGTACAGGTCAGCCCTACCACAATAGAATTCAAGTTTATGAATGGCATGACACTATCTGAAAAACGGAGTTCGCTATGAAAAAGCGTTACATTTTATTCGGCTATCAAATTCAAAATGGTGAGTTCTGTATTGTTCAACAAGAAGGCGCCGCCGTCGAGTATATTTTTGATGCTTACAGCAATGGTGACAGTCTCCAGCAGATTGCCACACACATGAGTTCATGCGGGCCACCTTACCGTTCTTCAGACAACCGCTGGAATAAAAATATCATTGCCCGATTGCTTTCCTGCGACATTTACTGCGGTACAGCAACCTATCCCGCCATTATCACAAAAGAACTGTATTTCCAAGTACAGCAACTTCGCAATGAAAAGTCTGTATCCTACTCCAGCGTTCTGCAGTCGTTCCGTGATGATATGCAATGTTGTTGTGGAGAGCGCCTGTATTGGTATCCCAAAACGCATCAATGGTACTGTCGTCACTGTGGAATGTGGTCGAATCGAATTCGCCCAGAAGAACTCTCTCAGCAACTTCGTGAAAAGTTATTCTGGATTTGTCGGCATAATGAAAGAATCTGCTCTCCACAGGGCGCAAGCAATATCCACTCCATCGAATCTTCCCGGTTGAGCCATGAAATAAATACCCTGCTTGCTTCCCCGGAGCCAGATGCCGAGTCTATTGTTCGCAAAATCCTGCACCGCGCAGAGTTACAATTTACCTGTTGCTCCGCAGGTGATGCAGACCCAGCAACTTTGCAAATCAAGCGTGCCTGTAACGAGCTTGAACCGACTGACACTTTCCCACTGAAATTATACGCAGAAATCGTCAGCAATGTCATCCTGTATCGCGACACGCACATTGAAATAAAACTGCGAAACGGACAAATACTGTAACAAGGAAAATCAAAATGAGCAACACAAGAATCATCGAAATACCTGCCACAATGCAGACAGGCAAAGGAAAAAATCATGCCATCCGAAAACTACGCGTGGCTGCCTACTGTCGCGTCAGCACCGAGGAAGAAGAACAGCAAAGCAGCTTTGAAACACAGAAGTTGTATTATACCGAAAAAATCACTTCCACTCCCGAATGGGAGATTGCCGGCATCTACGCAGACGATGGCATTTCCGGTGTACACACTAAAAAACGCGACGGCTTTAATCAGATGATTCAGGACTGTAAGAAACGGAAAATTGATTTAATCCTTACTAAATCTATTTCGCGTTTTGCCCGCAACACACTGGACAGTATCCAATACGTCCGAATGCTGAAAGCACTTGGCATCGCAGTTATTTTTGAAAGAGAAAATATTAATACATCAACCATGAACTCCGAGATGATTCTTACCGTGCTGAGCGCTTTTGCACAGGCGGAAAGCGAGTCAATTTCACAGAATGTCGCGCGCGGTAAGCGAATGGGATTCCGACAAGGAAAATTTCCGTTTCCTTACAGACAAATTCTCGGATACAGAAAGGGTTCGGACGGCAAGCCGGAAATCATTCCCGAAGAAGCCGAAGTGATTCGTATGATATTCAACAGCTATCTGCAAGGCGCCAGTTTACAGACAATCAAAAAGCGATTAGAGGCTGACGACGTACTCACTGCACGTGGCAACAAGAAGTGGTCGTCCGAGAGCGTCCAGCGGATTCTCCAGAACGAGAAATACTGCGGTGATGTGCTGCTGCAAAAGACATTTATCGAGGATGTACTGACAGGCGTATCCAAGAAAAATACCGGCCAACTGCCGCAATATTACATAGAGAATAACCACGAGGGAATCGTCACGAAGCAGACATTCCGAGAGGCACAAGCTGAAATCGCCCGCCGCAACAGCAAGTCGGCCACCAACCATCGCAAGCGACATCGAGGTCGCTACAACAGCAAATATGCCTTATCCGAACGATTGGTCTGTGGTGACTGCGGCAGCTCCTACAAGCGAGTCACTTGGAGCATCCACGGCAGAAAGCAAATCGTCTGGCGATGCGTCAACCGACTTGAATACGGAACGAAGTTTTGCAGCAACTCACCCTCTATCCCCGAAACAGAGTTGCATCAAGCAATTTTGAAGGCCGTGCAGAATTTAGCTGCCAAGTTTACCGGCGAGGTTGCTGACCAGCTTAATGGGATTCTCCATCAGATAGAAGTCGGCGAAAGTCTGACACCACAGCTGCAAGCACAGTTAGAGCAAAACCAACAGGAATTTGACCACCTACTGGAAATGTCGCTGGACTTTGATGAAAACACCCCATTCCTTGACGACAAGCTGAAAAGGCTCAGCGATAAAATCAAACAGCTAAAAACTGCCATCACACAAAGTTCAGTCAATAGCCAAACGCCATCCACCCCTACAAATCCGATAACCGCAAAGGACCTTTTGATTACAGAATACGACGATATGCTTACAGCGAGAATCATAGAAAAAATCATCGTTAAATCACGGCAAGATTTAGAAATTATTTTTATCGGAGGTTATACGCAACAGATTTCACTGCAATAAAGGTACACAGCCAAAACTGCCCATCTGCGTAGCAACTTTACGCGGACGGGCAGTTTTTATTTTTGCGTAAGAATGGAGACAGCCACACTATGAACATCGGAGATAAAATCAAACTCGTGCGCCGCCATCGCGGTCTTACACAGCAGCAGTTGGGTATATTGATTGATATTAAAAACGAGGCAGCGAACCGCATTGCACAGTACGAAACCGGGTACCGCACACCTAAAGCCGAAATTGTAGAGAAAATCGCTAAAGTTCTAAATGTTCGGGAAGAAACATTCTATATGCCAAACGATACCATAGTCGATCTCATTCGCACGTTGATATGGTACGATTGGGAGCATAGTTTGCCTTTTCAAGATTTTGGAGATAGTACGCAATGTTTCTTATTACGCATTCGGCTCTCGTGCAGTCATCCTGCCGTAAAGGCTCTTTTAGCAGATTGGCGGATTCATAGGACAGCATTCGAGAACGGTCGAATCACGTCATCGGACTATCTTGAGTGGATGCTCCAATGGCCACCGACCTTATCTGCACCAGATGATTGACATTGCCATTTGTAAGGAAATTTTTTCTGCTTCAAATTTTGTCAACGCATGAAGTCTGGTATCTTTTTTGTCACATCGAGACATAAGCCCATGACAAAAAGATGTCATGGGCTGTTTTGTTGTATAGCACAAAAACTGCAAAATCGACGAGCCATTTTTGAAGCGCATTTTATAGGGCAATACCGCACAATTCCCGCCTAACGGCTCAAGCACCGCTCCGGCGGCTACGGCACCTCGCTCGCCGTATCGGCACTTAGAATTATGCGGGATTGCCCTAATTATTATCTCAAAACACGAAATGTTCACTTCCCTGCCTGAGGATATTTCTTGTATACTATTGAAAAAGGAGGATGTTTTGCATGAAAAATACCACTGCAATGGCCGATTATGAGCTGCGCCACATCGAAGCGCTGCGCAAAGATTTGGCGGGCTGCACCGTGCTGCTGAAAAAGGACGGCAGCTTCCCGCTGGAAAAGCCCTGCACCCTTGCCGCCTATGGCAGCGGCGTGCGCCGCACGATCCGGGGCGGCACCGGCTCCGGTGAGGTAAATTCACGCTACATCGTAACCATTGAGGAAGGACTGCAGCAGGCAGGCTTTACCCTGACCGGGATGGAGTGGCACACCGGCTACGAGCAAGCGCGGGAAAAGGCCCACAAAGCCTTTTTGAAGCAGCTGAAAAAGGACGCCAAAGCCGCCAAGCAGAACTTTATCCTCTACGGCATGGGCAAGGTCATGCCTGAGCCTGAATACGACCTGCCGCTCAACGCTGAGGGCGATGCAGCAATTTACGTTGTTTCCCGCATTTCCGGTGAGGGCAACGACCGCACGCCGCTCAAGGGCGACATCCGCCTGACTGATTCCGAGGTGCGGGATATTCTGGCGCTGGACAAAAAGTTCACCCGCTTTATGCTGGTGCTGAATGTCGGCGGCGTGGTGGATCTCTCCCCCGTTATGGACGTGCGCAACATTCTGCTGCTCTCTCAGCTCGGTGTCGAGACCGGCTGTGCGCTGGCGGATATTCTGCTGGGCAAGGCCAATCCCTCCGGCAAGCTTACGACGACTTGGGCCGCCTTTGAGGAATACCCTGAAATGCCCGACTTTGAGGACATGAACGAAACCCGCTACCGCGAGGGCATCTATGTAGGCTACCGCTATTTTGATACCTTCCGCAAACCGGCTCTGTTCCCCTTTGGACACGGGCTTTCCTACACAGAGTTCCGCCTTGGAGCTGTCGCAGTGGAGGCAAACGGCGCACAGATCACTGTGCGTACTTTCGTGGAAAACATCGGCGCTTTGGCAGGCCGGCAGGTCGTGCAGGTGTATCTGAGCAAGCCTCCGGCAAACTCGATGCACCTTGGCAGGAGCTTTGCGCCTTTGCCAAAACGCACGAGCTTGCCCCCGGTGAAACGGAATCGGTCACCTGCTCCTTTACCCTGCCGGAGATGGCAGCCTATGATACCGAAACTGCTCCTATATTCTGGAGGCAGGCGATTACCTTGTCCGTGTCGGTGTCAGCAGCGTCGAAACCGCCCCCGCCGCCGTCCTGCATCTGGACAAGACAAGTCACGACCCTGCAGGCAAATAATGTGCTTGGCAGCACAGATTTCACTGACCTTACTGCCCCTGCCTCAACGATGGAACGCCCGGCAGGTGTGCCGGTCATCGAAATCGACCCGGTCGCGATTGCCTGTGAAACGGTAGCCTACGACCGCACCGAGGAAGTTCTGCCGAGGTGGACGCCCTGACCAAGGAGGACGCCGCCTTGCTTCTGATTGGCGATTTCGATCCGAACGCAAAGGGGTTTGCTTCGATGATCGGCACGGCGGGCCACCATGTCTGCGGTGCTGCGGGTGAGAGCTGCGACAAGATCAGCGGCTTCCCCTTCCTTATTATGGCTGATGGCCCTGCCGGTCTGCGCCTTGCGAAAGAGTATTATGAGGACGATAAGGGCAAGCACGCTGTCGGAAGCACCGCAATGCCGGCTTCCCTTCAGGAAATGCTGTCCGGCCCAATGAAGCTTGTGATGAGCCTGATGGGCGGCAGCAGCAAGCCGAAGCCCGGCTGCGAAATCAAAACCCAATACTGCACAGCCATTCCCATCGGCACCGCGCTGGCACAGAGCTTTGACCTTACTTTTGTGGAGCAGTGCGGTGACATTGTCGGCGAGGAGATGGAGCGTTTCGGTGTGCATCTGTGGCTTGCCCCGGCGCTGAACATCCACCGTTCGATCCGCTGCGGGCGCAATTTTGAGTATTACTCCGAGGATCCTCTCGTCTCCGGTAAGATGGCCGCTGCGATGACGCGCGGTGTACAGGCACACAAGGGCTGCGGCACGACTATCAAGCATTACGCCGCCAACAATAAAGAGTACAACCGCTACCGCAACAACAGCATCGTTTCCGAGCGTGCCATGCGTGAAATCTACCTGAAGGGCTTTGGTATCTGCGTGCGGGAAGCCCAGCCCAAGGCCGTTATGACCTCCTACAACCTGCTGAACGGCACCCACACCGCCGAAAGCCGCGGGCTGATTATGGATATTCTGCGTGCCGAGTTCGGGTATGAGGGCATCGTCATGACCGACTGGGTCACACCGATGGCGGATACGCGCTCTGCCCACCGGGATTCGCAGGCGCAGTATGTAGCTGCGGCAGGCGGCGACCTGTTCATGCCCGGCAACAAGGGTGATTATGACAACCTGCTGCAGGGCATCGACAGCGGCGCAGTGTCGCTGGAGCAGGTAAAAATCAATGCCTCCCGCGTGGTCAGAATGGCGCGGGCACTGGCACAAGAATAAAATACACAAACCTCTGCCAGACTTGATGTTCGCCTGGCAGAGGTTTTTTAATAAGTATTTATTTTTCGCGGTATTCCATGGGGGTCTGCCCGGTTACTTCCTGAAAAACGCGGCTGAAATAGTTGCGTGTGCTGAAGGAAAGCGCTGCCGCAATGTCCTGCACGGTCTGGTCGGTGCTTTTCAGCAAAACCTTGGCGCGCTCAATCTTGGCAAATTTGATGTAATCTGTCACGCTCAAACCCGTTTCCTCCTTGAATTTGTGGGTCATATAATATTCCGTATAGCCCACCTGTGCAGCCAAATCGGCGGCGCAGATTTTTTCCTCCAGATGCATTTCAATGTAGTCCACGCACTTTTGCACCTGTTGGCTGAGGTTAGGGTTTGTGCGGCATTTATGCACACGGCGCACAAAATCATCATACATGATCAGCGCAAGCGGGTCCAAATCGTCCATGGTTTTGGCATTTTCAGCAGACTGAATGTAATTATCCCCCAGCGCGTAAGATTCCTCGGGCGAAAGCCCGCCCTCGATGGCGGCGCGGCACACCAGCGAGGTAAACACAATAATGCTGGTCTTGCTTTGGCGCAAAACGTCATCGCTGCGCACGGGTACGCCCGCACTGATGCCCATGCTGGCAGAAAGCGCCTGCTTGTAGTTTAAATCCCCCGTGCGCACCATCTGCAAAAGTCCCTGCTCTGCCATCCAGACCTTGTGGCGGTCGTGCGCGGGTTTTTGCGGGGCATCGGCGGGCTTTGCCAGCGCGTCGCTGTTGATATCGCTCAGCGTAAGATGCTCGCCGCACAGGCAGTAATGCAGCATCAGGGTGTAGCGGTGCAAAATGGTGCATTGCAGCACGGGTACGCTTTTCAGTGCCTCGTACAGCTGCATCGTCCACGCGACGCTGACCTCCAGACGGCTGTAATATTGCAGCCCGTGTTCAATGCCGCGCATGGATACATCCCGATAAAACACCGGCCGATGACCCATGCACGTTTTAACGTATCGCCGTCTTTTTCAACGCCGCCGCCCATGTCATACCCAAGGCTGTGCCGAGCGTGACAGGTGTTGCGTGCTGCCTGCCGTAGTCCAGCATTTTTATGCGGCATCGGCCCCATGTTCTATTTTGCCCGCCCCGGCAACGGCAGCCTGCTACACTTTGTGCGCCCGGTGTTCAGCGGCAAGGCGCTGCTTAAGGCCTGCACCAACGGCTCCAGTGAACTGATGACGAATCTGTCCGCCTCTTTGGTAGGCGCGCTGTACAACTGGCAGCTGCTCCGCCTGGGCGGCGCCGATGGCGTGGCCGCTTACGGCGTTATCATGTATGTCAGCTTTATCTTTGCCGCCATCTTTATCGGCTATGCCCAGGGCTGTGCCCCGGTTGTCAGCTATCATTACGGTGCCGACAACACGGACGAGCTAAAAAACCTGCTGCGTATCAGCCTGCGGGTCATTGCCGTGGGGGGTGTGGCGATGCTCTGCTTCAGTGAGCTGCTGGCCGCCCCGCTTTCCCGCTTCTTTGTGGGTTATGATGCGGAACTGCTGGAACTGACTACCCTCGGCATGAAGCTGTATTCCCTCAGCTTCCTGCTCTGCGGTTTTAACATCTTTGGCTCGGCATTCTTTACCGCGCTCAACAACGGCATAGTATCCGCCGTTATTTCTTTCCTGCGCACCCTGGTGTTCCAGGTCACCGCCATTCTCGTGTTGCCCCATCTGCTGGGCATGAACGGCATCTGGCTTTCCGTTGTGGCAGCCGAAATCGCCGCACTGTTTGTCAATGCATTCTTCCTGGTTAAAAACCGGAAAAAGTACCAGTATTAACGCAAAAGATCAGCCCCTGCCTGAGAGATGGCAAGCTGATTTTACACTTATGCGGTTTTACGCATCCGAGCGGGAGTAGCAGTTTTTCATCTGGCAGCTCAGCTCATACAGCACTTTGTCCAGTGTGTCGGCGGCCAGGCCACGGATGGTATCGGCCATGGCTTCGTTGGCCTGCTCGCGCAGAGCGGCGCGGGCGGAAGCATCCTGTTCACGGCGCAGCTTGGCATCGTAAGTATTGATGTTCGCATGCCCGGCGGAAGCCGCCGCCAGCTGGTAGCGCTCAATATGGAACACTGATTTGCTGTAGGCAGCATCGGCCATGGCGGCGATCATCCGGCTGTTCCAATAGAAGTTGTCGGTGGAAACCGCGCCCGTAGTGTTGGAAAGATACGCAGGTGGTGGTTACATTGGCATAGAACGGCACCATCACATTGAACGCGTTGGAAGCAAAGGCGATCCATTCCAAAACGCGGGAATCCTCCGGCTGGTCGGGGCGCATCTGGATCAGGGCCATAAAGTCGTTGCGGTTGATACCGATGGAGCGGAATGCGCCCTTCTGGTCCGACTGGCTGCTGCCATACGGGTCATACAGTGTGCCCTGATAGTGGGAGGATAATACGTATTTGACATCCTCCGGCGTGATCTTCTTTTCCGGTACCATGCACCACGGCAGGTCATCACTGCGGGGTGTGTAGTCGGCGTTGGGGCCGTCCCACTTCTTGCTGTGGGGGTTCAGATAGCGCAGCATGAACCAGGCGCGCGGCGTGTTGTACACATGGTCAGAATCATCGTGGCTGCCAAAGGCGTCCCGCGGGTTCAGTACCCCGTTCCAGGAAAGATCTAGATGGTTGTTCTCGATAAAATCATCCAGGTCGGCGGAGCAAAGGTGGTTCTTTTTGGCGCCAAGTGCGTCTTCCAGATCAAACTGGTCAATGCCAAGTTGGTTGGGCATCACCACATAGGCATCGTCCGGAACGCGCTTAGCGATCCAGTGGTGCCCGCCGATGGTCTCCAGCCACCAGATTTCGTGTACGTCCTGGAACGCAATGCCGTTCATCTCGTAAGTGCCGTATTTTTCCAGCAGCTTGCCCAGCCGCAGCACGCCCTCGCGCGCAGTGTGGATGTAAGGCAGTACCAGATAAACAATGTCCTCCTCGCCAATGCCGCCGGGAACTTCTGGCTGACCGTCCTTGGCGGGGATATACTCCACCAGCGGGTCAGCCCCCAGAACGCGGGGGTTGGAAGTGATGGTCTCGGTGGCGGTCATGCCGACACCGGCCTCGTTCACGCCGCCTGCGGCCCAGATGCCTTGCCCTCCACGGCGTTGGGCATTGCGGTCATCCGCATCGGGCTGCCGGGCAGCTCCACTTCCACATGGGAAAGTACTGACCGGTACACGGCCGGGTGCTCCTGCGGGGGAACGACCACGAACTTTTTGGGGGTGAAATGCCCGGAACCGGAATCGTCATTGCGGGCAATCATGGTAGAGCCATCATAAGAAGCTTTTCTGCCAACCAGAATTGTTGTACAAGCCATATTAGAATGCAAGTCCTTTCTGTATGCTGCGTACCGGAGAATCCGGCACGCAGGAAATGATATGGTTTATGATACTTATAGAATAATCGTTTGCTGCCGTAAATACAACTGGGCTGCCGCAAAAAAATTATGCGGTTTGGACGCAGAATTACTTGCCGACATGTACAAAGTATGATATAAACAAATAAAAGGATATCATGTAACTTTAAGGACAAAGAAGGGGAAACCGTGGTAGAAATTCTTACGCATGCCGGGTGTTTTATCGGCATCATTCTGTTGGCTGGGCACTGCGCCGGGTCGGATTTTTTAAGGAGAGCGACTTCCATGTGCTCAGCAAAATTGTGATCAAGATCACCCTGACGGCGGCGATCGTGACAAACTTTTCCGGGCGGGAGATGCAGACCTCCATGCTGCTGCTCACCCTGATGGGCTTCGGCTTCGGCGTGCTGATGATGATCGTTGGCTCGGTTATGTATCTCCCCCAGGGGAGGGAGCGCCAGGCGTTTGCCATGCTTAATGCCTCCGGCTGCAACATCGGCAACTTTGCCATGCCCTTTGCCAGGCTTCCTTGGCCCGGTGGGCGTTATCGCCGTCAGCCTGTTTGACTGCGGCAACAGCATGATCTGCCTGGCGGGGCTTACAGCATTGCCAGCATTGTCAAATCCGGCGATGGCAAGTTCCGTATCAAGCCGATTTTGAATAACCTTGTGCACAGCATCCCGCTGATGACCTATATCTTTATGACGATCCTGGGGCTTCTGCACCTGAGCCTGCCCGCCCCGGTTGTGGAGTTTGCGGGCATTGTGGGCAATGCCAACGCCTTTATGGCCATGCTGATGATCGGCGTGGGGTTCCACCTGAACGGCGACCCGTCCCAGATCGGGGATATCATTAAAATTCTGGGCGTGCGGTACATCATCGGCATTGCGTTAGCATTGGCAGCCTATTTTATCCTGCCGCTCCCGCTGGAATACCGCCAGGCACTTGTGATCATATTTTTGGCCCCGGTGGCCAGCGCCAACCCGCCTTTTACCGCGCAGATGGGCAGTGACTTCGGCCTTGCCAGTGCGATCAATTCGGTTTCCATCATTGCCAGTATCGTTTTGATCACAACAGCATTGGTTATCATGCTGTAATCCATCCCCTGTGCAGACCTTACAAAGCTGCACGGGGGGATTTGTTCAAATAACTAAAATGCAGCATTCCTGAACAAAAGTCCAGAAATTTAAGCAAAGCGGTCTATCTTTCCGGGGCGCGCTTTGCTATACTAACAAATAAGAAATACGGCATTCCGCTTGCCAAAAAGGAGTCCTGCAATATGTCCAACTTTGTACCGGAAAAGACAGCTCTCGGCATCGAATTCGGCTCTACCCGCATCAAGGCAGTGCTGATCGGCCCGGAGCATACCCCGCTGGCACAGGGGGATTATACCTGGGAAAACCAGCTGCACAACGGCATCTGGACCTACCCACTGGAACAGGTCTGGCAGGGCCTGCAAAGTGCTTACGCCGCCCTTGCCGCCGATGTACAGCAAAAATACGGCTGCACCCTGACCAAGGTGGGCTGCATTGGCATTTCCGCATGATGCACGGCTACCTGGCCTTTGATGCCAACGGCGAACTGCTGGTGCCGTTCCGCACCTGGCGCAACACCATCACCGGCGCAGCGGCCGAGGAGCTGACTGCGGCGTTCGGCTTCAACATCCCCCAGCGCTGGAGCATTGCCCACCTGTACCAGGCTATGCTGAACAAAGAAGAGCATCTGTCCAAGCTGGACTTTTTTACCACGCTGGCAGGCTATGTGCACTGGCGGCTGACCAGCCATAAAGTGCTGGGCGTTGGCGATGCCAGCGGCATGTTCCCCATTGACAGCACCACCGGCGGTTATGACGCCGCCATGCTGCAAAAGTTCAACACCATGGCCGCCAAGGGCTATGCCGTGGACCTGAACGCCTGCTGCCGGAGGTTCTGCCGCTGGTGCGGACGCCGGCACCTGACCGAAGCCGGTGCCCGCCTGTTGGACCCCGCCGGCAATTTGCAGGCCGGTATTCCGCTCTGCCCGCCGGAGGCGACGCCGGAACCGGCATGGCCGCCACCAACAGCGTGGCGCCCCGCACCGGCAATGTCAGCGCAGGCACCAGCATTTTTGCCATGGTTGTGCTGGAAAAGGCCCTGAGCAAAGTTTACCCCGAAATTGATATGGTTACCACCCCCGCAGGCGACCCTGTTGCCATGGTGCACTGCAACAACTGTACCAGCGACCTGAACGCCTGGGTGGAGCTGCTGGCCCAGAACGCCGAACTCTGCGGTGCAAAAGTGAACAAGGGTGAGCTGTTTACCAAGCTGTTCAACCTTTCTTTGCAGGGGGCACCGGACTGCGGCGGTGTGATCCCCGTGAACTATTACTCCGGCGAGGGCGTGACCCACTTTGATGCAGGCCGCCCCATGCTGCTGCGTGGGCCGGAAAGTGATTTCAGCCTGGCAAACCTGATGCGCGCCAACATTTACTCCGCGTTTGCCACGCTGGCCATCGGGTTGGATATCCTGAACGAAGAACATGTGACGCTGGATACCCTGCTGGGCCACGGCGGCCTGTTCAAGACCCCCGGCGTGGCCCAGCGCTACCTGGCCGCTGCCGCCCACACCGCTGTGACCTGCACCGAAACCGCAGGCGAGGGCGGCCCTTACGGCATGGCCCTGCTGGCTGCTTACCGTGTGGAGCACGCCGATGGCGAAACGCTGGCAAACTACCTGCAGAACCGCGTGTTCGCCGGTGCCGCCAGCACCACCCTGAACCCGGATGCCGCTGATGAAGCCGGGTTTACCGCATTCCTGAAAGAATACAAAAAGGCACTGTGCGCCGAGCGCACCGCCGTTGAAACAATGTGAGGGAACAGTTATGCTGGAAGAACTGAAACAACAGGTATATGAAGCCAATATGGAACTGCCTCGCCGCAGCCTTGTTACTTACACATGGGGCAATGTGTCCGGCATTGACCGGGAAAAAGGGCTGTTCGTCATCAAGCCGTCCGGCGTGGAGTACGATGAACTGACCCCTGATATGCTGGTGGTCATGGATCTGAACGGCAATCAGGTGAAGGTGACCTGAACCCCAGCAGCGACACCAAGACCCACCTGGAGCTGTACAAGGCATTCCCCGCGCTGGGCGGTGTGGTGCATACCCACAGCACCCACGCCGTGGCATGGGCCCAGGCCCGGCGGGATATCCCGGCGTTCGGCACCACCCATGCAGACTATTTTTACGGCCCTGTGCCCTGTGCCCGTGAGCTGACCCCCGAAGAGATCGAGGAAGATTACGAGAAAAACACCGGCAAGGTGATTATTGAAACTTTCCGCACCCGCGGCATTGACCCGGTGCATGTGCCCGGCGTTCTGTGCGCCAGCCATGGCCCCTTTACCTGGGGCAAGGATGCCGCCCAGCTGTTTACCACGCCGTTGTGCTGGAAGAAGTGGCCAAGATGGCCCTGCTGACCTGCCAGATCAACCCCAACGCGGAGCCCGCCCCCCAGCATGTGCTGGACAAGCATTTTATGCGCAAGCACGGCCCCAACGCCTATTACGGCCAGAAAAAGTAAAGCCGGTCCTGAACTTGACGGTCCGGCCGGGGTGGCGGTTCTTGCTTTTTACCGTGACTGCTATGGGTAAACCCAAAACATGAAAAGTCAGAGGTTTTGGCATGGCTCTCACCTCCTTTCTGAAGTGGGGCCAACCGCCTGCCGTTGTGTGCAGTGCCTGCTGCAAAATGCAGCACTGCCAGCATACTGTATTTCGCGCTTTTCCACAAACAGTCAGCCCCCGCCGTACAAACTTGTGCGTTTTTAACGGAAAAAGCTCGCAATATTAGTCGAATCTGCATTGACGGCATGCTGTCGTATGGGTATTATAGAAATACCATATGCACCGATACGGAGGGAAGGACACATGACGTTTGAGGATCTGCTTGACATTTTGGCGGAGCAGTTCAGCTGTGACGCCGCCGAACTGAGCGAGGACACCAGCTTTGAAGACTTGGGCGTGGATGCAGAAGACCTGGTGGAGCTGGCCTGGCAGCTTGGGGAAGCTACCGGTACCGAGGTTGAAGAGGACCGCTTAAAACAGCTTGGTACCATTGGCGAAGTTTGGAACTTGGTCCGCGAGCTGGAAGAAGAAGCTGAATAACCGCTGCCCCTGTGCGCAGGCGTTGTGCACAGGGGCATTTTTTACGTTTTATCTCTTTCCATATCTGGTGCTGCGCGGTATAATAATTATATTTAGGGCAATACCGCATAATTCTAAGTGCCGAAGCGGTGCTTAAGCCGTAAGGCGGGAATTGTGCGGTGCTGCCTTAGTTCTGTTCACGCAGGGAAAGGGGGCCGCAGATGCCGCAGCCGGAACAACCGCATACTATTTTGCTGGTGCACTGCCACTACCGCCTGCCCGGCGGCGAGGACGCCGTGTTTGCCGCGGAGTGCGCCATGCTGCAAGCCCACGGCCACCGCGTGATCACCTATGAGCGCAATAATGATGCCGGCGGCCTGGCCCAAAAACTGCTGCTGCCCCTGCGGGCCATCTACAGCACCAAAACCGTGCGGGAAGTGCGCGCCCTGATCCGCAAAGAACAGGTGGATTTGGTGCATGTGCATAACACCCTGCTGACCATCAGCCCGTCGGTGTTCCAGGCATGCTTCAAAGAGCATGTTCCGGCGGTGCAGACGCTGCACAACTTCCGCATTTTCTGCCCCAACGGCATCCTGATGCGGGACGGCCATGTGTGCGAGGAATGCCCGCAGCATGGCCTTGGCTGTGCGGTGCGGCACAGCTGCTACCGCGGCAGCCGTGCCCAAAGTTTGGTCTGTGCGGGCATTTATGCGTTCCATCGCCTGCTTGGCACCTACCGCAAGGTGAACCTGATCACCCTGACGGAGTTTGATCGCAGCAAGCTGCTGGAATTCAACCGCAAAGCTTCGCGCCCGGTGTTTACCCCGGAGCGGCTGTACTGCAAGCCCAACGGCGTGGCCGCGCCGAACCATTCCCCGCTGCCCTGGGCACAGCGCAAAAACCAGATTGTTTTTGCTGGGCGGCTGGAAGAATTAAAGGGGCTGCGCACCGCCATCGAGGCCTGGCAGCTGCTGGGGCCGGACGCACCGCAGCTGATCGTGGCCGGTACCGGCCCGCTGGAAGCCTGGGCCAAAGAGAACGCCCCCGATACTGTAACCTTTACCGGCCAGCTCCCGCATGGAACACTTACCGAGCTTTTGGCCCAGAGCCGCGCCGCCCTTTGCCCCAGCCTGTGCTATGAAAGCTTTGCCCTGATCCCGGCGGAAGCCCATGCGGTGGGCACCCCCGTGCTTGCCAGTGATCTTGGCAACGTGGGCGCTGCCGTGCAGGAGGGAATTGACGGCCTGCACTTTGCCCCCGGCAATGCCGCCGCGCTGGCGGATGCCGTGCGCAAGCTGCAAAACGTGGGCGAAACCTTTGATTTGACCGCCATGCAGCAAAAAGCCTGCCAGGCGTATAACGCGGAACAAAACTACCGCGAACTGATGACAATTTACCGGGAAATCATGAGGAACGAAAATTCATGAACCAGATCTACCGTGCCCTGCATATGCCGCCCAAGCGTTGATCAAAAGCTGAGCGGCCAAAAGAAATCTATACT
>ENA-OQCF01000375-OQCF01000375.1-human-gut-metagenome-genome-assembly--contig:-NODE-375-length-17610-cov-3.391180_pt1 | contig 17610 bp, 18 predicted proteins | sample MGYA00242756_ERZ504573 | MGnify/ENA primary metagenome ERZ504573 (study PRJEB26092, sample SAMD00036240) | human gut metagenome | host: Homo sapiens | study: EMG produced TPA metagenomics assembly of... | reverse complement strand
GCCGCGCCGCAACACCCATGGCGGCAGCGACCTGCGCGGTGTGCGCGCCGCCGCCGAAAAGCGCGGCGGAACTATGACGCTGCACTGGGAGAATGAGTGGTTTACGCTGCGGGTGCTGCTGCCGCAGAAAAGCTGAATGGATGGCCGTTTTTTTGTTTGAGGACAAAATGCACAAATAGTAACTTTTTAATTATGTAAATTAGACAATAAAATTTGAAACTTTTTTGAAACATTTGCAAAACATGTAATAAAAACAACAACTTATGTAGAATTGTGTGAAATTTTCTCTTTATTTGGTATCATATTAAACGAAATGATGAGCGCGCCATCAAAAGAAATGTCAACATTTACAAAAAGAGGAGGAATAACAAAATGCTGTCAATCAACATGGATGACGTTATTAACGTTATCAACTCCATCAAAGGATATTTGATTGGCTTTGGAATTGTGGCTGTGTTGCTGATTGTGGCAATGATTGCATGTCGCAAGATGAAAAAGTCCAAAAAGTATCTGATCCGTTTTAATGCAGTATTGGGCATTGTACTTGCGTTGGGTGTTACGGTAAACCTGATTCTTGTCGGCCCCATGTACTCCATGGTCACCCTTGCCACCGGCGGCGGTAAGGTCAGTGAGGAAAATGGCGCGCTTGCCACAGAACTGTGCGAGGACATTGCTGATGAAGGCATTGTGCTGCTGGATAACGCAGGGACTCTGCCGTTGGCCAAAAACAGCAAACTGAATGTTTTTGGCTGGGCCTCTACCAACCCTGCTACGGCGCACCGGCTCCGGCGCACTGTCGGACGCTTACCCCACGGTTTCTCTGCTGGAGGGCCTGACGAACGCAGGCTTTGAGCTGAACACGGAACTGAGCGATTTCTATACCGCTTACCGCGCAGACCGACCGGAAGTTGGTATGTTTGCACAGGACTGGACTCTGCCGGAACCGGAAGCAGCCCAGTACAGCGATGACCTGATCAACAATGCAAAGGCATTCTCTGACACGGCAATGATTGTAATCACCCGTGTTGGCGGCGAAGGCGCTGACCTGCCCACCGACGTGAGCACCGTTACCTATGATGCCGGCCACAGCTACAATGACTTTGAGCCGGGCGAGCATTACCTGCAGCTTTCCAAGACGGAAGAGGACATGGTAGATCTCGTTTGCAAGAACTTTGATAATGTAATTGTTGTTTATAATGGCGCAAACGCTATGGAACTTGGCTGGGTCAAGGACCACAGCCAGATCAAGAGCGTGATTTGGTGCGCAGGCACCGGCCAGAGCGGCTTTAATGCACTGGGCTCTGTGCTGTGCGGCGATGTGAACCCCTCCGGCCGCACCATTGATACCTTTGTGTATGACCTGACCGCCACCCCGACCTGGAACAACTTCGGCAACATGCTGTATGACAACATGAACGAGTTCGAGGCAGATTCCTTTGGCACCAAGGTTACCCCCGCTTTTGTCAACTACGTTGAAAATATCTACGTTGGCTACAAGTTCTATGAGACCGCTGCGGCAGAGGGCCTGATCGATTACGATAAGACGGTTGTTTATCCCTTTGGCCACGGCCTGTCCTACACCAGCTTTACCCAGACGCTGAACAGCGTTACCGAGAGCGATGGCACCATCACGGTTGATGTGACGGTCACCAACACCGGCAGCGTGTCCGGCAAGGATGTTGTGGAAGTTTACTACAACCCGCCGTATACCAATGGCGGCATTGAAAAAGCCTCTGCAAATCTGATCGGCTTTGCAAAGACCAGCGAGATCGCCGCAGGTGCTTCTGAAAATGTTCAGGTCACCTTCAAGGCGGAAGATATGGCTTCTTACGATGCACACGGCAAGGGCTGCTATGTGCTGGAAAAGGGCGATTACATCATCAGCATCAACAGCGATTCCCACAATGTGATCGATTCCAAGACTTACACGGTCGCATCTGACATTGTTTACAACGAGTCCAACCCCCGCTCCAGCGACCAGACCGTTGCCACCAACGAATTTGACTTTGCCGAGGGCAATGTGACCTACCTGTCCCGCGCAGACGGCTTTGCAAACTATGCCGAAGCTACCGCTGCCCCCACAGACTACTCCATGCCTGCTGAAGCAAAGGCTACGTTCTACAACAACTCCAACTACGACCCGAACGACTTTAACAATCCGGACGATGTGGCCCCGACCACCGGCGCAAAGAACGGCATCCAGCTGGCTGACATGGTTGGCGTGGCATACGACGATGAAAAGTGGGACAGCTTCCTGGACCAGCTGACGGTTGCTGATATGGACAGCCTGATCGCCCTGGGCGGCTACCAGTCCGTTGCCGTTTCCTCCGTGGGCAAGGTTCAGGCCATCGACTGTGACGGCCCTGCCTCCATCAACAACAACTTACCCAGCAGGGCTCCATCGGCTTCCCGTCTGCTGTGATGATCGCAGCAACCTGGAACACCGATCTGCCTATTCCTTCGGCGAATCCATCGGCAAGATGGCAGACGATATGGGTGTTTCCGGCTGGTATGCACCGGCTATGAACATTCACCGCTCTGCATTTGCTGGCCGTAACTTTGAGTATTACTCTGAGGACGGCGTGCTTTCCGGCGCAATTGCTTCCCATGCGATCATGGGAAGCCAGGACCAGGGCGTGTACGCATTCATGAAGCACTTTGCCCTGAACGACCAGGAAACCAACCGCTGCGGCATGCTGTGCACCTGGGCAAGCGAGCAGGCCATCCGCGAAATTTACCTGAAGCCTTTTGAAGCCTGCGTAAAGAACGCTGACTGCCACGCAGTGATGTCCAGCTTCAACTACATTGGCAACACCTATGCAGGCAACTGCCCGGAACTGCTGATCAACGTCCTGCGCAATGAATGGGGCTTTGTCGGCATGGTTCTGACCGACTACTACGGTGTTTACGGCTACCAGGATTCTGACCACCTGATCCGCAACGGCGGCGACTTCTGCCTGGTCAACTACGATACCGAGACCAACCACCTGACGGATACCACCAGCGCAACCGCACTGGTATGCGCACGCCAGGCCTGCAAGAACATCCTGTACACCGTTGCAAACTCCCGTGCTTACTATCCCGAAAACCTGAACCCCGGTATGGCTACCTGGGAAAAGGTTATGATCGGTGTTGATGTGGTTGGTGTTCTGGCACTGATCGCACTGGAGATCTTGGTTGCTAAAAAGGGTTACGCCAAGCGCAAGAAAGAAGAAGTTGATGCATAAGCCAAACGCATAACGCAGCAACTGATCCTGCTATAGAACACAGGCTCGCTGCACGGTCAGCGGGCCTGTGCTTTTATTAAAAGAGGACCGAAGTTCAATGAAAAACGCAAGTATCATTCAAAAATTAAACCTTGAACAAAAATGTGCGCTGCTTTCGGGCGCTACTACCTTTGGGACCCGTGCACTGCCGAAAAATAATATCCCGTCCATCACCCTATCCGATGGCCCGAACGGTGTGCGCAAGCAGGCGGGCGCGGCGGACCACCTGGGGCTGAACCCCAGTGTTCCGGCCACCTGCTTCCCCACGGCAGCCACTGTGGCGTGCAGCTGGGACCCCGCCTTGGGCGAGCAGATCGGCCAGGCCATGGGCGAAGAAGCCGCCGCGCAGGAAGTTGCCGTGCTGCTGGGGCCGGGTCTGAACACCAAGCGCAGCCCCTTGTGCGGCCGCAACTTTGAGTATTTCTCCGAGGATCCGTATCTTTCCGGCAAAATGGCCGCGAGCTATGTGCGGGGCATCCAGTCCAACGGTATTTCGGCCTGCCCCAAGCACTTTGCCGTCAACAGCCAGGAACTGCGCCGCATGGCGTCGGATTCCGTGGTGGATGAACGCACGCTGCGGGAGCTGTACCTGACCGGGTTTGAGATCGTGGTCAAGGAAGCAAAGCCCAAGACCATCATGAGCAGCTATAACCTCATCAACGGAACTTACGCCAACGAGAACCGCCACCTGTTAATGGACATCCTGCGCGGGGAGTGGGGCTTTGAAGGCGCTGTGGTAACGGACTGGGGCGGCAGCAATGACCATGCCCTGGGCGTGCAGAACGGCTCCACGCTGGAAATGCCCGCCCCCGGCGGGGACGCGGTGCGCGAGCTGATGCAGGCTGTGCAGAGCGGCAAAATTACCGAAGCGGATGTGGACGCCCGGCTGGACGAGCTGCTGACGCTGGTGTTTGATACCCATGCCGCCGTGCAGTCCCACAGCCGCACCTTTGATGCGGACGCTCACCACGCCCTGGCCCGCCGCGCCGCAGCCGAAAGCATTGTGCTGCTGAAAAACGAGAACGACCTGCTGCCGCTGGCCGAGGGCGCAAAAGTTGCCGTGATCGGCGACTTTGCCCAGACACCGCGGTACCAGGGCGCTGGCTCCAGCGCGGTCAACTCCATCAAGGTGGATACCTTTTTGGACTGCCTGAAAGAGAGCGGCCTGGCCAGCGTGGGCTTTGCCCCCGGCTTTGACCGCCAGGGCAAACCGGATGCCGCCAAACAGACCGAGGCTGTAGCCCTGGCCCAAAAGGCCGAAGTGGTGCTGCTCTGCCTGGGGCTGGATGAAATCAAGGAAAGTGAGGGTCTGGACCGCGGCGATATGCGCCTTGCGGACAACCAGATCGAGCTGTTAAAGGCCGTGCAGCAGGCCAACCCCAACACCGTTGTGGTGCTCAGCGCAGGGGCTTCGCTGGAAACCCCGTGGCTCAAACACTGCCGTACCCTGGTGTATGGTGCGCTGGGCGGCCAGGCGGGGGCGGGCGCCATGCTGGATGTGCTGACCGGCAAAGTGAACCCCAGCGGCAAGCTGGCCGAAACCTGGGTCAACGCCTATGCGGATACCCCCGCCAAGGATAACTTTGCCGGGCCGGGCCGCATGGTGCAGTACCGCGAGGGGCTGTATGTCGGCTACCGCTATTACCAGACCGCCGGTGTGCCGGTGGCATTCCCCTTTGGCTATGGGTTAAGCTACACCAGCTTTGCCTACAGCAATTTGCAGGCCGCGTCCAATGGCGTGACCCTGACCGTAACCAACACCGGCAAGCGCGCCGGAGCAGAGATCGTGCAGCTGTATGTGGCAAAACCCGGGGCAGAAGTGTTCCGCCCCGCACAGGAGCTGAAAGGCTTTGCCAAGGTGCAGCTGCAGCCCGGCGAAAGCAAGACCGTGACCATCCCGCTGGACGACAAGGCATTCCGCTACTGGAACACCAAGACCGACAGCTGGGAAGTGGAAGGCGGCAGCTATGAGCTGCGGGTCGGCGCGTCCAGTACGGACATCCGCCTGACCGCCGTGGTGGAAGTGGCCGGTACCGGCGCACCCAACCCCTATGCGGGCAAGCATCTGCCGCACTATACCAGCGGCAAGGTGCAGAGCGTGCCGGATGACGAATGGGCCACCCTGCTGGGCCGCCCGGTGCAGCAGGGAAAAGTTAAAATTGACCGCAACATGACCCTGGGCGAGCTGAACCACAGCCGCAGCCCGCTGGGCTGGCTGATCTGGCTGGTGCTTACCGCACTGCTGAACGCCAGCTACAAGCGCGGCAAGCCGGACCTGAATGTGCTGTTCCAGTATAACATGCCGCTGCGTGCCCTGGCCAAAATGACCAGCGGTGCCATCAGCATGGGCATGGTGGATGGCATTGTGATGGAATTACAGGGATTCTGGATCATCGGCCTTGTGCGGGTGATCATGGAAGCCGTGAAAAACCTGGTACTGAACGCACAGCTGGAACAGCGCCTGCGCAACAGCTGAGGAAAGAGAGGGGCTATTTATGCAGCTATGGAATAATTTTGCGGCAAAACACCCCGCCGCAGCCAAGTGGGTGCGCGAAGGCGGACTGTTTGTGATCGTATCCAACCTGGTTACGGTATTCAAATACCTGCTGCTGCAATTTTTGCCGGCGGCGTTCAGCAGCCTGCCGGTGGTGGATTTTGGCTGGCCGGGCATCCCGGTCACGCTGTTTGGCGAAACCTTCCAGTGGAACATCCTGGGGTATGATTCCGCCCATGGCGGTCTGCCGTACTTTTGCGCCTACATGGTTGCCATGGTGGTGGGAGAATGCATAAACTTTCCCATCCAGCGCAACTTTGTGTTCCGCAGCAAGGGCAACCTGGCCAAGCAGATCGCCTGGTATGTGGTGGCGTTCTGCTTGATCACCTGCATCGTCAACTCCATCAACTGCGTGTGGGTGGCGGTTGCGGGCCTGCTGGTGCCGGATTTCATCTACAACATTGGCACCACCGTGCTCAATGGCGGCATTTCCATGGTGATCTTCTTCTTTGTGAACAAGATCATCTTCCCAGAGGGCGCACAGGCAAAATAAAGCCCGGCAGGATCACTGGTGCTTTTCCCGGTACTCGAACAGGGCGGCGGCACGGCACAGGAAAAAGTCCTTTGGATGGTATAAAAATGTGATTGCCAGCAACGGCGAAGATCTGAACGGATAAAGAAGAATGCTGCCTTTCCCTGATGTGGAGAAAGACAGCATTTTTATTGCGTTTTTCGGAAAGAGGTGAGCAGCGGCCCCTACAAATGGGTAACGGCTGGTCATAAAATGGCGCTATTACATGGTGTGCTTTGTGAGAAAGCGCTGTAGTGTGATGATATAAAACGGATGGGTGCATGGTGTGCGCCCCTACGGAATGACAACAAAACGCCCCCGCCCGTGCGGTAAATGAACTGCATAGGGCGGGGGCACCGTTATTTTACAAAGAAAACGCGCAGAGCGGAGATTTTAGGCAATACCGCACAATTCTAAGTGCCGCAGCCGCCGGAGCGGTGCTTAAGCCGTCAGGCGGGAATTGTGCGGTGTTGCCTTTACTGTTCCACGGCACCGGTGGGCAGCTGGGGAACAGCGGTCAGGATGCGCATGAACTCTTCGCCGGTGATGGTTTCTTTCTCGTACAGGTACTTGGCGATCTCGTCCAGCTTGCTGCGGTTTTCAATCAGCATCTGTTTGGCTTTTTCATGCTGCTGCTTGACGACTTCCACGACCTTATCGTCCACTGTGGCGGCTGTGCGCTCACTGCAGGCCAGGCTGGCATCGCCGCCCAGGTAGGCGTTGTTCACGGTTTCCAGGGCAACCATGTCAAAGTCGTCGGTCATGCCGTAGCGGGTAATCATGGCGCGGGCCATCTTGGTGGCCTGCTCGATATCGTTGGATGCGCCGGTGGTGATGGAGTTGAACACCACTTCTTCGGCGGCACGGCCACCGGTCATGGTGGCAATTTTGGCCAGGATCTCTTCCTTGGTCATCAGGGTGTGGTCGCCGTCCTCTACCTGCATGGTGAAACCCAGCGCGCCGGAAGTACGCGGCACAATGGTGATTTTCTGCACGGGGGCGGAATGGCTCTGCAGGGCGGCAACCATGGCATGGCCGACTTCGTGGTAGGCCACGATGCACTTTTCTTTGTCGCTCAGGATCTTATTCTTTTTCTGGGCACCGGCCAGGATGGTATCCACGGCTTCCTGCAGGTCGTACTGGGTAACGGCCATGCGGTGGTGGCGCACAGCGCCCAGGGCGGCTTCGTTGATGATATTGGCCAGCTCGGCACCGGAAGCACCGGGAGTCATGCGGGCAACCACGGCAAAGTCACAGTCGGGGCCGATTTTGACCTTTTGAGCGTGCAGGCGCAGGATGCTTTCGCGGCCTTTCAGGTCGGGCAGCTCCACGGGCACACGACGGTCAAAACGGCCGGGGCGGGTCAAAGCGGGGTCAAGGGATTCAGGACGGTTGGTGGCGGCCAGAATGATAACACCCTTGGCGGCGTCAAACCCGTCCATTTCGGTCAGCAGCTGGTTCAGAGTCTGCTCGCGTTCATCGTTGCCGCCCATACCGGAAGCACCGTCACGCTTTTTGCCGATGGTATCGATCTCATCAATAAAGACAATGCAGGGGGCTTTTTCGTTGGCCTGTTTGAAGAGGTCACGCACCTTGGAAGCGCCCATGCCGACGAACATCTCGACAAATTCAGAACCCGCAATGGAGAAGAAGGGAACACCGGCTTCGCCGGCAACAGCGCGGGCCAGCAGGGTTTTACCGGTGCCCGGGGGGCCGACAAGCAGAACGCCCTTGGGCATTTTGGCACCGATATCCTCGTAACGCTTGGGGTTATGCAGGAAGTCAACGATTTCCTGCAGGCTCTCTTTGGCTTCGTCCTCACCGGCAACATCGGCAAATTTGATGGACTTGCCATCCTCAACGACATACTGTTTGGCACCGGATTTGCCGCCGCCAAAAATCATGCTGTTGGCGCCGCCGGTCATTTCACCGACCCGCTTGCGCATCATGCGGTTGAACCAGACGATCAGGATGATCATGGGCAGCAGCGAGATGACCCAGCCCAGCAGGTATCCACCCAGGTGGTCTGGTTGTACACCTTGCCAAAGGAAACGCCGGCACTTTCCAACCGGTTGACCAGCTGCAGGTCCTGCGCAATGGAGTTGGTGCAGTAGGTGGTATCGTTTTTGTCCACAAAATAGATCTGCTGATCCTGAATTTCAACGGTGCTCAGTTCGCCGCCTTCGAGCATGTTCAGGAAGGTGCCGTAATCGACCTGTTTGACCTGACTTTTCATCATGGCGGGGAAGGCCCAGAAATTGAGCAGCAGCAACACCACAAGGATCACGGCATATACAATGCCGGTCGTCTTTTTGGGGTCGCGCGGCTGTTGGGTTTCGTGCATAACAATTCCTCCAGTTGGGGGCGGTAATAGGAACCCCCGATAGATTCTATCATGAAGAATAAAAATGAACTGCGGATGAACAAGGCATGAAATAGCTGGAAATTCCGGTAAACTTTGCGTGAACAAGGGCAGTTTGTGGGCAAAAACAGGAATGCAGACCGCGTAACGACAGGGAAAAAGTGAAAAGAATCCGAACGTTTTCCACAAACAGAGGGGCTTCTTGTGGAAAACAAAAACGCGCGGCGGGGAGATAAGGATGTTGATGACAGTATCCCATGGTTGCAGCTCAGTATGCGGGACGATGCAGGCATCGTCCTCTACAGATCGTTTACAGGTTTGCGGTGGATGGATTTACGTTTCTCCGCGGCGCGATGAGGCATCACGCCCTACAAATCTTTATAACAAAAGCGGGGCGCTGCCAATCAGCAGTGCCCCGCTTAATTTTGTGTTATGCAGTTTTATCGCCCCAGGCGCACCGGCTCCGGAGGCTCCTGGCCGGGGCGCAGGTCCATCCACCAATAGGCAAGGTCCAGCCATTGGCCGAACTTGTACCCAGTGCGGGGTTCCACGCCGATTTTTTTGAAGCCGAGCGCCTTATGGAACGCGCAGCTCTCTTTGTTCTGGCCGGTCACAAGGGCAACGGCGTTGCAGTAGCCGCGCTGGCGCACGCCGTCCAGCAGGGCTTTGTACAGCCGCCCGCCAACCCCCTGGCCCACACAGTCGTGGGCGCAGTAAACGGTTAGCTCCACATCCCACGCATAAGCTGTGCGGCTGTGCCAGGGGTGGGCGCAGGCAAAGCCGCACAGCTTGCCCGCTGCATTGACGGCAACCAGGAACGGCGCGCGCTGCTGCACATAGGCGATATTTTCGCGCTGGAATTCCTCGGTACACAGGTCATACTGAAAAGTGGCCGTGGAGTGGGTGACATACCAGTTGTACAGCTCCGCCACGGCAGCGGCGTCTTCCGGCGCGGCATCCCGCAGGGTGATGGTGTTTTCAGCGGTCCACTGGGCGGCAAGGGCTTCCTTTTCGGGTTTTGGCAGCTTTTTCAGGGCGGCTTCCCGCTTCAGGGCGGCACTTTTATCGGTGCAGCGCTCGGCATAGGTCAGCTTAACGGCACCTTTGGCGTGGGTATACTTGGCACCGGCCTTGCCGCCCTTGTGGGCGCGCAGGCGACGGGCAAGGTCATTGGTCCAGCCGGAATACAGGCTGCCATCCGCGCAGCGCACCATGTAGACCCAGGCGGAAGCCGGGTCTGGCTGGCAGTCTGCCGCGGTGCTGGGGCGGGGCAACAACAGCTCTAGAGTTTCGGCGCTCACTGTGCGCTCACCGGCCTTCCGGCGGCGCGCAGGGCACGGCGGCATGCCTCAATGGCATCCTCTTTGGTTTCCGCGGTGACAAGGAAACGGCTGGGGTGGCAGAACTTGAGAGCCAGGCCGCTCTTTTCGCGCAGGATCTCCTCCGGCTGGCCGCCCCATGCGGGCGGGAACGGCACCTTGCTGCGGCGGGTCTTGTAATCGGTCACGCACTGGGCGCTGTAGCCGCCGCGCTGGCTGGGGTAGACAACAAACAGGGCATCGGTTTTGTACAGGCCGTTTTTCCAGGCATGTAGTCCGGCAGGACACAATGCCGTCCTTGGAGTTCTTGTAGGCGTTCTGGACGGTCTCGTCCGCGCGGTTCACGGCGTTGGCTGCGGCAATCTCGTTTTCCAGCACCTGCTTGGCAAAGGGCACGGCGCGCCAGAAGCAGGCATCGGAATCTTCGCCGGAATCCCACACGGGGTTAAAGCTGCCGATGGCATCGGCCAGGGAGTTCTGTTCGCCGGTGTTATCGTTCAAGTCCAGGGGCTGAACAAAATTTTCGTCCAGCAGGCGGGCCTGGTGGGCACCCACCAGCTGGGCACCCAACACGCGCCACAGCAGGCCAAAGGCCGCATAGGGCACGCCGTTGGGGCGGCTTTCGCGCGGTTCCTGGTGGTGGTCAAACATACCGCAGCCCACATCGTACACAATGCCGTCAAAACCATCCGGCACAACAAAACCGCGGGTTACTTTGATATCCGGCCGCACAATCATCAGCAGCGCTGTGGCAAACACATCGTCTGCATGGAACTTGCCGCCGTGAGTAAAACCTTTTGCAGGAATTTTCATAGAATAGCCTCCGTCTATGGGGTAAAATGATGATTAACTAATATTATAACATGAAAGCGTAGGTTGGTAAATGCAAAATCTGCGCGGGCGGGCCAGATTTGGAACAAGTGGCAGCATTTGGCCGAAAAACGGTGATTCACAACCGGCATAAAATGTGATATACTAACCTAATATGCCCTTTTGCGGGCATACCGGACATTCGGCGTGTTGACGCGGAATGTTGACCGCAACTTAATGAACAAACAAAGCGAAGGAACAGGATACCCATGCAAAACATCAAAAAAACATTAAAAAGCAAGCGCTTCTGGCTTGGCACGGTGCTGCCATTTGCGCTGGCTGTGGCAGCGGCCTTTGTGGCGCGCTACCAGTTAGAAATTTCTGACGGCGTAACTGCCAACTACATGGCGGGGCAGTGGCCGGTATACGCACCGCTCAATGCGCTGACGGCGTTCTGCCTGACGCTGGTGGTGTTTGCCCTGTGCGGCAGCTGGGGCATTGCAACCGGCGTTTCCGGCCTGATTTTTACCGTGCTGGCGCTGGTCAACTATTACACGCGGGACCTGCATGGTTCCGCCCTGATGCCGCAGGACATCCTGAACCTGGGCACCGCGGCAGAGGTGATGGGCAGTTATACCCTGCACATTACCCAGACAGTTATTACCATTGCGCTGCTGTACATCCCGGTGCTGGTGGCTGCCGTTGTGCAGGTCAAACTGGCCGGCAAGCATAAGCGCAGCTGGAAACAGCGCGGCGCCCATGCGCTGGCCTGCGCCTGCGGCATTTTTGCGGTGCTGTATCTGGGGTATTTCAGCCCCAACCCCATCAAGCCTGCCGCCACTTACGGCTGGGCCTGGCAGGAAACCTATTATAAGTACGGCTACCTGGCGGGTAGCATTGAAGCCGCCAGCCTGATGGTGGACCCCATCCTGCAGCCGGACGGCTACAGCGAGGACGCCGCCACCGAGGCCGCTGCAATGGCGCAGGACTATCAGGCCAGCCCGAAACGGCAAACGAGCAGGACTACCCCGATGTGTTCCTGATCCTGTCCGAAAGCTTTTATGACTTTGACCTGGTAACGGACCTGCAGGCCGACCAGGAGATCATGCAGGTGACCAAAAACCTGCCCAACTCCATTTACGGCCACACCATCAGCCCGCATGTGGGCGGCGGCACCAACTCCAGCGAGTACGAGATGCTTTCCTCCAACTCGCTGATGCTGATGCCCTCCATCACACCGTTCAACTGGTTGAACCTGCACAAGGCAAACAGCCTGGTCAGCAACCTGAAAGATCTGGGGTATGCCACGCTGGCAGCCCACCCCTATACCAACTCCAACTACCGCCGCGATTCTGCCTGGCTGACGCTGGGCTTTGACGAGACCCACTTCCAGGATGATTTTCCGACCAAGGAAACCTATGGCAGCCGCCCCTACCAGACCGACAGCGCCACCTACCGCGACCTGGAAGGTTTGTATGAAGCAATGCCGGAGGACCAGCCGCGGTTTGTGTTCCTGGTTTCCATCCAGAGCCACGGCGATTACGATATGAACCCCCCGGAGGAGGATATCGTGCATGCCGCAACCGATTACGGCGAGTATGATTCCATCATGGATGAATACCTGAGCAACATCTATATGACCGACCGTGCCTTTGGCGAACTGACCGAATACCTGACCGAGCAGTACGAAAAGACCGGCCGCAAGGTGATTGTTGCCATGGCAGGCGACCACGCCCCCAGCTTTGTGGATCATGTGGCCGACCATACCTTTACCGATGAGAACAATTTGCAGATTTTGGAGCGCAGCACGCCCTACCTGATCTGGGCAAACTACCCGCTGGAAAACGCAGGCCAGACCAGCGCCACCGACGAGTACAACCGCATGGATATGTGCATGCTGGCACCCACCCTGGTGGAAAATGCCGGGCTGCCGCTGACCCCGTATTACCAGTACCTGCTGGCACTCAAGCAGGTGGCCCCGGTGGTGACAGCTGCCAATGACTATATGGACGCGGACGGCGTGACCCACACCTACGGCGAGAATGCAGAGCTGGATGCTGGGTGCATGGGTACTTCAATTTGGAGTATAACAACATCGGTGCCAAAGCAACCCGTCAGCAGAATTTGTTCCAGGTGGAAAAGTAAGGGCAATACCGCATAATTCTAAGTGCCGATACGGCGAGCGAGGTGCGGCAGATGCCGTGCCGCAGCTGCCGGAGCGGTGCTTAAGCCGCAAGGCGGGAATTGTGCGGTGTTGCCTAAGAAGCTGATAAGCAGACGTCAGCCAGGATTCCTCTGATTTAAAAACAAAAATAGCAAGAAAAAATCTCCCCGCTGCAATGTGCGGATGCACAAAATGCAGCGGGGAGATTTTCGATTTCAGATACACTCCGGGCCGTTACACGGCGGCGGGCGCTTTCAGCACAAAGGTCTGTACGCCCCAGATCACCAGAACAACAATGCCGAGCGCGATGCGGTAAACGCCGAACGCGGTGAAGGTGTGGCGCTTGACGTAATCCATCAGGAAGCGGATGGCGATGATGGAAACGATAAAGGCAACCGCACAGCCAACGATCAGCACAACGGTCTGATCCAGCGTGAAGCTGTTGCCCTTGCCAAAGAACTTGACCAGCTTGAGCAAACTGGCACCGGCCATGACCGGGATGGCAAGGAAGAAGGTGAACTGGCTGGCAGCCGGGCGGGACATGCCGCACAGCATGCCGCCCAGGATGGTGGAGCCGCTGCGGGAGGTGCCGGGAATCAGGGAGAGCACCTGCCAGCAGCCAACCTTGAACGCCTGCGGGTAAGTAATGCGGGAAAGCTTGGTGGTGGTGGGCACCGCGGGCGGCGCTCGATCAGGATAAAGGCAACGCCGTACACAATCAGCATCAGGGCAACCACCACGCTGTTATACAGGTGGGCGTCCATCCAGTCGTCCAGCAGAATGCCCAGCACGGCGGCGGGCACGCAGGCTGCAATAATTTTGAACCACAGCCGGACCACGGGCCAGCGCAGGTGGGCGGCAAAGCCGGTATCGCGGCCATTATCCTTGCAGAACGGCCACAGCTTGTGGAAATACAGCACCACAACAGCCAGGATAGCACCCAGCTGGATGACAACGCGGAACATTTCCATAAAATCTTCCGTATAGCCAAACTTCAGCACCTGCTCGGCAAGGATCATATGCCGGTGCTGGAAATCGGCAGCCATTCGGTGATGCCTTCAATCACACCGTAAATGACGGATTTCAGAATTGAAAGAAACAGGTCCATCTTTTTTCCTCCCCTTGGCGGGATCACTCCCGACCAGCAATACAAATATATAGTAGCACACTTTACGTGATATTGCACCCTGCCGCTGTATAATTTACACTTTTGCTCCAAAACAACAGGCAAAAGCGGTTGCCGTTTTGGCAAAATGCTCCTATAATAGAAGTGTGGCTTTTGCCGTATCAGTTGGAAAAGTTAGAATGTGTATAGAGAATAGAGGATATTACAAAATGTATAAAACTGTAGTGTTTGACCTGGATGGTACGCTGCTGAACACCCTGACTGACCTGGCGGATGCCGGCAACCGGCTGTGCCGGAAATATGGCTGGCCCACCCATGAGCGCCAGGCGTACCGCTATTTCGTGGGCAATGGTATCCCGAAACTGGTGGAGCGCCTGGCCCCGGCAGACCAGCGCACCCCGGCGGTGCTGGAAGCGGCCCTGGCGGATTTTAAGCGGGATTATGGCCAGCACCTGCGGGACACCACCGCACCGTACCCCGGCATCCCCGAAATGCTGGCAAAGCTGAAAGCGAACGGCGTGCAGCTGGCGGTGTTTTCCAACAAGGCGGATGCGCTGGCAAAAGAGGTCGTCAAGGATTATTTCGGCACGCAGTATTTTACGATCGTGCGCGGCCAGATGACCGGCGTGGCCCCCAAGCCCGCCGCCGAGGGCACGAACGCCCTGCTGCAGGCCCTGCATGCCGACCCGGCCCAGCACCCTGTATGTGGGGGACAGCAACGTGGATGTGGAAACCGCCCACAATGCGAACCTGCCCTGCTGCGGGGCGGTGTGGGGATTCCGCACGCGGGAGGAACTGAATGCGGCCGGGGCGGAATACCTGGCAGAAAACAGCGATGAACTGTATGACGTTATCATGAAATAACTGCAAAATGGCGGTGGGAGGAACTGTGAAATGATTGCGCAGCGCTATAAAGATATGCTTAGCGGCAAGTCCGTTATTCGCCAAATCTCCGAGTGGAGCACGGCTCGCGGGACCGAGATCGGCTATGAAAATGTGTTTGATTATTCGCTGGGCAACCCTTCGGTGCCCTGCCCGGAGCACTTTACCAAAACCTGCATCGATCTGCTGCAGACCAAGGAGCCGGTGACGCTGCATGGCTACAGCCCCACGCTGACCATCCCCGCCGTGCGCAAGGCGGTGGCCGAAAGCCTGAACCGCCGCTTTGGCATGGACTACGGTATGGAGCATATCTTTATGGCAACGGGTGCTGCCGGTGCGCTGGCCCACGCCATGCGCTGCGTGGCGGTGCCGGGGCAGGATATTATCACCTTTGCGCCGTTCTTCCCGGAATACAAGCCGTATGTGGAGGGCGCGGGCCTGAATCTGAAGGTCGTTCCGCCCCGCACGAAGGATTTCCAGATTGACTTTGACGCATTTGACGCGATGCTGGATGAGAACACCGCCGCCGTGCTGATCAACACCCCCAACAATCCCTCCCGGCGCAGCCTACAGCGCCGAGACGCTGACCGGCCTGGCCGACCGCCTGCGCGCCGCCAGCGCCAAGTATGGGCACCGAATCTTTTTGATCTCGGATGAGCCGTACCGCGAAATCATGTTCGGCGGGCAGCCCATCCAGTACGCCGCCAAGTTCTATGATGATACGTTGACCTGCTATTCGTTCAGCAAGAGCCTGAGCCTGCCGGGCGAGCGCATCGGCTATGTGGCTGCGAACCCGCGCTGCGAGGACGCCGAGTATATTGTGCCCATGTGCGGCCAGATCAGCCGCGGAACCGGCCACAACTGCCCGGCATCACTGATCCAGCTGGCCGTGGCCGAATGCCTGGACGAAACCAGCGACTTGGGCGTGTACGAAACCAACATGGAGCTGATTTACGCCGAGCTGAAAAAGCTGGGCTTTACCGTGGTCAAACCCTCCGGCACCTTCTATATCTTCCCCAAAGCGCTGGAGGAGGACGCCAATGCGTTCTGCAAAAAGGCCATGAAGTATGACCTGGCGTTGGTTCCCGGCGACAGCTTTGGCTGCCCCGGCTACTTCCGCATGGCGTACTGCATTGATACCGAGAAGGTCCGCCGCAGCTTTGCCGCACTGGAAAAATTTGTGGCGGAAGAATACGGGAAATGAATTCCGTTCGGGCCGCGCCCGCCCGCAGTGGGAAGCAAAGCCCGAAACATACGATTTTGACACCATAAACGGGAGGTCTGCACAATGCCGCAACAAAAACGTCCGGCGCAGGGACCAAGCGCCGCCCTGCACCCGCTGCCAGGAGTAGCAATATGCAGCGCCGCCGCGCTGTTTCACGCAAACAAAACCGCCGCGTGCATGCCCTGATCACCTTGATTTTCTGCATTGCCGTGTTTATTTTGGTGTGCGCAGGCTGCTTTTTGCTGGTAAAAACCGATGGCACCATTACCAACAAGCCCAACCAGAGCCAGGGGGATTCCAGCTCCGCCGCGCCCGACGGTGCAGACAGCACCACGGATGGCGACAGCCAGCAGGAACAGCCCACCATGACCGAGGAAGAACAGCGCATTGCCGATGCCACCTCAACGGCGTCCGCAAACTGCACCAAGGATGCCCCGCAGGTGGTGGACCCAGCGCTTTGGGATGAGCGCGGCAAAGCCTTGATGGAACAGCTGGCTGCCGATGAATTTTACCAGAGCGAGGGGCTGAAATACAGTGCCAAAGATGGCTGCCCCTATATGATCGCGGTCAACCGCGCGGCTTCTACCGTGACGGTACTGGCGCTGGACGATGAGGGTAACTACACCAAGCCGTATATGGCCATGGTGTGCTCCGGCGGCGCGGATACCCCGCTGGGATTCTTTGCAACGCCGGTCAATTATGACTGGCGGCTGCTGGCCGGGCCGAGCTATGGCCAGTACGCTACCCGCATCTGGGATTCCTATCTGTTCCACACTGTGCCGTATTACAGCCAGCACAAGGATGATATCGAGTACGACCAGTTCAACCAGCTGGGCACCCAGGCCAGCCTGGGATGTATCCGGCTGCTGGTCTGTGATGTAAAGTGGATCTATGATAACTGCCCCATCGGCACCCGCGTGGTGATCTATGATAACGCCGATGACCCCGGCCCCATGGGAAAGCCCGGCACCATTTACACCGACCCGACGGACGAGAGCAAGCGCGGCTGGGACCCCACCGACCCGGATTCCGCCAACCGTGGGATGCAGCATTCCGCAGCGGTACAGCTATCCGCAGCGAGGCAGCCTGGAACGAATGGAACGACGCCCAGAACGATGGCCGCTGGAACGGCTCCATCAACCCACTGACCTGCAGGGCTGGAGCACCGATTCCAGCGTTTGAGGGCACCCGCGGATAACACACCATAGGGGTTAGGGCAATACCGCATAATTCTAAGTGCCGATACGGCGAGCGAGGTGCGGCAGATGCCAAGCCAAAGCGCAGATAATACTGGATGCTGCAAAGGTGAGCGCCGCCAGTGGCGGAAACAGCGAACCGAAGCAGGGGCAGCGGTCGCAGAGTGCGAGGGGCCTTTTGCCCCCGAAGCACGA
>ENA-OQCF01000374-OQCF01000374.1-human-gut-metagenome-genome-assembly--contig:-NODE-374-length-17615-cov-4.581370_pt1 | contig 17615 bp, 19 predicted proteins | sample MGYA00242756_ERZ504573 | MGnify/ENA primary metagenome ERZ504573 (study PRJEB26092, sample SAMD00036240) | human gut metagenome | host: Homo sapiens | study: EMG produced TPA metagenomics assembly of... | reverse complement strand
GGCACAGCCTGGACGGTAAGATCACCTGCGCGCTGGCCGGTGCCGGGGTGTTCATTCTGCTGGCGCTGGCGGCCCCGTTGCTGGACCGCCCGTGGCCCCGCGCGGTGGGCGCACAGCTTGCCAAAATATCCTACGCGGTGTTCCTTGTGCATCACGTTCTGATCCAGGAGCTGGCCGCACACTTTGATCTGGCGGTGCTGTCCCGCCGGGACACGGCGTTTTTGTTTGTCGTCTATCTGGCCGCAACATTTGCCGCGGCGCACGCGCTGCTCTGGCTGCAAAGGACGCTGCGCACCGCCCTTGCCGCCCTGCGCCCCTAAATATAAAACTCTGCCCGCTGTTTCCACAAAAACAGCGGGTATTTTTTTAACATTGTGCGCCCGCGCCCTCTGTACAAAAACGGGCGGGTACGGTATAATAGAAAATAATGTTTGAAACTAGGAAAGGGGCGTTCCACTGTGTCCGAATTCTCTGTTTCCCTTGCAAAATTGGCCGAGGAAGCCAACCTGACGATTGCCTACACCCCCTGTGAGCTGGATAAAATTCAGGTCACAGCCACCGAGGTCTACCGTCCGGGCATCCTGCTGGCCGGTTACTACGAAAACTTTGACAGCAAACGCATCCAGATCATCGGCCTGACCGAGATGTCCTATCTGGATGAGCTGTCCACCTCACTGCGCAACACCCATCTGGAAAAGCTGTTCTCCTTCCAGCCGCCGGCCATCGTGCTGACCCGCGGCATGCAGCCGCTTTCGGAAATGATGCAGTTTGCCAAGCAGTACGGTGTACCGATCCTGATGTCCACCGAGATGACGTCCGCTCTGATGGGGCAGCTCATCACGACTCTGAACACCGAGCTGGCCCCCCGCATCACCCGCCACGGCGTGCTTGTCGAGGTCTACGGCGAGGGCATCCTGATTCTGGGCGATTCCGGTGTCGGCAAGAGCGAAACGGCCATTGAGCTCGTCAAGCGCGGCCACCGCCTGATCGCTGATGATGCGGTTGAGCTGCGCCGGGTATCCTACCGCAAAATTTTGGGCACCGCGCCCGCCAACATCCGCCACTTTATTGAGCTGCGCGGCATCGGCATTATCAACGTGGCGCGGGTGTTCGGCATCGGCTCGGTCCGCTCGAGCGTCGAGGTCGAGATGGTCGTTCAGCTCGAGCCCTGGGACCGCACCAAGAACTATGACCGCACGGGCCTGGAGACGGAGTATTACGACATCCTCGGTGTCAAGGTGCCCAGCATGCTCATTCCCGTTATGCCGGGCCGTAACCTGGCCGTCATTCTGGAAACGGCTGCCATCAACAACCGCCAGAAGGAGATGGGCTACAACGCCGCCAAGGAACTGCTGACCCAGCTGGCCTGGCAGACGACATTACAAAATAAAAGAGGTTTTTCCGTTCCATGCAGATGATCGCAGACCTGCACACGCATACCCTGTGCGCAACGCACGCATACAATACTTTTACGGAAATGGCCGCAGCCGCTAAGGAGATCGGCTACTGCGCGCTGGCTGTGACCGACCATGCGCCCGCCATGCCGGATTCGCCCCACGCCTGGCACTTCCAGAACTGGAGCGCGATGCCCCGGGAAATCGGCGGTGTCGTCATGCTCTACGGAGCGGAGGCCAACGTCATGGACACCAAAGGCGGGCTGGACCTTTCGGAAAGCCAGCTCAAAGCGCAGGATTGGGTCGTCGCATCCATCCATAGCTCCTGCGTGCCGGGTCTGCTGACTCGCAGGGAGGCTAACCGCCTCTGGCTGGCTGTGGCCGAGAACCCCTATGTCGACATCATCGGTCACTCCGAGCAGGAAAACTACCGCTATGACTACGACCTTGTCACGAAGGCATTTGCCCGAAATCACAAGGTCGTGGAGCTGAACGGCAACTCGTTTAACGTCCGCAGGGACGGCATCCCCAATATGCGCGCCCTGCTGCGGGCCTGCCTTGCCAACGGCTGTCATATTTCAGTGGACAGTGATGCCCACAGCACCCACCAGCTGCAGCACGGCCTGACGGCCCTCTACGCCATGCTGGAGGAAATGCAGTTCCCGCAGGAGCTGATCGTGAACGCGACGCGGGAAAATCTGGTACAGGAATTACAACTGCACGGCAAGCCCTGTGCAGAAGAAATAGGAGGAATTCTGTTATGAGCAAATACACGATTGGTATCGATCTGGGCGGCACCACAATGACCGCCGGTATTGTCAACGAAAATTATGAGATTGTCGGCAAGCTGACCTGGGCCACCCGTCTGCCGCGCCCGGCGGAGGATCTGGAAAAGGCACTGGCCGACCTGTGCCGCACCGTGGCCCGGGATAATAAGGTCGATTTTGCCGACATCAAATATGTCGGCATCGGCACGCCCGGCAGCGTGAACTTTACCACCGGCTTCGTAGGCTTCAACACGAACTTCGGCTATTACGACTGGAACCTCGGCCCTGACCTCGAGGCCCTGCTCGGCTGCAAGGTCTATGTCGAGAACGACGCCAACGCCGCCGCCTACGGCGAGTACATTGCGGGCGGTGCAAAGGGGTACAACGATGCGGTCGTCATTACTTTAGGCACCGGCATCGGCAGCGGCATTATCCTGGGCGGCAAGATTTTGCGCGGCTTCAACTTCGCCGCCGGTGAAATGGGTCACAACGTCATTGTTAAGGACGGCATCCAGTGCACCTGCGGACGCAGGGGCTGCTGGGAGCGCTACGCCTCCGCCAGCGCGTTGACCCGCGAGACGAAGGCCGCCATGCAGGCCGACAAGAACACCATTATGTGGAAGATGACCCAAGACATCGACCACGTCAACGCCAAGCTGGCCTTTGATGCCGCTGCCAAGGGCGACGAGACCGCCCGGAAGGTCATCGACAGCTGGATCGAGTATGTCGCGTCGGCATCGCCAACGTCATCAACACGTTCGAGCCGGAGGTCATCTGCATCGGCGGCGGTGTGTCCAACCAGGGCGAGGTCCTGCTGGCCCCCGTCCGCGCCTATGCGGAGAACGAGACCCGGAACATCACCACCGGCAAGTTCCCGGTCATCTGCGCCTGCCAGCTGCACAACGATGCAGGTGTGATCGGCGCTGCCGCACTGGGCAGTTCTATTTGATAAAACGCTGATACTACGGAGGTTTCCATGCAGGAACAGACGATCACGGCTCTGTGCGCGGCGCTGACGGCACAGCAGCTGCCCTTTGCGCAGGGGGAACCGCTGGCCCCCCACACGACGTTTAAGATCGGCGGCCCGGCAGCCTTCTGGTGTACGCCCCGGGATGCAGAGCAGTTGCGCCGCACCCTGCAGCTCTGCCGGGAAAACGGTGTCCGCGTCTACCTGCTCGGCAACGGCTCCAACACACTGTTTGACGATGCCGGGTTTGACGGCGCGGTCATTGACATGCGCGGCCTGTCCGGGATGGAAAACTCCGGCCTTGATACGGACGCGATGCGCATCACCGCCGGGGCCGGGCAGACGCTGGGGCGGCTGTGCAGCAAGGCGCAGACGCTGGGCTTGACGGGTCTGGAATTTGCCTGCGGCATCCCCGGTACGGTGGGCGGTGCGGTCTATATGAACGCCGGTGCCTACGGCAATGAACTGAAGGACGTGCTGGAGAGCGTGACCTTCCTTGACAGTGATTTGCAGCTGCGCACACTGCCTGCGGCAGACCTGGCCATGGGCTACCGCACGAGCATTTTTGAGCAGAACCCCGACTGGTGCATCTTGTCGGCCACGGTGGTGCTGCACCGCGGTGACGGAGCCGCCGTGCTGGCCCGTATGCAGGAGTTGCTGGGCAAGCGCAGGGAAAAGCAGCCCCTTGAATGGCCGAGCGCCGGCAGCACCTTCAAGCGGCCCCAGGCGCGTTTGCGGGTAAGCTGATCGAGGACTGCGGCCTGCGGGGCTTTACCGTGGGCGGCGCACAGATCAGTGAAAAGCACTGCGGCTTTGTCATCAACCGCGGCGGCGCGACCTGCGCGACGTGGTCGCACTGACCGAGCAGGTCCGGCAAGTTGTTGAGGCCAGGACCGGCTTTGTGCTGGAACGCGAAATTCGCGTGGTAAAATAAGAGAGCGGTGGGGAAGATGAATTTTCTGATCGTGACCGGCCTTTCCGGCGCGGGCAAGTCGATGGCTGTCAACGCGCTGGAGGACATCGGCTTTTTCTGCATTGACAACATCCCGGTGGCGCTGCTGCCGCGTATCGTGGACTTCGCCCTGCAGGGCGAAAACCAGCTGAACCGCGTTGCCGTCGTCATGGACGTGCGCGGTGTGCGCAGCATTGAAAAGCTGCAGGATGCGCTGGCCGACCTTGATGAAAAGAAGATCGACTACGATATTCTTTTCCTGGATGCCAACGATGCGGCCATTCAGCGCCGCTACAAGGAGACGCGCCGCCAGCACCCGCTGGCCGCCGCCGAGAAAATTCCCATCACCGAAGCCATCGCGCGGGAACGCCGCCTTCTGCAGCCGCTGCGCGATAAGGCAAAATATGTCATTGACACGTCGCTGCTCTCGGCGGCGCAGAACCGGGAGCGAGTGTGCAGCCTGTTCCTGGACAAGGGCGAAAGCCCGATGGAGCTGATGGTCGTATCCTTCGGCTTCAAGTACGGGCTGCCGCAGGAGGCAGATCTCGTGCTCGATGTGCGCTGCCTGCCAAACCCCTTCTATGTGCCGGAACTCAAGCACAAGACCGGTCTGGATCAGGAGGTCGTTGACTACGTCATGGCCTCCGAGGAGTCGCAAGAGCTGCTGCACCGCTATGAGTATATGCTCGAATACGCGCTGCCGCTCTACGTGAAGGAGGGCAAGAGCCAGCTGATGATCGCGGTGGGCTGCACCGGCGGCAAGCACCGCTCCATCACCTTTGCGCGTAAGATCGGTGAATTTTGCGAGAAGCTCGGCTACGCACCCAGCGTACAGCACCGCGACGTGAACCGAAGTCTATAATAAGGGAGAACACCGCCTTGAGCTTTTCTCAAGAAGTGAAAAACGAAATACTGCGCCGCAAAATTTCAAAGCCCTGCTGCAACATGGCCGCCGCGTATGCGGTGGCCTGTTTTGGCAAATACTTTGATGACCGCGGCGTTGTTCTGCAAACCGAAAATGAGGCGTGGCCCATTTTGCCCAAAAGCTCTACCGCCGCTGCGGCGTGCAGGGGACGGTCATCAGCAAGGAGCGCCCCACCGGCCCCGTGTATGAGTTCAGCGTGAAGGACCCTGACGAGGTCGCCAAAATGCTGGCGCTCTTTGGCCACACCGGCAAGGAGCCGACCCTGCGCATCCGCCCGGAAAACTTCAAATGCCAAAACTGTATGCAGGCGTTCATCGCCACGGCGTTTCTGTGCTGCGGCACGATGACAGACCCCGAAAAGAGCTATAATCTGGAGTTCCTCTCCACGCGGCATTACCTTTCCCAACAGCTGGAGGCCATGCTGGCGGAGCATAACTTCCACCCGCACCGCGCACTGCGCAAGGGCGCGAACACGATCTACATCAAGGCGGCGGATCATATCGAGGACCTGCTGACCTTTATGGGCGCGGGCGGCGCGGCCATGCGTATCATGGACCAGCGTATGTACAATGAAATGCGCAACAAGACGAACCGCCTTTCCAACTGCGAGACGGCCAACATCAGCAAAAGCGTGAATGCCGCCGTGCAGGTGCAGCTGGCGATTGAAAAGCTGCAGGCGGCGGGGGCGCTGAACACCCTGCCCGAGACCCTGCGCCACACCGCCAAGCTGCGGATGCAGTACCCAGACCTGCCGCTGGCCAAGCTGGCGCAGAAGTTTGACCCGCCGGTCAGCAAGGCCGGGCTTTCCCACCGCATGAAGAAGATCCAGGAGCCGCCGCCCGTCTGGATGCTGCCCCGGAGCCTACCGAAAAGGAAGCAACGAATGCCTGAAACGACCCAAAGACAATTTACCCACCTGCATGTGCATACCGAGTACAGCCTGCTGGACGGTGCCTGCCGCATTGACCGGATGTTTGACCGACTGAAGGCGATGGGGCAGACGGCGTGTGCCATCACGGATCACGGCGTCATGTACGGCTGTGTGGCGTTTTTTGACGCCGCCAAGGCCGCAGGCATCAAGCCGATCATCGGCTGTGAGGTCTATGTGGCGACCCGCACCCGGTTTGACAAGGTCAACCGCATCGACGGTAACAACCACCTGATTTTGCTGTGCAAAAATGAGACAGGCTACAAGAACCTTATCAAAATGGTCTCCGCCGGCTTTACCGAGGGCTTTTACTCAAAGCCCCGCATCGACAAGCAGCTGCTGGAAAAATACCACGACGGCCTGATCTGCCTGTCTGCTTGTCTCGCGGGCGAGATCCCCAAGGCACTGCTGGCGGGGGACTACGACCGCGCCAGGCAGACGGCCCTGTGGTACCGTGACCTGTTTGGTGCGGAAAACTACTATATCGAATTGCAGGACCACGGCCTTGAGGAGGACCAGGCCGTGTTGCCGCAGCTCATCCGCTTAGCGCGCGAGACCGGCATCCCGATGGTCGCAACGAACGATGCCCACTACATCACGAAAGAGGACGCCAAGATGCAGAGCATTCTGCTGTGCATCCAGACCGGCAAGACCATCAACGATGTGGACCGCATGGAGTTCCAGACCGACGAGTTCTACCTGAAATCCACCGATGAGATGTACGACCTGTTCTCGATGGTGCCGGAGGCCTGCGAGAACACGAACAAAATTGCCGAGCAGTGCAATTTCGAGTTCACCTTTGGCGAGACAAAGCTTCCGTACTTCAAGGCCCCGGACGGCATGGAGAACCAGGAATACTTTGAAAAGCTCTGCTGGGACGGCTCGAGCGCCGCTATCCCGGCAGGGTCACGGACGCTTTGAAGGAGCGTCTGACCTATGAGATCAATGTCGTCAAGAGATGGGCTACACGAACTACTACCTTATCGTCTACGACTTTATCAACTACGCCAAAAGCCACGACATCCCCGTCGGACCGGGCCGCGGCTCCGGCGCGGGCAGTCTGGCGGCCTACTGCGTCGGCATCACCGACATAGACCCCATCCGGTACAATCTGATTTTTGAACGCTTCCTGAACCCCGAGCGCGTCTCAATGCCCGACTTTGACGTTGACTTCTGCTACGAGCGCCGTCAGGAGGTCATTGACTACGTCAACGAGAAGTATGGCCGCGACCATGTGGCCCAGATCGTGACGTTCGGTACGATGGCCGCCCGCGCCGCCGTGCGCGATGTGGGCCGCGTTATGGGCATGAGCTATCAGGACGTGGACCGTGTGGCAAAGCTCATCCCCACAGACCTGAAAATGACGCTGAAAAAGGCGCTGGAGGTCAGCCCCGACTTAAAGACGCTGTACGACGCCGACAATCAGGTACATGAGCTGATCGACACCTCGCTGAAGGTCGAGGGCATGCCGCGCCATGCCTCCACCCACGCGGCGGGCGTCGTCATCACCCGTGACCCCGCTACCGAGTACGTGCCGCTGTCCACTAACGACGGCCTGCCCGTGACCCAGTTCAACATGGTGGAGATCGAGCGTCTGGGTCTTTTGAAAATGGATTTTCTGGGTCTGCGCACGCTGACGGTCATCCATGATACCGAGCTGGCCGTGCGCCGCAAGGACCCGGATTTCCGCGTTGCGAACCTCGACTATGACGATCCCGACACCTACGCGATGCTGGCAAAGGGCGAGACCGAGGGTATCTTCCAGCTTGAATCCACGGGCATGACGCAGGTGCTTGTCGGCATGCGCCCGAAAAACCTCGAGGACATTATCGCACTGATCTCGCTCTACCGCCCCGGCCCGATGGACTCCATTCCGACCTATCTGCGCAACCGCAAGGACCCGTCCCATGTGATCTATAAGACGCCGCAGATGGCGCACATCGTCGATGTCACGAACGGCGTTGTCATCTATCAGGAGCAGGTCATGCAGATCTGCCGCGAGCTGGCCGGCTTCAGCTTCGGCCAGGCTGATAACGTCCGCCGCGCATGAGTAAAAAGAAGCTCAAGGTCATGGAGGCGGAGCGTGAGCACTTCGTCCACGGCTGCAAGGAGCCGGGCAAGGAGTGCGCGGGCTGTGTTGCCAACGGCGTGCCGGAAAATATTGCCAACGAAATTTACGACGATATGATCAGCTTTGCGTCGTATGCGTTCAACAAATCCCACGCCGCCTGCTACGCCTACGTGGCGTTCCAGACTGCGTATTTGAAATGCCACTACCCGCATGAGTTCATGGCGGCGCTGCTGACGAGCGTGCTCGACAACACATCCAAGGTCATTGAGTATACGACGGAATGCCAGCGCTTGGGGATAAAGGTCCGGCAGCCTGACATCAACGTGTCGCGCGGCGGCTTCACGGCGGACGGCGAGCGGATCCGCTTTGGCCTGAACGCTGTCAAGAGCGTGGGCCGCGACCTGATCGAGGCCGTCATTAAGGAGCGTGCCGACGCCCCTATAGCAGCCTCTATGACTTCTGCAAACGGCTGCACGGCACGGGTCTCAACCGCCGCGCACTGGAGAACCTTGTCAAAGCCGGTGCATTCGATACTCTGGAGCCGACCCGCCACGGTATGCTCGAGAGCGTCGAGGGTATTCTGAAAAGTGTCGAGACCGACGCCCGCCAGAATCTGGACGGCCAGATGGACCTGTTCGGCCTGATGGGCGGAGGAGAGGACGAGAAACCCGCAAACGACTATAAGGTCCCGAACCTGCCGGAATATTCCGCCTCTGATCTGCTGAAAATGGAGAAGGAGGTCTCCGGCCTCTACCTGTCCGGCCATCCGCTGGACGCCTACCGTGCCCAGATCGCGCAGGTTTCCACCTGCACGATTGCTCAGCTGCTGGGAGAGGACGCAAAGCAGTTTGACAACCAGACGGTGACGCTTGTCTGCACAATCGTCAAAAACAAGATCATGACCACCAAGTCCAACACGCTGATGGCCTTTACCACCGTCGAGGACCTGACCGGCAGCATGGAGCTGCTGGTGTTCCCGCGCATCCTGGCCGAGTGCCGCGCGGCCTTGCAGGAAAACGCCGTTGTGGTCGCCAATGGCCGCGTCTCCGTCAAGGAGGACGAGGCCGCCCGCCTGATCGTCGAGGGCGTGCAGCCCATCGAGACCTACGACCCCGGTAAAAACTTTGGCATGAACCGCGTGGAGCGCGTCAAGCGTGAGACAAGCGGGGGAGGGGCCGCCGGGTATTTCCTGACCGTACCCTCCCGCGACAGCGCGCAGATGCACAAGGTAGAAAACCTGCTCTGCAACATTTTCGACGGGGGCACGGTGCGGGTGTATTTCCGCTTCCAAGATACCGGCAGGGCCATGCTGGCGCGGCACATGGCGGTAAAGGATGATCCGCTTCTGCGCGCTGAATTGGAGCGCATTTTGGGCAAGGATTGTGTAAAAGTTCAGGATGTTGAACACTCTGCAAAATAAATCCATACGTTTTTGCGCGATTTATCCATAATTTCAGGGCGCAAAGTGTGGTATAATGTGTGTGGTCGCGAGATTGTTAAAAATTTATTGTAACGTGATGACCACGCCTGAATAAATCGTAATGGTTCAGGCGGGTCCATAGTTCCCGAAATAGGAGGGGCTCGCTTTATGGCTAAGGAAATCAAAACGATCGGTGTGCTCACCAGCGGCGGTGACGCACCTGGCATGAACGCCGCTGTGCGTGCCATTGTTCGTGCAGGCATCAGCAAGGGCTACCGCATGATGGGCATCCAGCGTGGTTACAACGGCCTGATCAACGGCGAAGTTTATGAAATGAACGTCCGCAGCGTATCGGAGATCATCCACCGCGGCGGTACGATTCTGTATACCGCGCGCTGCCTGGAGTTCAAGACGAAGGAAGGCCAGGCTAAGGGCCTTGCCCGCTGCAAGGAGCTGGGCATCGACGCACTGGTCGTCATCGGCGGTGACGGCTCCTTCATGGGCGCCCGTGCGCTGGCCAACCAGGGCATTCCCTGCATCGGCCTGCCCGGCACCATCGATAACGACATCGCCTGCAGCGAATACACCATCGGCTACGATACGGCTATGAATACCGCTGTCGAGGCCATCGATAAGCTGCGCGACACCACCCAGAGCCATGACCGTTGCTCTGTCGTTGAGGTCATGGGCCATCATGCCGGTTATATTGCCCTGAACGTCGGTATCGCTACCGGCGCTGTGGCTGTTCTGCTGCCGGAGATCCCGTTCGATTTTGAGCGCGATATTCTCGAGCGTATGCGCCAGACCCAGGTCACGGGCAAGAAGCACTTCATTATCATCGTGTCCGAGGGCGTTGTCGGTGCGCAGGAGCTGGCCAACCAGATCCAGGCTGCCACCGGCGTTGACTCTCGTGCAACCGTTCTGGGCCACATCCAGCGCGGCGGCTCCCCGACGGTCCGTGACCGCGTGAACGCCTCGCTGATGGGCTACCACGCTATTGACCTGCTGGACAAGGGCATCTACAACCGTGTTGTTGCCGTCTCCGGCGACAAGATCGTTGACTACGATGTCAACGTTGCACTGTCCATGCACAAGACGATTGACCGCGATATGATCGAGATCGCCAAAGCGATTTCCATCTAAAAGTACAGCTTGCAGGGCCGCATTCCGCAGGGAATGCGGCCTTTTGGAATTGTGAAACTTTTTATTTTATAAGATTTTTGCAAAAACCTGTTGACATTTGAAAAAAAGGTTTGCTATAATAGCAATGTCGTCAGGAGCGAACGCACCGAGGCGACGCCAGCTATGGGGGATTAGCTCAGCTGGGAGCCCGGTTGAAGCGGTAAACAACCCCCGCACTAATTGAATAAGAAATTACTCAGCGCACCCCTTACATGGGGGTATAGCTCAGCTGGGAGAGCGCTTGACTGGCAGTCAAGAGGTCAGCGGTTCGATCCCGCTTATCTCCACCAATCGGGTGCGCTGAGTATTCTTGATAAATGCTTGCTTTGAAAAAAGCAAGTTTTTTGTTTTATGCCCACTTCTCTTTTGAAGCGGGCTTTTCTTATGCGGCGATTGCCGAAATGTCCAGCCCAGCGCTGAACTGCTCAAAGTCAATGTTGAAGTCGATATGCAGCCGATAGTCTCGATACACTTCCACACGCCGGATCAGGCAGCTCACAATCATTTTCTTTGACTCCATGCTGGCGCTGTCGTACATGTCCGCCCATGAGATAATATCGTCGTACTGAGCGTTTAAGGCATCCAGCATGGCCTGCCCCTCGTCGTAGGCCGCCTGCGCTACCTCCATAGTATGCTGAACTTCGAGACATTTTGTCTCACAGTCAGAGATCAGAGAACTAAGCAAGTCCTGCGGAAAAGCGCTTTCGCCCCGGAGGGATTTAATGACCTCCGCTCGGAGCGTATCAAGCTCGGCGGCAGCTTGGCATAATCGGATTTAGCGCTTTTGAGAAGTGCTTTTCGTTCTTCCATCTTTTCACGATAACGGATATTGACGATTTCACTTTTGGGGATCGCTTTCATCCGTTCAAAGATCTGCCGCACCACCTTGTCAATGATACCGTCAAGAATATGCGCTGTGTAGCCAGTCTGCCCGTCACACTCGGTTTGTTTGCGGGTCTTGCCGTAGCAGATATACCGAACACGCTTTACAATGCGGTGAGCATCTTCCTTACACGGGTAAGCCTTGCCGTTGGTGGTGAGCGCCAGCCGGGAGCCACAATGCCCGCAAAAGACATTCCCGGCCAGCAAGGACTGGCCACGGGTATTCAGCGGTACACGCCGTTCCTGTTCGGCGGAGTTGGCACGGGAGGTACGAATGTGCTGTGCAGCCTCGAACAGCTCCTGTTCTATAATCTGTAAGTGGGGCAGCGTTTGGGAGCGGCTTTCGCCGCTGCGAAGCACCCCAGTATATGTCAGATTGCAAATGATACCCCGGATGCTGGCGTGATGCCACATTTTACCCGTCCTCGCCCGATAGCCGAGGTTATTTAAGTAGGTGGCGATCCGTTGAGCACCGAAACCCTCATGCACATATTTGTCAAAGATGATCCGTACCACAGCGGCCTCGGCCTCGTTGACAGCCAGCTCAAAAACTTCGTGCTTGCGTTTATTGAAGCGCCCACTCTTTACAAGGTCATACCCATAAGGAGCAAGACCGCCCTTGAAACCGCCGTCCTCGACAAGCTGGCCGAGAGCGGTTTTTGTGCGAATTGAAGTCTTTTCGCTTTCGCCGTCAGCCTGCCAGAAGCGGATGTAGTTGGTGAGCTTGTCCGTGTGATTATCAAAACGCTGCTCACCCTCCTGCGTACTCCAGACCCGGATGCCGTTCTTAACAAACCATTCCACCACAAAAGGCGTTTCGTCAGCGATACGCCCGATGCGGTCAAACATGAACACGAGCAGAATATCGAATTTCCCCTGCTTGGCGCGCTCCTTGATGATTTGCAGCTTGTCCCGGTTTTCAGCTCTAACCTTATGCCCGGACACGCCGTCCTCCTGTTCCTCGTGAACAATCGTCCAGCCCATTTTTTCACAGAAGCGATGGCACTCTCTGCGCTGCATGGGAATGTCGGCTTGGCTTTTGTCGTTGTAGTCCACCTGCTTGTCGGTGGACACGCGGTATAGGCAATCAACCCGATTACCTGTCATCAGTCTGGTTTCCATCATATTGATCCGTCCTTTCATTTGTCGATGGGTCAATGAAAAAACGCAATCAATACGCGGGGAATATGAAGTTTTCAAGGTACATAGGGACTACCCCCACTATTATTATCCCTCTGTTCGGGAGGGATTGCAAGGATGTCGCCGGAGCTATTTTTTGCCGTATTGTTGGCAAAGGAAGATAGTAAAATCTGCTTTACATGATGGAGCGCTGCCGCATTTTTGCAGTCTGCGAAGCTGGCGGTGATGGCGTAGCATCCACAGCAAATGCGGTATGTTGTTTTCTCTGCTGCATAAAGACCTCCTTTTCAATTCTCGGCAACAGGGAAAGGCCAGCGCCTCATAAAAGCGCTGGCCTGTGACTTATGACCTTGGGACGAAATGTCCCAAGGTGTTTTTGACAGTTGGGAGCGCCGCACCCGCTCCTGTTGGCCTGTCATAAGACAGCTCATATTCAATGCGGCGCTCCCTCACAGCGGACAGCGACGATCCGTGACGGAGCATCAACTACCTTGCTGCGGAGAGGTGAAAACTACCTCTCATATACCAAGGACAAAAATCGTGCAAATGGAGATACCCTTAGAGAAATTTTTTCAAATATTTTCTCATGGCCGCCTTGCCGCTTTTGACGGAATGGCGAACGGCGCTCTTGTCCACGCCCTGCTCCCTGGCAATCTGGCGGTAGCTCTTGCCGAGGATCAGATGCGCCTCTACCCGGACGCTGCACCTCTGGCAGAGAGTTGAGGGCATTCCACAGGTGGACGAACAGCTCCATACGATCCAGAAGCTCCTGCGGCGTCGGCTCATGCAGACAGGCCGAGTATTCGATCCCATCGTCACAGTCGAGGGAATACTGCGCCTTATTGCGGGTCGTGCGCCGCTGATGGGCTGCTTCATACAGCTTGTCCGCCTTCAGCTCGGCGGCCACTTCGTCGGAAACTTCGATGTATTCATCATGGGTGTACCAAGTGTAAAAGTCCTTCAGATTGATGGTCGTCATTTGTATTTCCTCCATTCGGTTCATGTGTGGGTGGGTGAACAGAACGGAGAAACGGCGGGGATCGGCAGCCGGGGCTGGCTGCTTTGGGACAAATTGTCCCAAGGTGCAGGCATATAAAAACGCCGCATAGCATGACGCTATGCGGGCGCAAGTAAATGAAATTCGTGTTACATGATGTTTAATTTCACTTTCGAGGCCGGACTGCTCCGATGGAGGGGCAATACTTTTTTTAGCTGGTGCAGGTCATGGACGCTGTGAAAAAGCAAAACGGACACGATGATACCTCCCGGACACCGCCGTATCCTTAAAAAAGGGCGACTTTAACACACCCTCCGTATTCTCATTTTTCAAAAAGAAAACGGCGGCTTGAAATTGTTGTTTCAAAACCGTCGTTTTCGCCGCAAGGCCGAATACAACGGTCTTGTAGTGTTGACCAGATAGGCGTTAATGAAAATGCTATCAAAAGAAAAAAGCCGATAATCCGTGTGCCTACTGGCTAACGGGTTATCGGCTCTGCGTCTAAAGCGTCTGGCTCTGTGATAACTAACACTTTGAATTGTTTTACACGAATTAAAGTTTCTATTTTGCACTTTGGACAATACAAGGGAAAATTGTTAAGCACTGTATCATATCGTAACTTTATTCGCGTTTTATTCTTACATATAGGCATAGAAGCCACTCAGCGTTGAGCAAATCTTTATCTCCTTATTTGTGCGATTTCTAAAATAAAATCGTTGTGTAAAACTACATACATCATAGAACAAATTTATCTTGCCTGTACTTGATGCCTTTGATAGATAACCATTCCGATAATGACTAGCAGAACCGCAAACACCACATACAGGAATGGCGCAATTTGAAAGTTTGTAAAATATTTTCCCCAAATGCAAATCAGTCTATCGTCCACAGTTCAGTCTTGTTGAGTATGTTTGTTGGTAATAAGTCATACACTTGTGAAGCCAATCTAAACTGGTACGGTATATCGACCATCATAGTCAAAATCATAATCCCTACCGGAATTGCCATAACAGCAACATTGCTTTTCAATATCGCCGATAAAAGCATAATCAAACTGCCGTATACCATTGATATTACTATTAGATTAACGAGCAGGACTAAAACAGAACCGCCGACGCTTATATTCAATGATGATAATGGAAAGGCAAGTTGTAGTGCTGCATGAAATCCGTCTGTACCATACACTAAGAGGCTGGAAAAAAGCGTAGCGGCAAATAATATGATTGCCGAAGCTATGCTGAATGTCATTCCAGCTAAAATTTTTGAAATAAATAGTTGCTTTTTCCCATACTGGCTGCACAAAATGATTGCGTCTGTTTTTCTATAATACTCGATTGAGAACACATTAGAAAGACTGATTGCGAGCAACAAAAGCAGCATATAGTTTATTGTATAAGCATACTCCCATACATTACTCCAACCATCTGTATACTCATAAATAAACGGCTCACTAATTTGAATTTCCTTGCTATTCCAATCATTGTATTCATCTTCGTTTAACATCTGATCTGCACGGTTATCAGAAATTAGTTTCTTTCGCATAGCATACAATTCGTTTGAATTTATGCTTAATGTCAAACTATCATCGTCTGTTATTTGTTGCACATACGAATAAATAGGAAAATATTTCTTCAAAACGCTGCTTTCAGTATCGTCAGAACCGACTCCGATATCAATAGCAATTTGGTTGTTAGATGTAACTGCTTGACTTTTTGTGTGATCTTTGCTCTCGTTTGCACAATCTTCCTGCATTTCCCGCAGAAGCGTATCATCGATAGCCATTCCAGAAAGTTTCTCAGCGTTATCTTTGTTGAATTTCATAGCTTGATATGCACTGACAGATGTTTCTCCGTAATAAGACGATGATGTTACTAAGTCACTTACACTTAAAAACATAGACAGAGCAATCATAATCATGCCAACAATCCATACAAGTTTTCTGCTTGCAATCTTTTTTAATTCATAAGTATATAAAGTGCCGATATTATTCATCATTCTATCTCCTCAAATTGTTTCAGATAAAATTCTTCAAGATTTCCTGATTTATCTGTCCATTTTCCTTGGTAAATGAGTTGGCCTGATTTCATCATCAGAATATCGTCCGCAATATGCTCAATATCAGATACAATATGCGTGGACAGCAATACAATGCTATCTTTACCCAAGTCTTTAATCAAGTCACGGAAGCGGACTCTTTCTTTCGGATCAAGACCCGCTGTTGGTTCATCTAAAACAAGTATTTTAGGCTGGTTAAGTAATGCCTGGGCAATCCCAAGTCTTTGTTTCATACCACCAGAATAAGTCTTAATTTTTTTCTTTGCGACATCGTGCAGAGAAACGAGTTTCAGAAGCTCAACTGTCTTTCGTCGCGCTTGTGGTTTTCTCATCCTTTCAGTGCAGCCATATACAAAAGAAAGTCCTCCCCGGTGAACTCTGGATAATATCCAAAATCCTGGGGCAGATAACCGAGCATAGAGCGATACCTTTCCTCGCTTACATCAATACCATCAAAAGTAATCGTTCCGCTTGTAGGTTTCAAAATACCACAAACCATTCTCATAAGAGTTGTTTTTCCCGCACCATTCGCACCCAGTAATCCATAAATCCCAGTATTCAACCGCAAACTGATACGATCCACAGCAATTTTGTTTTGATATTGCTTTGTTAATCTGTCAATAGACAATTCCATGAGTATTCCTCCATTTGTTTTATCGTGTAATATATTTCGTGTGCCATTATCCCAATCAAGGAAAAAGCAAAGGCAAGCCACCAGCCAAAATAAGAAAGGGTATATATCACGCTTACCATATAGTGAAGCCCTACATTTATCCCGCACACTAATACAGCAACAGTCATACAGCCATAAATAGCTTCTCGACTATGGATATGTCGCGTTACCCACAGACTTAGATTTACAGTTAGTAAATACGGCACAACAATGTATGTTCCAGTTTGTATAAAAGAAAAGTTATTGCCAATCCAGCATAGAGGCACAAGGCAAGCAAGAATAATAAAATCAAGCACCCCCAAAATACTCATTCTTGCGAGCACCACACTTTTCAAGGAAAAACGTGTGGACAATTCAAATTCACTCATTCCATAAGTTATGGAACGGTTATTCTCGGCAACGGCCAGCAATCCAAGAAATGGCACAATAGCAGATGTAATCCACAAAGTTTCATAGCCGATATGACAAGCACCTATTACCGAAGGGAACAAAAGTAGCAAGGAGAAAACACATGTTCTTTTTCTAAGATAGGCTGCTTGTATCAATATAAATTGCCACATACTAATTGGGGGTTGAGGAACTTTTTTTTAGAAACTCAGCTTTTTTCTGTTCATCTAGTTCGGGGGTCTTAAATGCTTTTTGAATATTTCGTTTTAACTGACCATTCATCTATTAAACCCCTCCTTTCTTAGTTCTTGTTTTAACCATTTTAAAGATTTTGATAGCTTACGATAAATGGCAAATCGTGAGATACCCATAATAGAACAAATTGATGTAATAGACATTTCATTTACATAGCGCAAAAAAATTAGCTCCTGTTCTTCAAGTGGCATTTTTTGAATAATGGTTCGCAAAGTCAAATTATCTACCCATTCTTCGCAAGGATTATAAATGGCTTCATCCTGAAAATTTTCTAAGCTTTCAATGGCTTTTTTTCGAAATTCATCAATGCACAGATTTCTTGCAATCGTATATAAATAAGGTAAGTGTTTACTACTATCAAAATTTAATTCTTGTTTATAGAACCGAAGAAAAGTTTCTTGAGTAATGTCTTGTGCCAGTTGCTTATCATATATTTTGAAATAGCAATAGTGGTATATTTTATCGTATTGTTCTTCGATGTCCATGTATCACAAAACCTCCTCGTATTATAAAGTAGTAGTTATTAGAGTCCCTCTCCAAGGACAAAATGCTACAATAGACAAGGTGCTGTGGATTGGTTTAAACCTCCTACCGCAAGACGGTTTCAGAAAGGCTCCAAC
>ENA-OQCF01000373-OQCF01000373.1-human-gut-metagenome-genome-assembly--contig:-NODE-373-length-17624-cov-2.424130_pt1 | contig 17624 bp, 14 predicted proteins | sample MGYA00242756_ERZ504573 | MGnify/ENA primary metagenome ERZ504573 (study PRJEB26092, sample SAMD00036240) | human gut metagenome | host: Homo sapiens | study: EMG produced TPA metagenomics assembly of... | reverse complement strand
CTTGTAAGCAAGCCCTTTGATCGGAGTTATTTGGATAAAACCACGTAAAGAGGCAGCATCACGTTTTATCTCACTTTTATCGTGTGGCATGGAAGCCAGCAGATTATATTTTGCATACGAGTTCGGGCGATACTCACCATAATCGAACATACGTTCATTGTTTTCGTCCAACAGGTATGCTCCGGTTGCCAAATCGCGTTGATATACCGGATAGAAAGATGGTACCGAACGGGCAAACATGACCACATTGGAAATGGTAGAGTCATCTTGCTTGGGATAGTCTTGAACAGAATGAGTTCCTGATACGTTCAATCCGATCTGTAACCATTTGCGGATATCTGAAGTCACGTTGGCGCGGAGAGTATAGCGTTTGAAACCAGAGCAGATATAAGCACCTTGGTCATCCATGTAACCTGCTGAAACAAAGTACTTGGAGGTTTTGCTACCACCACTTACGCGTACATTTAAATCTGTATAGTGCGCATCTTGTGAAAGGGCGTCGTCCCAGCTGTCGTCCCATAATGGTTTGGCGCCTGCTACCAGTTTTCCGTCATGGCCGATTGGTTCAGGATAAGCACTGCCATAAGGATTGATGCCTAGATTGCCTGTAACATTGCTTGATGCCCATACAGCAGCTTCTTCGGCAGAGTAACCGTTGTCCATACGATAGTTACGCATGGCTTCCCAATATAATTCATAATATTGGTTTGTATTCAACTGGTCGTAGTCTGCCCGTGCACGGCTTGAAAAACCATATTTGGCAGATAATTCAACGGTGGGTGCGCTATCTTTATTTCCTTGTTTGGTGGTAATCATAATTACGCCGTTTGCTGCACGTGAGCCATACAATGCAGCGGAAGCTGCATCTTTCAATACAGTGATTGATGCAATATCTGAAGATGCTATGGAGGAAAGAGCACCATCGTAAGGAACACCATCAACCACATAGAGGGGATTGGTTGAAGCGTTTACAGAACCAACTCCACGAATCAGGATCGTTGCGTCTGATCCGGGTTGACCGCTGGAGGAAAAAGACTGTAAGCCAGCTACAGTTCCTTGCAGTGCTTTTGATACACTACTGACCTGTGCTTTTTCAATAGTACCGGCGGCAATATAGCTTGCAGACCCTGTAAATGTGGATTTTTTGGCAGTACCGTAAGGAACGGTTATCACTACCTCATCTACCATTTGGGCTGCTTCCTTTAATTCTATGTTAATCACTTTGCGTCTGTTTTACCGGTATGGTTATTGTTTCATAACCTACAAAAGAGAAGATCAGGCTTTCGTTACCATTAACCTGAATCTGATAGCTGCCATCAATGGAAGTGATGGTACCGCGAGTTTGTCCTTTTACAGCTACTGTGACACCAGGCATCTCTTCGCCTCCTGCGGTGACTTTACCAGTTACTGTAATTTCCTGTGCATATGTAATCATGCAGAATAGCAAGCTACATAATAATGAAGAAAATCTGTTCATATAAACTTGGCTTTTATTAGGGGTTTGTACATTGCCATTTTTCAGGCATTATATATTGAACTCTCTTTCTAAAATTGTGATACTACCTTTTTTATCATTATCATATTTCCTAATAGTGGTTTTATGGCCATCCAAACCTCATTAGGGTCTCTTTTTGCTTGTGTATTTTATAATTGTGATATTCAATAACAATCGCAAATATATGTATTTTGATTTAAATAGGATAATATATTTTAATATTTTTTTTCATGGTGAACCTGTTGAAAGTCAAAACTATACGGAATTTTATTAACGTAGTTAAAATAGGAATTGTCTTATTTAAATATTGGGCGGATAGATCAAATCTATTTGTTTATCGCATTCCTGTGTGTTGATTTGTTTAATTTGATTTCAACAGTAAATCTACTTGAATATCAAAATGAATAAAAATATTTTTTAGACATATTTTATTGCTTGTTGTATGTTTATTCGTTTGTGGGCTATTCGTTTTTCAGTCGGAAAAGTATCGTTTGCAGAGAGGAGATATAGTAAATTAAGGTAAGATAGGAAGGATTTCGCCTAAAATGTCTATCTTTGCAATCCAATAACAAATAAGTGTACGTACATATTATGAATATAGAAGAAAAACTCACCACGTCCATTATCAGCGCTATCAAAACGTTGTACGGACAGGATGTACCCGGAAAAATGGTACAACTGCAAAAGACTAAGAAAGAGTTTGAAGGACATCTTACTTTGGTTGTTTTCCCTTTTCTGAAAATGTCTAAGAAGGGGCCTGAACAGACCGCACAGGAAATAGGCGGATACCTGAAAGAGCATGCTCCCGAATTGGTTTCAGCCTACAATGCAGTGAAGGGCTTTCTTAATTTGACAATTGCTTCGGATTGTTGGATTGAACTTTTGAATTCTATTCAGGCTGCTCCCGAATACGGTATTGAAAAGGCTACGGAAAACTCTCCGTTGGTGATGATTGAGTATTCTTCTCCCAATACAAACAAGCCGCTTCATCTGGGTCACGTCCGTAACAACCTGTTGGGAAATGCCTTGGCAAATGTCATGGCGGCAAATGGCAATAAGGTGGTCAAGACCAATATTGTGAATGACCGTGGTATCCATATCTGTAAGTCCATGCTGGCCTGGTTGAAATATGGTAACGGTGAAACACCTGAATCATCGGGTAAGAAGGGGGACCATTTGATTGGTGACTATTATGTAGCTTTTGACAAGCATTACAAGGCTGAGGTAAAGGAACTGACAGCTCAGTACCAGGCTGAAGGCTTGAATGAAGAAGAAGCTAAGGCTAAGGCAGAGGCAAACTCTCCTCTGATGCTGGAAGCTCGCGAGATGCTCCGTAAGTGGGAGGCGAATGACCCTGAGATCCGTGCCTTGTGGAAGAAGATGAATGACTGGGTATATGCCGGATTCGATGAAACGTATAAGATGATGGGAGTTAGTTTCGATAAAATTTATTATGAATCGAATACCTATCTGGAAGGTAAGGAGAAAGTGATGGAAGGACTGGAAAAAGGTTTCTTCTACCGGAAAGAGGATAACTCTGTATGGGCTGATTTGACTGCCGAAGGACTGGACCATAAGTTGCTTCTTCGCGGTGACGGTACTTCTGTTTATATGACCCAGGATATCGGTACTGCCAAATTACGTTTTCAGGATTACCCCATCAACAAGATGATTTATGTAGTGGGTAATGAACAAAACTATCATTTCCAGGTACTTTCTATCTTGCTCGACAAATTGGGTTTTGAAATGGGGCAAAGGATTGGTTCATTTCTCATACGGTATGGTAGAGCTGCCCGAGGGCAAAATGAAAAGTCGTGAAGGTACAGTAGTGGATGCGGATGATTTGATGGAAGCAATGATTGAAACTGCTAAGGAAACTTCTGCTGAATTAGGTAAATTGGACGGTCTGACCCAAGAAGAAGCCGACAATATTGCCCGTATTGTTGGTTTGGGTGCTTTGAAATATTTTATCCTGAAGGTGGACGCACGTAAGAATATGACTTTCAACCCGAAAGAATCGATAGATTTCAATGGCAATACAGGACCTTTCATTCAGTATACGTATGCCCGATATCCAGTCTGTATTACGCAAAGCGGCTGAAGCAGGTATCGTTATTCCCGAAATCATTCCAGCGGGTTTGGAACTGAGCGCAAAAGAAGAAGGTTTGATTCAGATGCTGGCTGATTTTAAATCGGTTGTCAAGCAGGCAGGCTCAGACTATAATCCTTCCATTATAGCAAATTATGCATACGATTTGGTGAAAGAATACAACCAGTTCTATCATGATTTCAGTATTCTGCGTGAAGAAAACGAAGCGTTGAAAGTCTTCCGTCTGGCATTGAGTGCCAATGTGGGCAAGATTGTGAAGACAGCAATGGGCTTGCTGGGTATTGAAGTGCCTGAACGTATGTAAATGGCAAAGAAACAGAAATATTATGTAGTATGGAAAGGTGTCAATCCGGGAGTTTATGACTCCTGGACTGACTGCCAGCTACAGATAAAAGGTTATGATGGCGCACAATACAAGTCATTCGAGACCAAAGAGGAGGCGGAACACGCCTTGGCTTCTTCCGCTTTTCATTATATAGGCAAGAATGCTGTTAAAAAAGAAGATACTCCTAAACAACTTCCCGAGAACTTTGATATGAACTGCCTGGCTGTGGATGCCGCTTGCAGTGGAAATCCCGGACCGATGGAATATCGGGGCGTTTATTTGCTTACGGGACAGGAGGTTTTTCATTTCGGTCCTGTTTATGGAACGAATAATATTGGAGAGTTTCTTGCCATTGTCCATGCCTTGGCATTGATGAAGCAGAAGAATATCAGTATGCCTGTTTACTCGGACAGCCGTAATGCGTTGAGCTGGGTGAAACAGAAGAAATGTAAAACTAAACTAGAGCGGACTCCTCAGACGGAGAAACTTTTTCAAATGATAGAACGAGCCGAAATTTGGCTGAAAGAAAATAAATATACCACACCTTTATTGAAGTGGGAAACCGACCGATGGGGAGAGGTCCCGGCTGATTTCGGACGGAAATAATAAAGAACTGAAGATATGAAAAAGAGGATTGCTTATATCAGCTTGTACTTTTTTACGGTCTTACTGATATTTATTCTACAGAAACCATTATTCATGCTCTATAATGGTTCCATTGAAAAAGGATTCGGGTTTGCCGATTATATGCAGGTAATGGTTCATGGCGCCAGTCTTGATGCCGCTACGGCGGGATATCTTACTGCATTTCCATTCTTGTTGGTACTGATAAGTATTTGGTTTAGGAAATTCCCTTTGAAAAAAATACTTTACGGGTATTATATTTTGGCTGCCGCGCTTATTTCTATCATTTTTGTGGTAGATATGGCATTATACACATTCTGGGGATTTAAACTGGACGCATCTGTTTTTCTTTATATCGATTCACCGAAGGAAGCTTTGGCGAGTGTTTCCGTCGGATTTATCTTGCTGAGGGTTCTTGCCATCTTGTTACTCATAGCCTTGAATAGTTGGGTCTTGCTGAAAATCACGCCTTCCGTTTTGACCGCCACCCGGAAACGGATAGCGGGAACTGCGGGAATGCTGTTATTAGGAGGTGTGCTTTTCATCATTATACGTGGTGGTGTAACGGAATCCACTTCTAATATAGGGCAAGTATATTTCAGCAACGAACCTTTCTTGAATCATTCGGCGGTCAATCCCGATTTCAGTTTGTTGTCTTCTATGGGTAAATCCCAGGATTTTGCATCAGAGTTCAATTTCTTTGATGAAGAGAAGCGGGCTGCATTGTTTGACGGACTTTATCCTACAACAGATGGGGATAGTATTATTCAAGTCCTGAATACCAAGCGTCCCAATATTCTTATTATTTTGATGGAAGGTTTTGGAGGTGCTTTTGTAGAACCTTTAGGCGGTCTTCCTGATGTGACACCCCATTTTAACCGTCTGTCAAAGGAAGGGGTCTTTTTTACAAACTGTTATGCCAATAGTTTCCGTACCGACCGTGGAACAGTCTGTACTTTCAGCGGTTACCTTGGATTGCCTACGGCATCGGTAATGAAAATTCCTGCCAAGAGCCGTACGCTGCCTGCTATAGCTGAAGGATTGTCCAAGGCGGGTTATAAAACAGATTTCCTGTATGGAGGTGATATCAACTTTACCAATATGAAGAGTTATCTGCTGAGTACCGGTTATCAGCGTCTTACAGCCAATACAGATTTCTCATTGGCCGAACAGACCAGTAATGCCTGGGGAGTGAATGATGATATTACTTTTGAATATTTATATAATCAGTTAAGAAACCGGAAGGAAGAAGGGCCTTGGCATACTGCGTTTCTGACACTTAGCAGTCATGAACCTTTCGAAGTTCCTTATCACCGGCTGGAAGATAAAATTCCCAATGCCTTTGCTTATACAGATGAATGTCTGGGTAAGTTTGTTGACCGGTTGAAGCAGACTCCCGCATGGAAAGATCTTTTAGTTATCTGCCTTCCCGATCATGGTTTCTATTACCCGCGTGAGGGGTCTAATGCGATGCCTCGTTTTTATCATATTCCCTTGTTATGGTTAGGTGGAGCGGTAAAACAGCCTATGCAGGTGGACAAGATTATGAATCAGACCGATTTGGCAGCCACTTTGTTGGGGCAGCTTGGGTTGGAACATACTGCATTTACGTTTAGCCGTAATGTATTGGGAAGTGATTATAAGTATCCTTTTGCCTTTTATAGTTTCAATAATGGGTTCTCATTCAGAGACAGTACAGGGGTGACGGTGTTTGATAATAATTCCGGCAGTATTCTTTTTGATGAGCCTGAAGCTGACGAATCCCGTCTGGATAAGGGTAAGGCGATATTGCAAACCGTTTATGATGATTTAGGGAACAGATAGTAAAACTTGGACGCGGACTATATGAATCAGTATGGAATTCATATAGTCCGCGTCCCAATCGGTGCAGAATCTGCCGGATATAACTATTTCCGTTTCTCGTTGAACTTGTACATGATTACCGTATTGCGTAAGTCGCAACTTCTGTAATCTGTATGGAAGACCTCTTCCAGCTGATACTTTGCATTGTAATTCTTTAAAAACTCCTCTTGTGCATTTGCAGAAAGTATGACATACCCTTCTTGCGGATTTTCCAGTGTGAAATTCCGCATTTGGTTATTCATATAATAATTTGTACAATAAAACCGTATCATTCTGTCTGTATATGAATAAACGACTCCTTCAGGCACCTGTTTTCTGATATCCTCTGCCAGATGCTTATCGGATTTTACAGCTAGTATTGTTGGCTGATATACCCCGTCTAAAGCGACAAACAGGCAAAGAACACAACCGGTGATTCCATAGAGGAGTGACCCCGTACTACTTTTTTTGATAACCAGCCTTAATGTACAGATGGCAGCCACTACCGGCAATACTATAATCAGCCATTTGGAAATAGAAAAGGACGTGCTTTCCAAAGCTTGCATAAACGCTATGTTTTCGGCAGCATGACGTCCGTTGCCCCATATGCTGTCCGGTATCATCTGACAGCGTACAGCAAAAAACACCACGGTGAGTAACAAACAGAGCGAGGCGAAGATATAAGCCGATATTTTGAACACTTTCGCCCCTTTTTGCATTAACGCCTCCAGATACTGGGCAATCAGTACAGCCATAAATGGATAGATAGGCAACAAATAGACGCTGCGTTTGCTTTTAGGAATACAATAGAAGACAAAAATAGCGATAATCACTATCCAGATAAACAGCTGTATGGGGGATTGTGAGCGGATGTTATCCCAAACCTTCCTGATGCGTCCGGTGAAAGAGTTTCCTGCGGGCAGCAGGTGCATTTCATTCCATTTCAGTCCGAATAGTGAGATAAGCAAGACCAATGTCCAAGGTGTCCACCCCCATATAATGGTCAGGAAGTTATACCATAAAGGGTTGTGATGCGACGGGTATGACATTTTGCCGACAAAGCGTCCGGTGTTTTCCTCCAGCATCAGGTCCATAAACGGCTGTCCTCCCTGTAGCCAGGCCGCATAAAACCAGATTCCCAATGGAATAAGGGAAAGCAGCCCGATTCCGAATAAGGAAAGGAAAGTCTTGCCGAATGAGCGTCCCCGTATCAGCTGGTAAATACCGATACACATACAGGGGAATATAGAACCCACAGGTCCTTTGGTCAGTGTGCCGCATGCCATCAGCACGACAGCCGTCCAAGGTATTCCCTTGCAGCCTTTTTCGTCCCAGCGAAATAGTAAGCAAAGTGAGATGACGATGAAGGAAACCTGTAGCATATCCAGCCTGCAAGCCACCGCCGCCCGGTGCACTTCGAATGAAGTGAGCAGTAAAAGGGAGGTAATGACTGCTGTCTTTGTATCCTTATAGCGGGCTACGAATCCGAAAAACACGAACTGCATAGCTAGAAAAGCGATAGCGGACGGCAGACGGGACGAGAATTCGCTCACCCCTCCGAAAATGGCGGAAATAGCTGCAATAGACCAATACAGGAAAGGAGGTTTATAGGCGATGTCTGTTCCGTAGTTCAAAGGCAATATCCAGTTGCCGCTTTCCAACATCGAGTATGCCACAATTGCTTCGCGCGGTTCCCCTTTAGAGTAAAAAATAGTTTCTCCCAAAAAGGGGATTATTACAAGTGTGCTTAGTAAGGCTATGAACCAAAATGCTTTTTTCTTGTCTGACATATATTTTTCGGTCTTTTATATTTACTGTCGCAAAAGTACGAATAATTCTTTAGTAATACCTAACTTTGCATTTTAAATCAATGAAAATGAATAAACTGAAACAGATACCCGAGTTCCTGCGATTTGTAATGGTAGGCCTTTTTGCTACAGGGCTGCACTATGGCATTTATTTTGTCTTGCAAAAATTCATTCAGGTCAATGTAGCCTATACCTTGGGATATGTGCTGAGTTTTGTTGCCAACTTTTATCTTACGGCTTATTTTACTTTCGGGCAGCCTCCTTCCTGGAAGAAAGCTTTTGGCTTCGGGGGGGCACATCTGACAAATTATCTGATACATATCGGATTGTTGAATCTCTTTCTGCGGTTGGGTTTTTCCCGTCCGTTGGCTCCCATCCCAGTGTTTCTCATTGCCATTCCGGTAAATTTTTTATTAGTGAGGTTTGTTTTCAAACAAAAGTAATATCTTTGAGGAGTCTTTATGATAGTGAAGAATGATATGAAGAAAGTGACTCTTTTGATTCCGGTATATAATGAGGAAGCGATGCTGCCCACTCTGTATCAACGTTTGATAGAGCTTGTCAACCGCAATGCCGTTTATGAGTGGGAAATCCTGTTTGTCAATGATGGCAGCAGCGACACTACGCTGGAATGCCTCCGCCGGCTGAGGCAGCAGGACAAGCGGGTGAATTATGTCAACCTTTCGCGTAACTTTGGTAAAGAGGTAGCCATGCTGGCGGGTTTTGATTACGCCACCGGCGATTGCTGCGTTGTGATGGATGCTGATTTGCAGGACCCTCCGGAACTGGTAGACCAGATGCTGGAATATTGGGAAGAAGGATATGATGACATTTATGCCAAACGGCGTACCCGTGGCGAGGAAAGCTGGTTGCGTCGTCAGTTCTCTCTGGCTTTTTATGGTATACTTCAGCGGATGAGCCGTATTGATATTTTGCCCAATGTGGGCGATTTCAGACTTCTGGACCGTCGTTGTGTGCTCACGTTGCGTCGTCTGCGCGAATGCGAGCGTTATACAAAAGGATTGTTTTGCTGGATAGGCTATCAGAAGAAAAGCATTGAATTTGATCGCGGAGACAGGCTGATGGGCCATTCCTCCTGGAACTTTCTCAAGCTGTTGAATCTGGCTGTCGAAGGGATAACCTCTTTCTCTATCGCCCCTTTGCGCATCGCCACGGTATGCGGAGTGCTCTGTTCAATCTCCAGTTTTATTTATGCCATTTATTTTCTGATAAAGACCGTGCTTTATGGTGATGAAACGGCCGGCTTCCCCACTTTGATCATTGTCATGCTCTTTTTAGGTGGCATCCAGCTTTTCTCTTTGGGAATTATAGGAGAGTACGTGGGGCGCATTTTCAAGGAGACCAAAGGCCGTCCTACCTACATAGCCTCTGATTATAACGAGGAGAAGTTGGGGTATGACCGTTAAGGAAGGCAAGGCGGTGAAACCCGTCCCACCTTATTGTCCGGTAGCTTTATTGACAGTCTTGTGCTCTTTTACCAGATACTCCGCACTCTGCAATGTGGAGAAACAGTATTTTTTCATCACGTAGAATGTACTGTCCTCCCCTGTTACAAGTTGCAAGGCATTTCCTTGCTTCTTATATTTGAATTCCTGCCGGTCATGTGGAGAATAAATATATAGGTGGGTTGTATCTGTAGCCGCTATCAAATTATCGGCGGAGAAATAGACATACGGGCGTTGTTCTGTTAACAAATTTATGCCGAAGTCGTTTTGGGTATAACTCATGTTCAGCAGTCCGAGTAAAGTCGGTGCCACATCAGTCTGGCCGCCCGGCTCTTGTCTGATTTCGGGCTTGATGCCTTTTCCGTAAATCATTAGTGGGACATGGTTGTAGGATTGTGGTATTTCACAGTCCGGACTTCCTACCAATTTCCCATGGTCACCCAGCAAAACAAAGATTGTATTTTCAAACCAAGGTTGTTTGCGTGCTTCTTGCATGAATTGCCGGATGGCCCAGTCCGCGTATTCCACAATCTGATCTTCAAGCTTTGTGCTGTGTGGTTTGAAATAGTCAGGTATCACATACGAGGGATGGTTGCTGATAGAAAGCAATACGGTAAAGAAAGGTTGTCTTTCTTCTGCTCTTTTGTTCAGAATGGGCAAGGCATATTGATATAGGAAATCGTCTTGTACACCAAAGCTGTTAACGACTTTATCCTTTGGGTAGTTTTCTTGTGCATATATTTCATCAAATCCGTTAGTGCGGAGAAAAGCGTTCATATTATCGTATTGTGATTCGTGCGTCATGAAGAACAGGTTCCGATAGCCATTATCCTTTAATACGGTGGGCAATCCCGAATAGACAGGTACCACTGCTCCTTTCATGGCATTCCTTTTCATGATGGCAGGGAAAGAGTAGAGGGTGGCATACATTCCGTGGTTGGTATGTATGCCCGCTGAATAAAAATGGTCAAAACTGAGAGATTCCAGATAAAGGCTGTCTAGGAAAGGAGTCAGTTTTTTGGTAGATCCGAAATGCTCCATCAAGTTGGCCGACATCGATTCCATGAAAATAAGAACAACATTCTTTTGTGTAGGGACGGCTGCGCATTTCACTTCACGTGCAATGGGGGAGATGCCTTCTATTCCTTTTCTTTGCAATATACTTTGCATATTGGTTATTGCCTCCTGTTCCGGCATCAGGTGAAGATAGCGGTTTTCCTTACGGTTATCATCCAGTGTGCTGGTAAGTAGATTAAAGACAGGATTAACCCCTAGCTGATTCAGGAATGGATCGGTACAATAGTATGCTTGACTTACCCTGATGGGGTTATATCCCATGCGTCCCCGTATTCCGAATAGACAAAGTCCTATACAAACAGCACCGGCGGCGAATATACATAGGCGGTTTATCGGGCTGATGGAAGTAGATTTCGAATTGATGAGATGATAGAAATAAGAAGATAACCGTAGTACACTTCCTGACAGCAGAAGAATAGATATCAGTCCTAGAAAAATAGGGAAATAGAACGATGTCTCACCCAATACCATTCCGGCAGTAGTGGCTCCATATCCGAACCAATTGTAAATGGAAGAATTGATTGTCTTAAAAAAATAGGAGAAATAAGGGATGTTGGCTGCCGAAATAATGAACGACAGTGAATAAAATAGAATGAAAAAGATAGAGATAAATCTGAATACCCACTTGGAGTGATAGTTGCAGAGAGCAGTTATCCATAAAATGACTAATGGTAACAGCAATATGTAGCAAGCTATAACATTGTCAAACCATAGCCCTTTTATAAATGCAGTGGCTTGCATGAGAAAGTTGTTTTGTATATCGGGAGGAAACTGATAATCTATTGAGGTGAACAGGACAAGCCGGAACAGGAAGAAAAAAAGTAAAGCAACTATATGTATGATTAATAAGTAAAGTAAAGAAAGAGTAAACTGTTGGATAAGCTTAGCCTGATTCTTACATGCTGTTACAGATTGCTGCATGAGTGAACGGAGATATTTCATTTGTTTTAGTAAAGTTTGCATTTGTTTGAATCAATCCGGATGATTGACAACAAAGGTAAACAGAATTTTAGAAATATCAAAAGAGGGTATGCCAAAAGTAAAATTGGCTGCCAATTTGTTCACTTTAGGGGCAGACATGTGAGTCCGCCCGAAAATATGGGCAAGCAGTTTCCGTTTCTTATCCTATTTCTCGGGAAGGAGTAAGGCGGTCTCTTTTCATAGTCAGAACAAAAGGACAGAATAGCCGTGCTATCCGGTTGAGGCGCTCCAGACGTCCGTCTTTCCGCGTTCCGTTTAATTTCTGCCGGAGGAGTTCCCATAATTGCAGTTTTACCCGGTCTGTTGTGCTTAGTTTGGCAATGCGGTTGTAAAGCATTCCCCTTCGTATGCACCGTTTGTATCTGCTCAGGTGGGTAAGGTGTTGTTCCATAATGCGTACTATCTCAATATCTTCGCTCTTACCCCCTCCGTTGTTTTCAGCTTTGACGGTAACTTTCTGGTTATGTTGTCTGAAGTAGTTCAGTACTTCATATCTTTCTATAATGTCTCCTTGCATTGCCATATAAAACCAGAACAGCCAGTCGCCGCTGTAGCGCATTTGCAGGCATTGTTCCATATTTTGGGCATTTACCATGCTTTTTCTGAAAATGGCCGAGCTTGCATTGGCTATATAGCTGCGCCAGTAAAGGTTATGTTCGGCATAAGTCTTCCCATTGAATACGGCGTATGGAGGTATGGCAGATTTCCATTTGTTCATGTCGTAACTCAGCACATTACCGTCTTTATCAATATACTTGGAACCGGCAAAGCATACGGCGGCTTGTTGGTATTTCTCCATTAAAGGAACTACTTTCTCTAAAAAAGTAAGCTCACACAAGTCATCGGCTTCGGCTATCCATATATATTTTCCTTTGGCTAATTGCATGCTTTAAACCATTGTTTAAATGGATTTCCGGTGTTGTGTTCGTTTAATAGAATATGGCTCACTTTGGCATGGTCTTGATAGTCCGATAATACCTCTTCGCTACCGTCTGTTGAGGCATCATCAAGTAAAATCAGTTCGATATTCTGATAGGTCTGTTGCAGAATACTCTGAATTCGTAGATTGAGGTATCGTTTATAATTATAATTAGGTACCACTACACTGACCAAGGGAAGTGCATTCATGCTTTATTGTTAAGTTAGTTCTTGTTTTATTTCTACAAATGTAATGTTATACAGGTAAATAAACAAGTTGCTTCTTTGTTTTTTTTTCAAAAAACAGGAATTTTGTTGAACTTTTAAAAAGAAACGATAATTAACATTTTAGTATGCAGTCTTTCTTGTATTCTTGCATTATACACTACATAGCAATTTGCTGTATTAAAACTAAAAATTAAATTAGACATTAGACTATTGTTTAAATTCAATTAGTATGAGAAAGAAAATTCTTTTTATTATTCCGTACATTCCTTATCCGCTGGATTCGGGCGGTAATCAAGCTTTCTTTAATATGGTGGAATATCTGCGTCATAAGATGGCCGTATCTGTATTGCTTTATCCTGAAACAGGGAGACGTATGCAAGATGTAGAGTCATTGAAGAAATTTGGGATAATGTGGATTTCTTTATTTATACTCCTAAAACTAAAACTGTCAGATTACCCAAAATTAAACATCCTTTTTATTATAAATGGCTGCAAAAGATACATGCGTCTGTAACCCGTAAAATGAACCGGCAACAGATATGGACGGATGAAACGGGCGAAGTTGTGGATTTAGTACGGGGAAAGAGTACTTTGTTCAGCTCTTGTTTCCAGCCGCTAGACCAGGGGTATGTGGAGTATGTTTCTCAGGTGGCTCATTCAGGTTTTGATATTATTCAAGTAGAGTTTTATGAACTGTTGTCATTGGGATTCTTGTTGCCTGAAAATGTACAGACTATTTTTGTGCATCATGAACTCCGCTACATCCGTAATGAAAAGGAGATTACTTTGTTCAGGGAACAGACTGCCGGTGACAGGATGTTGTTTCATATAGCAAAGGATTTTGAGCGCAGTGCATTATTGAAATATAAAGATGTTATTGTTCTGACTGAAGTAGACCGTAAAATTATGGAGGACTTCATAGGACGGAAAGACCATATCTACACTTCTCCGGCTGTGGTGCAAGTGGGTGACAGGCTGGAACAGCCTTTTGTTCCGGTCCAAAGCGGACGCCTGACTTTTGTGGGAAGTGAGGATCATTTTCCCAATCTGGATGCCGTGGCATGGTTCTGTCACGAAGTGATTCCGCATCTGCGTAAACGTCATTTTTCGTTTACATTGCAAGTAATTGGTAAATGGCGTGGAGAGTGTATCAATCGTTTGCAGTCCGAATACCCGGAATTGAAGCTGGCAGGCTATGTGGAAGATCTGGGCTCTTTTTTAAAAGGCAGTGTTGCTGTTGTTCCAATACGTATCGGTAGTGGTATGCGTATGAAAATATTAGATGCTGTATTGTCAAAAGTACCTTTTGTAACGACGGCAAAGGGTGTGGAAGGCATTGATTTTAAGGATGGTGAAGATTGCTTGATTGTTGATGACCCTGCCGGATTTGCAGAAGCTGTCATAGCCTTGTCAAGTAATCCGCAGTTGCAGAGACAGTTGGTTACCCATGCGGAAGACAGTTTGCGGCAAGTATATAACCCCGGACAGATGCAGGAAAGAAGGCTTGCCGTGTATGAACAAATATTAGGGGATAAAGTGGGGTAATCTTGGGTGATTATTTCTTTTTTGTTACCTTTGCGGCATTATATATAATTGATAATTATGCTGAAACAGTTCTTTAGTTTGTTGAAGCGGTATATTCTTCCATACCGCAAATATTTGACATGGGCATTGATACTGAACTTTCTGTCGCAATGGCTTAATGTGTTTTCGTTCATGGCGATTGTGCCAATTTGAACATTCTGTTCAAAATTGATACCAAGTCTTATGAGTACATTCCTATGGATATTCATAATTTGGATAAGGATGTAACTCATAAATAATGCCTATTACTTTGTGAGCAATTTTGTGGCTACAATGGTGCGTTCTATACACTTGCATGATGGGAGGAATACTTATCTTTATGACTATGTTGAAAACTGCCGGTTATTTTGCTTCTGCGGCTGTCATGGTACCTTTGCGTACAGGTATTGTCCGGGATATCCGTATTCAGGTTTATAATAAAGTGTTAAGTCTTCCTTTGAGTTTTTTCTCAGAAGAACGTAAAGGAGATATCATAGCCCGTATGAGTGCGGATGTTACGGTGGTGGAGAACTCGTTGACCAGTTCCATCGATATGCTTATCCGTAATCCTATCGCTCTTTTGGTTTGTTTTGTCACTCTGTTTTCGGTAAGTTGGCAAATGACGCTTTTTGTTATCTTTATTTTACCTCTGACAGGTTGGATAATGGGGGTTGTCAGCCGGAAGCTGAAAAGACAGTCCTCTACAGCACAGGCGCAATGGGAGATATTATGTCCCAATTGGATGAAACATTAGGAGGTTTAAGGGTTATCAAAGCGTTTATAGCCGAAAGCAAAATGTCTGCCCGGTTCTCTAAAACAAACAATGACTTCCGCGATGCAATGAACGAGATGATTATCCGGCAAAGTTCAGCCCACCCCATGAGTGAGTTTTTAGGCACTTGTGTGATTGTGACCGTGCTGTTGTTTGGCGGTGCTTTAATCTTAAATACAAACTATGCTCCGATGGATGCGGCTACTTTCATATTTTATCTGATTATCCTTTATAGTATCATCAATCCTTTGAAAGAATTTTCAAGAGCATTTTATAATATTCCGCAGGGATTGGCCAGTATGGAGCGAATTGATATGATATTGAAAGCGGAAAATCATATCGTAGAGCCGGAGCAGCCTTTGCCATTGGACGCTTTCACAGATAAGTTAGAGTTTAAAAATGTAAGTTTCAGCTATGTAGAAGGGCGTCCGGTCTTGAACCATATCAATCTGACTGTTCCTAAAGGAAAAACGATTGCACTGGTGGGCCAGTCCGGTTCCGGAAAGTCTACTTTAGTGGACTTGGTACCGCGTTATCACGATGTATCGGAGGGTGCATTGCTGATTGACGGCAAAAATGTGAAAGATGTATCCATCCACAGTTTACGTTCTCTGATTGGTAATGTAAATCAGGAAGCTATTCTGTTTAATGACACCTTCTATAACAATATTACTTTTGGTGTAGAGAATGCCACTATGGAGCAAGTAATAGAAGCTGCCAAGATAGCGAATGCACATGATTTCATTATGGAAACGGAAAAAGGATATGACACGATGATTGGTGATCGTGGAGGGCGTTTGTCCGGTGGTCAGCGTCAGCGTGTCAGTATAGCCCGTGCAATTTTGAAAAATCCTCCTATCCTTATATTAGATGAGGCTACTTCGGCTCTTGACACAGAGTCCGAGCGTTTGGTTCAGGAAGCGTTGGAGCGTTTGATGAAATCGCGTACTACTATCGCTATCGCACATAGATTGAGTACCATTAAGAATGCCGATGAAATTTGTGTACTTTATGAAGGCGATATCGTAGAAAGAGGAACTCACGATGAACTGATAGCCTTGAATGGATATTACAAGAAGTTGAACGATATGCAGTCTTTGTAAAGTGGAGCAAATAAAGAAATTGGCAATTGTTATTCCTGCCTACAAGGGGCTTTCCTTAAGGAAACGCTCGACTCAATTGCAGTTCAGGCCCATAAAGATGAGTTCGTGTTATATATAGGTGATGATGCAAGTCCTGAAAGATTGGATAAGATTGTGGAATCTTATCAGAATAAGGTAAATCTGGTGTATCATCGCTTTAGCGAAAATATGGGGGGCAAAGATTTGGTGGCCCATTGGGAGAGGTGTATCCAGCTGTCTGCAGAGCCGTTTATCTGGCTTTTCTCGGATGATGATTTGATGCCGGCTGATGGTGTGGAACGTGTCATGGAGGTTTTGTCGCGCCCACACCATCAGCGAGGATATTTCTTTTCGTTTTCCATTAGCTGTCATTGATGGTGAAAACAAGCGGATACGTGCCAATCGTCCTTTGGAAGAAGGAAGTGTGTCTTGTTACCGGCTGCTGCTAGATAAGTTACAGGGAAAGATAGATTCGGCTGCCGTAGAGTACGTGTTCAGTCGGGAGATATGGCAGTCGGCGGGTGGTTTTGTTCATTTTCCTATGGCTTGGTGTTCGGATGATGCTACGTGGGCTGCTTTTGCCCGTCATGCGGGGGGTGTTATTTCTTTGCCGGGGCAGCCTGTATGTTGGAGGAATGTTGAAGGTGCAAACATCAGTAACTCTGCCGGTCATGACAAAGATAAATTGCACGCTACTATTCTTTTCTTGAGATGGATGAGGAATATGTTTTCCGATTATGTGGATGATCCGGAGCTGATTAGTGCATTGCAATGCTATATCCATACCATCCTTCGTATTTCATTGCATAAACATTATAATATATGTGGTTTGTGGGGGTATCTATGGCTTTGGGAAGATTTAATAAAAGGGCGGCCTTTACTACGTTTTTCAGGAATTTTAGGTTGTTCTCTTAATTTCATTTATGCAGCCGCTTGCGATTTCTCAAGAGTGCCTGTATTTTCATAAAAAGTTTGGGTGCATATATGCCCTCACTTCATATTTCTGTCCTGTATGTATAGTCAGATGTATATCTTCCTGTCATATATTGTTTCACTTTTTTAAAGAAGGACATTGGGGAGTTTTTTCATCCGTAAGGAATTGTGTGGTTTTAAAATCAGATTCATCCTTAAAATATCTTATCCGCATCCCTAAACATTTCTTGCTGTATGGTTAAGGGTTTTCTTCCTGTTTGTTCTATCTCCGCAAGCTTTGGAGTTAACTCCATAGCCTTGGGAGATAACTCCAAAGCTTATGGAGATAACTCCAAAGGCTATGGAGATAGAAATACATCCG
>ENA-OQCF01000371-OQCF01000371.1-human-gut-metagenome-genome-assembly--contig:-NODE-371-length-17650-cov-2.038464_pt1 | contig 17650 bp, 22 predicted proteins | sample MGYA00242756_ERZ504573 | MGnify/ENA primary metagenome ERZ504573 (study PRJEB26092, sample SAMD00036240) | human gut metagenome | host: Homo sapiens | study: EMG produced TPA metagenomics assembly of... | reverse complement strand
AAGCTCGTGCATGCATTTCCGGCAGTGCGTGGTGTGTGGACAGTGCATCGCGTCTGCCGCAGGCCCAGCTGGCCCCGGGTTTGACCGGAAGAAACCGCTTTTTTGGCACGAAACAAACCTCTCCGGCTGTATCAAAAAACTGCCAGAGAGGTTGCATAGGTTGCTTGTATCGACCCCGAGCGTATAACGGCTCACTGTTCAGCCGGCTCCACAGCGGCTTCTTCATTCAGGCCGTGATCCCGTGCCACTGCGCCGAGCAGGCCGTTCACAACTGATAGTCCTCATCGGCACCATACTTTTTGGTCAGCTCCACTGCCTCGTTGATGGCAACGCCGGGCTTGTTCTCGCCGCCGAACAGCATCTCTGCAATGGCCAGACGCAGCACGGTCAGGCTGACGCGGGGCAGACGCTCCATCGTCCAGTTGCGCAGATGGGCGCGGATCTCGTCATCCACCTCTGCGGAATGGTCGTAATAAGCATTCAGCAGCAGCTTGCTGAAGCCATCCACCGGGTGCTCTTCGTCGTTTTCCGCATGGTTGGTCAGAGCCTCTGCCAGCGGGACGTCGCCAAAGGTCTGCGAAAATGCCAGCAAAAAATGCATTCTCGCGAGCTTCTCTACGGGGCAAAATGTTTTCCATAATATTCCTTTCATAACAGGAGCTCTCCCCGCCGGGAAACCCCGGCAGAGAGAACGCGTTCTATCCATTCTTTTGTACGGCTACAAGTGCTCTTACTGCTCCGCAGCAAGACCTGCGATCACCAGATTCACACGGCTCACCGTGACACTGGTCATGTTCTGCACGGCCGACTTGACATTTTCCTGCACCTTTTCCGCCACTGCAGGGATGCGTGCGCCGGACGCCATGATCAGATGCAGCGTAAGCTCTGCCGTGCCGTCGCGCATTTCCACGGCCACCGGCGGCTGGATGCTGGCTTCCAGCAGATCCTTCAGCTTTTTGTTCTGGGTCCCGCAGGAAACTTCTGCCACGCCTTCCACTTCCAGCGCAGCGCACCGTGCGATCTTTGCAATGACTTCGGTCGAAATCTGAAGCTGCCGCCCTGAAGATCCATATTCTGTAAATCCATTGTGCTGTCCTCCATTGAAAAGCAGCAGAACTGCCGCTTTTTTTCGGTTCAAAACGGCTTTGCAGCTGCCGCCGCCGAATGGCCGGGCAGCACGCCGTTCCTGTTTTCTGATGGTGTTATTATACCATCAATGCGGGGTTGATTTCAATACTTGTTTGGAAAACTCTGTCGGACCACACAACGGGTTCTTTTTCCAGCCCGATTCCTTCCGGTCGGAGGGAAACACTTTTTATTTTACTTCCACCACCGTGATGTTCTGGGCCGTCACACTGCTCTTGCTGAGCACGACGTCCCGGATCTGCGCCACCTGCGCCGCCGTCAGCGGGTCACCGGATGTCATGACGGTCAGATCGGCGCGGCCGGACTGCAGAAAGCACAGGCAGTCCGCAAAGCCTTGGCTTTGATGAGGGTCTCGATCTCATTTTCGGCGTGCAGATCTTCCAACCCGGCTGTCAGCTGGGCGGTGCAGTCCTTCTTTTCCTCCGCAGAGAGCGAAGAGGACTTCATGGTTTTTTGCAGGGTGTCCATGGCTTCATCGTGCGCCTTTTCCCGTTTCAGGCGTGCCTCTTCAAAGAATTTTGCGCCGCTGTCGCTTGCCACGCTGACCAGCTGTGCTTCCCCGTAGTTTTTGTTCGCGGTCGACACTGTTTCGGCTTCCGTGGGCAGGCCGTCCAGGACCGTGTCCGACTGCACAGGCTCGGCCGAAACGACCTGGGCTTCCTCGTCCGCTGCAATGCCGGTATCGGTGCGGGCATACTGCCAGTTCAGATAAACGGCAATGACAAGGGCAGCGGCCAGCGTAAGCGCGGTCACCCGCCGGGTATTTCTGGAAAGTGCTCTCATCTTGAATCCTCCTTGTTCTGGGTCAGATCATGGCTTGCGCTGTTCCACACAGATCCGGTTGGATGGCAGATCCAGCAGCGCTCCCACCATCTCCGTGATGCGTGCTGCCACGCGGACATCTCCCCCGCCGTCGCACAGCACGGCCACGCCGCGGATCTGCGGCTGATAGATCGTCTCTGCCAGGCGGAGCCATCTTCCAGCAGAACATGCGTCTGCTGTTCCTGCATCTGCCGGACTGCGTATCCAGTGCATAGATCGTTTCCTCCCCCGTTTCCAGTGTGAGCATCACCGTCGTCTTTCCCGCTCCGTCCATCTGAGCGATCAGTGTTTCAAGTCGGTTTTCCAGCTGGGTCTGATACGCGGCGGTCTCCTGTGGGGCACTGCGGACAGCCGTTGGCTCCGTCCCGGTCGGCATCAACTCCGACAGCAGCAACAGCAGCATGGCCACTCCGCCAATGAGCACCGCAAGTCTTGTGCGCCCCTGCGGGCCTTTGCATCCCTGAAGAACCGTTGTGATCGTTGCTTTTTTCATGGTTCCGCCTCTTCCGCTGCGGTGACAGCTCGGTGCTAAGTTCTTTTTGCAGAAACTGCACAAGCTGTGTCTGCACCTGTGCCGGGCTGTCCGGCGGCATCCACAGGATCGCGCGAGCTGCGCGGATGCCGTCCGGCGTCTGTTCCAATTCCGTTTCCACCCGGACCGGGATGCCTGTCTGTGCCTCGCATTCCGCTGCCAACATCTCATTTAAGCGCTTCGCCGCCTCCGTGAGGATCGTGGTTTCCACGCCCTCGATGGAGGCAGATGCCTGCACCGGCTGAAGCCACTGTGCGGTCCGTGCAGGCAGTGCAGAAGTTGCACGGAGCAGAACTGTTAGAATATATAGCCCCGCAACCACTTTTATGCATCGGCGCGCCCAGCCCGCTTCCACCAGCTGCACTAGCAGCTCCGTGCAGACACATGCAAGGCAGAATGCCGTTACGACCCGCATTTCACCCTCCGTTCATCATTGTCATCAACGCGACACCGACCATTGTCAGCGAAAAGAACAGTGCTGTGACCGCCGCCATGCACCGGACCGCCTCCGTCAGACAGTCAAACAGCGCCCGGCACCGGTCGATACCGGCAAAGCTGCACAGAAGCCTGCACCCGGACAGAACTGCCAGGTGGAACAGCAGTCCCAGATACAGCGGAACAAATTCCGCGCCAAGGATCACCAGTGCCGCGATTCCAAGAGAGTTTTTGAGCAGCTGCAGCCCGGCCAATACGGTATCGGCCGCACCGCTCAACGCCTGCCCGATCACCGGGACACTGCCCGTCAGCACCTGGCCCAGACGGGATGTCGTGTGGTCCAATTGCAGTGTGATCACTCGCTGTACGCCAAGCAGAAGCGCAAACAGTTTTCCGCCCGCCGAAATGCTTTTTCGCAGCAGCTGCCCGCTCATCCTGCAGGCTTCCGGGAGACCCGTCTGCGTGTGGATGCAGCAGGCCATGCTGATGGCCAGATAGCTTTGCAGCAGCGGCCGGATGCACAGCGCGATCCCCTGTGCCAGCAGAGCCAGCACGCCCAGCAGAAATCCGCTGGCCACAGCTCCGGCGTTTCCCTCTCCACCTGCCGTCAGGACTGCGCCGCACACCGGCAGAAATCCCGTGAGGAACAGCCGCCAGCTGTCCATGCGTTCACCGATAGACTGTGCCAGTGTCAGCAGATCACCCAGATGAGCACCCCGCAGCCACCGGCTGCCGCAAGGTCCAGCAAGGTACCGTCCGCTGCATCGCCAACGAGAAATGACAAAGCTGTGAGCAGCAGCAGAAACAGCAAAAGATCTGCGTAGCTGTGCAGGGTATCGACCAGAAGCTGCACGGGTGAACCCGGCAGCAGGCTCAGCAATGCCGACACCGGGTCCCGGGCAAAATCCGCTGCACCCTGTGCACTTTGGGTCAGGTAGGGCTGCCACAATTCCCGGCCGGGCAGGCTTTCCAGTGCGAAAGCCCGCACCGTTCCAAAAGGCATTGCGGCCAGAAACACCAACCCTGCCAGAAGCCCCCGGTATTTTTTGCCGCTCATCCTGCCAGCCCCCAGATCCGTTGACACACTTCTTCCAGCAGTGGGAACACTGCCGCCAGCACCAGACACGCGGCCCGAAGCCCTGCCACACCAGCCAAGCGCCTCAGCTCCGCTCTCTTTGCAGAGGGTGCGGGTATAGTCGGCAAGCAACAGGATGCCCGTGCTGCGCAGCAGGCATTGGAACGCCTGCTTGTCCGTTTGCTGTCCCAGCAGCGCGACACCCTCCAGAACACTGCGGAAGGTGCCGCCCAGCCGCACCAGCAGAAGGACGATCGCTCCCAGTGAGAGCAGGAGCGCATAGGCCGGAAGCTCCTTTTGCAAAGTGCATGCATCGCTGCCAGCACTGCCACCAGCCCCAGCGTGACCCAGGCGGAACTCACAGCGAAAACAGCGCCTTGATGGTAACAAACAGGGTGCTGATCTGCTTGACCAGAATGGACAGGACCACCACAAGGCCTGCAAGGGTCGTCATCATGGCTGATCCTCTCGCCCGGAGCGGATCAAGAGCTGATTGAGCACCGCCACAATGATGCCGATGGCTGCAATTTTGAACACCAGATCAATTTCCATCTGCGTTGTTTCCTCCAAGATTTCCGAATTCAGATGAGCAGCAGTGCCATTGCCATCCCGGCTGCAAGGCCCAGTTTGCGGGGCAGACCGGCCTGCCGCCGGGCAGCGTGTTCTGCCGTTTGCTGCAAAGCCCGCAGGCGGGCCCGGTAGTAGTCCAGCTGTTCGCACTCCTGCCGCGCTTCCGCACGGCCAAGGCCGGACATGCACGTCCGGAAGCACTGCTGTTCTTCCCGCGTCAGGCCCTCCGGCGGTGGGGCCTCCTGTAAGCAGCGGGCGCCGGATTCCAGTATGCCTTCCCGGCAGAGTTCTGCGTAAAGCTGCTGCAGGTCTGCCCGGCGGAACGCGACCTCCTGCCGGATGCGTTCCAGAAGCGCAAGGCATTTCTGCAATGCAGCAAGGTGCTGTACCGCACGGGCCTGTATGGCATCCCCGGCCAGCCAGCCGCACAACGGCAACAGCAGAGCACCAGAATGTGCAGCATCATAGCAGCGGAAGCTGCCGGATCTCCCGGATCGGCCCGGTGCACAGCGTCCTTCCAGCAGGACAAGAAACCGCAGTGCTCCCTGCTGCTGTAAAACCCGCACCTGCGGCCTTTGCAGAGCATCCTCCAGCGTGGCGGCATGGACGCTGGCCACAAACTCCACCCCGCTGAAAAAGCCCTGTTCCAGTGCGGCGACCTCGGTCAGGTCCCCCAGCTCGTCCAGCAGGATCACCTGCGGGGCCAGCGTCCGCAGCGCCATCTGGACCGCACGGCCTTTGGGCAGGCCGCTGATGCAGTCAAGGGCATCGCCATTCTGCCGGCTCCGGCGGAAAAGTTCCCCTCGCTCGTCGATCACAGCCACGGCCCGTTTCTGTGCAGCCAGTTCCCGGGCGATCTGCCGCAGAAGGGTGGTCTTGCCGCTGTCCGGTTCTCCCACCAGCAGTGCCCCGATGAAATGTCCCTGCAAAAGGGTGCACAGCTCTGCCGGAAGTTCCGTACAAATTGGACGCGCAATGCGGAAATTCAGCGACAAAAGACGCTGCAGCACAACATCCTCCGGGCCGCGCAATACGAACCGACCCGCCTACCCCCACACGGCAGCCGGATGCCGTGGTCAGGCTAGCCCTGCGCCAGTTCGGCCTGGATGGGTATGTACCTGAACCGCCGCAGAGCCACAATAAAGGATCTCGTCCATCTGCAGGGCATCCAGCGTCCTGCCGCGCAGGGTCTGTGGGCGATTCCAGGCAGCTCGTCCAACGTCGTCTGCTGCCCGGCAATGGACAGGCAAATTCCACAGCCTGTCCGCAGCCGCAGTTCGTGCACTTTTTCGGCGGTATTCTGCGGCAGCCTGGCCAGCGGCTGCGCCAGCCATGCAGGCAACAGACGGATCGCGCGGTAATACTCGTCCACAATGGGCACTTCCTTTCAACGAAACTTGTGTTACCAGTGTATGCAGCCCCTGCCCGCTTAGAACCGCACACAAACAAAAAAGCCCCTGCGGCCCGAAACGCCGCAGAGGCTATGCAAAATTGTAATTATTCTTCTTTGAGCAGATCAAGGAATTCGGCTTCGGTCAGCACCGGAACGCCCAACGCCTGCGCTTTGGTCAGCTTAGAACCGGCTGCTGTACCGGCGACCACATAGGAAGTCTTTTTGGAGACCGAACCGCTGGCCTTGCCGCCGTTTTTGACGATGAGGCTTCTGCCTCGCTGCGGGAGAGTGTTTCCAGCGTACCGGTAACCACCAGCGTTTTACCGGCCAGCTTGTCGCCCTTGGGCTCGCCCTTCCACTGCATGTTGACCCCGGCATCTGCCAGACGGTGCACAAGGTCTGTGGTGCCTTCCTTCGCAAAGAATTCCACTACGCTCTGGGCCATCACACCGCCAAAGCCGTCGATCTCGCTGATGGCAGCGGCATCTGCTTCCCGGATGGCCTGCAACGAACCGAAATGTTCTGCCAGCAATGCCGCCGCCTTGTCGCCGATGTTGCGAATGCCAAAGCCAAACAGCAGCTTGTCCAGATTGTTCTCTTTTGAGCGCTGGATGGCGTTCAGCAGATTGTCCGCGCTTTTCTCCTTGAATTTGTCCAGCGTCAGCAATTGTTCCCGGTTAAGCGCATAGATGTCTGCCGCCGAATGCACCATGCCTTTCTCCACCAGCTGCGTTGCCACAGCCGTGCCCAGACCGTCGATGTCCATGGCATCCCGGGACGCAAAATGAATGATGTTGCGCAAAGCCTGTGCCGGACACTCCGGGTTCACGCAGCGCAGCGCCGCCTCGTCCTCCAGATGCACCACCGGTGCGCCGCAGGACGGACAAACCGTCGGCATCTCGTAGGGCTGAGCGTCCTCGGCGCGGCGGGTGACCCCGATCACTTCCGGGATGATATCGCCGGCCTTGCGCACCTGAATAGTGTCCCCGATGCACAGACCAAATTGCCGGATAAAGTCCTCATTATGGAGGGTGGCGCGCGCCACGGTCGTGCCGGCCAGAAAGACCGGATCAAAGCAGGCCGTGGGGGTCAGGACACCGGTGCGGCCCACAGCCACCTCGATGCTGCGCAGGGTGGTTTCCTTGACCTCCGGCGGGTACTTGAAGGCGATGGCCCAGCGCGGGAATTTGTTGGTGGAACCCATCTGTTCCCGCTGGGCAAAATCGTTTACCTTGATGACCGCACCGTCCATATCAAAATCCAGCTTGGAACGGTTCTGCCCGATCTGCTCGATCTCTGCAATGGCCTGCTCAATGTCGTGTACCACATGGTAGCGCGGCGAGACCGGCAGACCAAGGCTCTTGAGGTAGTCCAGACTGTCCGAATGGCGGGTCAGTTCCTTCCCGCGGATCTGCTGGACGTTGAACACAAAAATGGACAGGCCGCGGCTTCCGGTGATCTTTGCATCCTTTTGCCGCAGGGAACCTGCCGCCGCATTGCGCGGGTTCTTGAAGGGAGCGGCCCCCTGCAGTTCCTGCTCCGCACACAGCTTCTGGAAAGCCTCGTGCGGCATATAGACCTCGCCGCGCACCTCCAGAAACTCCGGCGCATTTTTCAGCGTCTTGGGGATGCGTTTGATTGCCCGGACGTTCTGGGTCACATCCTCGCCTACCACGCCGTCGCCGCGGGTGGACGCCCGGACGAGTTCTCCGTTCTCATACTCCAGACTGCAGGAAAGGCCGTCGATCTTGATCTCGACCACATATTCCGGTTCGATGCCTGCATCCCGTACGCGGCGGTCAAAGTCGCGCAGCTCATCATACGAAAATGCATCCAACAAACTTTCCATCTTGACCGCATGGGTCACCTTGGTAAAGCGCCCGCTGGGAGTCCCGCCCACTTTCTGGGTCGGCGAAGTCGGCGTGATCAGCTGCGGGAACTGCGCTTCCAACGCTTTCAGTTCCCGGGTCAATGCATCGTATTCAAAATCCTCCAGCTCCGGGGCATCCTGGTCATAATAGAGCCGGTTGTTCCTTTCAATGACAGCGCGCAGCTCCTCCACACGCTTCTGGGCCTGTTCCAGTTCCAAACAAATCACTCTCCTGCCGGGTGACCTGTATCGGGAACCGCTCCCACAGGACACCGTTTTTGTACGGTCCTAGTATACCACACCAAGCGGCACTCTGCAAAGCAAAGGGAAAAATACAAATCGTATTTTTCATGCATGAAATCGGTATCATATCGTATTTGCGAGTTGATTTTAAATCAATTCTGAAAGATACTCTCTGTTTATGCCATTAAAATTTTATCGGTTTGACGTTAATATCCAGATTGATTCTTGCCGCATTCAAAGAAATTCCAATGCAGACACTACGGTCCTCCCGGCAAAGCCAAAAGAAAAAGAGCCTGCACTTTCCTTGTGCAAGCTCTTCTCTCTATGCCGGTCCGGCTGTTCTGCGCTCGGCTTTTCCTTTAGCCGATCAGAGTCTGATAGCGCCGTTCCAGCACCTCAAACTGTGCATCGTCCACAGGCACAGTCACGAGAAACTCCATCTTTCCCTTCTCGTTTTTCGCGCTCAGATGCCAATGGTCTTTGCAACCATCGAAACGACGTGTGCAACACCATTATACCCCAACAAAAAAAGGAGCCGTCCTCTCAGCCCAGCCAAGAGAACAGCTCCAGAAATGCAATGCAGAAAAATCAGATAGAAATGGTGTTGCAGACGTCGATCAGGACAGGGTCCAATGTCTTCGTCATTTCAAGCGCCTCATCCACCGGGTAGTCCACCAGCTTCTCGCCCTTCATGCCGACGATGCGGTTGTACTTGCCCTGCTCCAGCAGGCACACGGCCTGGTAGCCCATGGCAGATGCATTCACGCGATCACGCAACGTGGGAGAGCCGCCGCGCTGGACATGGCCCAGAATGGTGGCACGGGAGTCGATGCCGGTGCGGGCCTGGATCTCGTTTGCGATCTCCTGTGCATGGCCCACGCCCTCGGCAACGATGATGATGAAGTGACGCTTGCCGGTCTTCTGAGTCTCAGCGATCTTGTCCAGAATGTCGTGCTGCATGTCGAATTCCTTCTCCGGCAGCAGGACAGCCATAGCACCGGAGGCGATGGCAACGTTCAGGGCAATGTAACCGGCGTTGCGGCCCATGACCTCGACCACACTGCAGCGGTCGTGGCTCTGGGTGGTGTCGCGCAGCTTGTCGATCATTTCCAGAGCGGTGTTCATGGCTGTATCATAGCCGATGGTGTACTCGGTGCAGGCAATGTCGTTGTCGATGGTGCCGGGCAGGCCGATCATCGGGATGCCGCGGTGTGCCAGTTCGCGTGCGCCGCGGTAAGAACCATCGCCGCCAATGACGACCAGTGCGTCAATGCCCAGCTCACGACACTTGGCAGCACCGCGGTCCTGGCCTTCCTTGGTCTTGAACTCCAGGCAGCGGGCAGTGTACAGAATGGTACCGCCGGCCGAAATGATGTTCGAGACGCTGCGCAGGTTCATTTCAAAGCATTCGCCGTTCAGCAGGCCGTTGTAACCACGCTGAATGCCGATCATGCGGTAACCTTTGTGCAAGCCGGTACGGACCACAGCGCGCACGGCAGCATTCATGCCAGGAGCATCGCCGCCGCTTGTGAGCACGCCAATCGTTTTGATTTGCTTTTCCATACGAGAGATTCCCTCCAATTTGTTTCTTCATTCACCCATGAGCCAGCGCCCTTCTTCATTACGCCGCTCAGTGTTTGCATCGTAAAGAATTGTTAAGACTTGCCTTTCAACATTATAACACATTCTCAGCCATTTGAAAATATTTTGGACCCATTTTGAGCTCTTCCGACCTATAGAGATTCGTGCACAGAAATGTCATTTTGTTGCAATGTTCTCTGCGCCCACCAGTCTTTCCAGTTCTTCAAAGAAGAGCGGATGCCCGGAAGTGTACAGATGCCGGGGGGCCGCCAGCTTCTGTTTTGTGTCTTCCAGATACAGGATCACCGGCATATTGCCGTCAAAGATTCCCAGCAGATTGATCACCTTGGCATACTGCGGCAGCTGCGGGACGCAGACGGATATACAGCCGCTTTGCCGCCGCTTGACCGGGTCCGGGCGGCCGTTCTGCGGGCGGGTGGGATCGTAGCTGTCAATGGGCACGATGCTGTCTGCCAGCAGCTTGGAGGCTTCGTCCTCCCGCACCGACAGGCGTCCGTCGATGACCACGACCGCATTTTCGCGGATAGCATCGCGGAAGGTGTCCAGCACCTTGGGGAACACGATCACTTCCATGGTGCCAGTCAGATCTTCCACGCTGGTAAAGGCCATCATACTGTTGGACTTGGTGGTCATCATGCGGTTCTTGACCACCGCACAGACCACACGCACCCGCTCGCCGTCCGTCACATGGGCGTCCTCGCCGGTGAGGTCCTTGATGGTGTGGGAACCGATGCGGGCCGATTTTTCCCGGTAGGCATCCAGCGGATGACCGGACAGATACAGGCCGCTGACCTCTTTTTCCTGCTGGAGCAGCTCGGTGTGACTGTACTCCGGCAGCTGGCGGATCTCGTAGCGGTCCTCCTGTGCGGCGTCCTGCTCTCCCCCGCTCATCACCGAAAACAGGTCCAGCTGGCCGTCCAGATTGCGGCGGGTGTCGGTCTCGATGCTTTTCAGGATGCCCTCCACGGCTTCCACATGGCTGTGACGGTTGTTGCCCAACCGGTCAAAGGCACCGGCCTTGATCAGGCACTCCACCGCCCGGCGGTTCAATTCGTTGCCGTGCATCCGCTTGCAGAAGTCATACAGGCTGGTATAGGGCTTGTTCCGACGTTCCCGCACCACATTCTCGATCAGGTTACGGCCAACGTTCTTGACCGCGTTCAGGCCGAAGCGGATCTGGCCGTTCTCGTCCGCCGTAAAGCCGCCGCCCGAAACATTCACATCCGGCGGCAGCACCTTGATGCCAAGGCGGGCACACTCGCCGGAATACTCGATGACCTTGTCCGTGTTGTCCAGCACACTGGTCAGCAGGGCGGCCATGAATTCGCTGGGGTAATGGCACTTGAGGTAAGCGGTCTGGAATGCCACATAGGCGTAGCAGGCCGCATGGCTCTTGTTGAATGCGTAAGAAGCAAAACTGGACATCTCATCGTAGATCTCGTTGGCGACCTTTTCCGAAATGCCGTTGGCCACACAGCCGGGGCACTCGTGGCCCGGCTCGGTGCAGCCGTGCACGAAGTGCTCCCGCTCAGCCTCCATCACAGCGTGCTTCTTTTTTGCTCATGCACGGCGGACGTTGTCGGCCTGCCCGAAGGAGAAGCCCGCCAGCTCCCGGAAGATCTGCATGACCTGTTCCTGATAGACGATGCAGCCGTTGGTCACATCCAGGATATGGGCAAGCTGCGGGGTCTTGTAACTGATCTTGTCCGGCTCGTGGCGGTTGCGCAGATAGGTTGGGATGGAGTCCATGGGGCCGGGACGGTACAGGCTGATCAGAGCGATGACATCTTCCAGGTTCTGCGGCTGCAGGCCTACAAGCACCTGCTTCATGCCGGAAGATTCCAGCTGGAACACACCCTCGGTGTCGCCCTGTCCCAGCATTTTATAGGTCTCCGGGTCGTCATAATCCAGCTTCTGGATGGAGAACTCCGGGTGATGCTTCTGCACCGCCGTTTCCGCATCGCGGATAACGGTCAGGGTGCGCAGGCCCAGAAAGTCCATCTTCAGCAGGCCCAGTTCCTCGATCTCGGTCATGTTGAACTGGGTCACCGGCAGGCCGTCGTTGGTGGCCAGCGGCAGATAGTAGTCGGTAGTTCCGGCGTGATGACCACGCCCGCCGCATGGGTGGACGCATGCCGCGGCATGCCCTCCACCTTCAGGGCGGTGTCGATGAGCTCGGTGACCTGCGGGTCGGTGTCATAGAGCTTTTTCAGCTCGGTGGAAACTTCCAGTGCCCGTTTCAGGGTCATCTTGAGCTCCATGGGCACCAGTTTGCCACCACGTCCACCTGCTGATACGGGATACCCATCACACGGCCCACATCGCGGATGGCGTTGCGGGCGGCCATGGTACCGAAGGTGACGATCTGCGCCACATGATCGGCCCCGTATTTCCGATTGACGTAATCAATGACCTCCTGCCGACGCTCGTAGCAGAAGTCCACGTCAAAATCGGGCATGCTGACGCGCTCCGGGTTCAGGAAGCGCTCGAAGATCAAATTGTACCGGATGGGGTCGATATCCGTGATGCCTACGCTGTAGGCCGCAATGCTGCCTGCACCGGAACCACGGCCCGGGCCCACCGGGATGCCCTGACTTTTGGCGTAATTGATGTAGTCCCAGACGATAAGGTAGTAGTTGGTGTAGCCCATGGTTTTGACCACGCCGATCTCATAGCTCAGGCGGTCCTTGTTGGCCTGCGGGACATTGGGCCCGTACCGGCGTTCAAGGCCCTCCCAGCAGAGCTTTTCAAAGAATGCCTGATTATCCATACCGTCCGGGGCTTTATAATATGGGATCTTGGTGTGGCCAAACTCAAAGTCAAAGTTGCACTGTTCTGCAATTTTTGCTGTGTTTTCGCAGGCTTCCGGCACCATGGAGAACAGGTCATACATTTCATCTGTAGTCTTGACGTAAAATTCGTCGGTCTGGAACTCCATGCGGTCGGCATCCTGAATGGTCTTGCCGGTCTGGATGCACAGCAGGATGGCCTGCATCTTGGCATCTTCCTTGCGCAGATAGTGGGAGTCATTGGTGGCCGCCATGGGGATGCCGGTTTCCCGCGCCAGCTTGATGAGCTGCGGCAGAACGATGTTGTCCTCTTCCAGCCCATGGTCCTGCAATTCGATGTAATAATTGCCTTCTCCGAACAAATCCCGATACCACAAGGCCGTGGCCTTGGCCCGCTCGTAGTCCCCGGCCAGAATGGCCTGCGGCACCTCACCGGCCAGACAGGCCGACAGGCAGATCAGGCCCTCGTGATACTGTTCCAACAGCTGCTTGTCCACGCGGGGCTTGGAATAAAAGCCCTCCACGAACGCTGCCGAGACCATCTTGATCAGGTTTTTGTAGCCGGTCTCATTCTTGCACAGCAGGATCAGATGGTTGTTGCCGTCGATCTTGTTCACCTTGTCAAAACGGGTGCGGGTAGCCACATAGACTTCACAGCCGATGATGGGCTTGATGCCCGCCTTTTTGGCTGCCTTATAGAACTGCACACAGCCGTACATGACGCCGTGGTCGGTGCAGGCAATGGCGGTCTGACCGCATTCCTTGACGCGGTCCATCAGCTGGTCGATGCGGCAGGCGCCGTCCAGAAGACTGTATTCCGTATGGATGTGCAGGTGGACAAAGTCTCTGCAAGTGGTTGTTTTCGCTGATTTCGCTCAAGGCTCTGCCTCCTGTCCTTTTTCCATGCGCTGCCGCAGGGCGTCTGCCAACGCTTCCAGTTTTTTCATCCGGTGCGAAAGGCCGGATTTGCTCACCGCCGGGTCAAAGCAGCCGCACAACGCGGTAAGCGATAAGTCGGGGTATTGCAGCCGTACTGCTGCCGCCTGCTGCAGCACCTCCGGCAGTGTTTCCAATGCATCGTTTTCCTGCAGATACCGGATGGCCCTGAGGGTCTGGGCGTTGGCCCGGGCCGTTTTGCCAAGGTTTGCCGTGTCGCAGTTGGTCTGTCGGTTGGTCTGGTTGCGCACCTGCTTGAAGGCTTTCTGTGCATGGATCTCCTCTGCCGCACCGGCCGCCCCCATAAAGCGGAGCAGTCGTTCCAGATTGGCGCTGTTCTTGACGTAGACCAGGTTCACGCCGTTGCGGCGGGTGCGGTGCGGGGCAAATTCATGCTCAGCCAGCAGGGCTTCAAAGTCCCGGGCCAGATTGGTGCGCGCGGTCAGGAACTCCAGATTGTACTCCTTCTGCGGGTCTGTGACGGTGCCGCTGCACAAAAAAGCTGCGCCAATGTATGCACTGACGCAGGTCTGACAGCGGATCAGGGCGGGGTCGATCTGCAGGCTCGTCTCGCTGCCGGTGGTGCCGAACAGTTCATGCATCCGCGCCACCTGTTCCGGCTCCCGGATGTTGAACTCATACAGTACGCCGCTGGGGCGCTGCTTTTCCAGAACGTCCCCCTGCACACCGCAGCGGGCAAAAAGTTCCCGGGCCAGCTGCACTGTGTGGGGCTGCTCGGTCTGGAGCACCAGCCCCCCTTTATCAAAATATTTGGCAAAGCAGGCAAAGCCATACGCTGCCGCACGCACGCAGCAGTCCTTCTGCAGGCTGCGTTGTGCGATCTCCTCCCGTGCACGGGATGCAAAGCTCATAGTGGTTCCTCAATTCTGGTCAGCGCATGGCATCGCGGTGCTGCACGCCCGGTTCGTAGCCGAGGGATGTGCAGTACTCCGCGATCTTGCGCGCAAAAGTAATGGAGCGGTGCTTGCCGCCGGTGCAGCCCACAGCAATGGTCAGCTGGCTCTTGCCTTCCCTGACATAGAGCGGCAGCGCCACCTGCAAAAACAACTCGTACCGTTCCAGCAGCTGCTTTGCCTCCGGGTGACTCATGACAAAATCCACCACTTCCTGATCCAGACCGGTCTTGTGCTTGAGCGCCGGCACATAGAAGGGGTTCGGCAGGCAGCGTACATCTAGTACCAGATCCGCCTCCGGCGGCAGACCAAACTTGAACCCGAAGGACATGATGGTAAGCCGCATGGCGCTTTTTGCACCGCCATTTTTCAGAAAAAGGTCGCAGATGCGCTCCTTGTTCTGGGCGGTGGAGAGCAGGGCCGTGTTGATGGTATAGTCGGCCCGCACCCGCAGCGGCTCCAGGATCTGACGTTCCTTCAGGAAAGCATCCCGGGTGGACAGTCCCTCTGCGATGCTGATGGGGTGACGGCGGCGGGTCTCGCTGTAGCGGCGCATGAGCACCTCGTCCGGCGCATCCAGGAACAGGATCTTGTAGGGTTTTTTCTGCTCATCCAGCTGCTGCAGTGCCTGTTCGATCTCTTCCCGCGTGCGGCAGCCGCGCACATCCATACACAGCGCCACCCGGTCCAGCTGGTTATCGCCCGCCTTGGAAAAGGCCGTGATGCTGGGCAGAAGTGCCGCCGGGATGTTGTCAATGCAGAAATAGCCGATATCTTCCAGCGCATTCATAGCAACCGACTTTCCTGCACCGGAAAGTCCGCTGACGATCAACAGTTCCATGGATCCGATCCCGCTCCTTTTTGAATCTATCTTATTTCACGACCCGGATCTCTTTTTCCAGATCGTAGCCGGTCTTTTTCCTTTACAATGGCGCGCACTTCGTCGCACAGTGCCAGCACATCGGCACAGGTGGCACCGCCAGGTTCACCACAAAACCGCAGTGCTTGTCGCTTACGGCGGCACCGCCATGGCGGTAGCCCCGCAGGCCGCACTGGTCGATGAGGGCCGCCGCAAAAGCACCCGCCGGGCGCTTGAAGGTGCTGCCGGCGCTGGGCTTGTCCAGCGGCTGTTTGTCGATGCGCTTCTGCATCAGCTCGTTCATCCGGGCCTTGATGGCATCCGGGTCGCCTTTTTTCAGGTGGAACACTGCGCCAAGGATGCAGGCACCATTTTCTTCAAACGCGCTGTGCCGGTAGGAAAAGTCCAGCTCGGACGCTTCACTGTCCACCCAGCGGCCGTCGGCGGTGAGATAGCTGACGGCTTCCAGCACATCCTTCATTTCGCCGCCGTAAGCACCGGCGTTCATGTAGACGGCACCGCCCACCGTGCCGGGGATGCCATAGGCAAATTCCAGCCCGGTGTAGCCGTGCTGGAGGGCAAATTTGCACAGCTCGGAAAGTTTCAGACCTGCCCGGTGCCGAAATATAATCGCCGCCGGCATTTTGGTAAATCGACAGTCCCATTCCCGCTGCTTCGGCAGAAACATCAATGACTGCTCCTCGAAAGCCCTCATCCGCAAACAGGATGTTGCTGCCATTGCCCAGCAGGTAATAGCGGATCTCCGCCTGTTTGCAGAACTGAACGGTCTGACAAAGCTGATCTTCATCCTGCGGCATCACAAACAGGTCGGCCGGGCCGCCAATGCGGAAAGTGCAGTGTGCCGAGAGCGGCTCGTTTTCTTTATAAAGGATTCCAGCCGCCTGCAGCTGCTGCTTGAGTTGTTCCATGGTGCGTGCTCCTTTAGTCCAGTTTATCGTCCAGACCCAGACGGATCAGCAGCTCCTTGGCCGCATTGTAACCCATCTTTTTCTGGCGGTTGTTGATGGCCGCGGTTTCCAGCACCACAGCAAGGTTGCGTCCGGGCGAGACCGGAATGCTGGTGCTGGGAATGCTGACGCCCAGAATGTCGTAATATTCGTTTTCCAGACCCGTACGCTGGTAATTCTTGGTGGGGTCCCAGGCTTCCAGCTGGACCACCAGGTCCAGGCTCTCGCTCAGCTTGACTGCACCCACACCGAACACCCGGGCCACATTGACGATGCCAATGCCGCGCAGCTCAATGAAGTGGCGGATATTCTCCGGAGCGGTGCCCATGATCTGCCGGTTGGACACCTTGCGCAGCTCTACCGCATCGTCGGCCACCAGACGGTGCCCGCGCTTGACCAGCTCAATGGCCAGCTCGCTCTTGCCGATGCCGCTGTCGCCCAAGATCAGGATGCCCTCGCCGTACACCTCCACCAGCACGCCGTGCCGGGTGATGCGGGGAGCCAGCTCCAGGTTCAGCACACTGATCAGGCTGCCCATCAGGGTGCAGGTCGTCTCGTTGGAGCGCAGCAGCGCCACGCTGTGCTTTTTGGCCAGCTCCAGCATCTCCGGGAACGGTTCCAACTCTTCGCTGCGGCCCACGATAACAGCCGGCGGCTGCTGGCGGAACAGCTGTTCCAGCGCCTCGTAGCGCTTTTCGGCCGAGAGCCCGGACAGAAAATTCATCTCTGCCAGACCCATGATCTGCAGACGGAGTTTATCAAAATAGTCATAGTATCCGGCCAGAAACAGACCCGGACGGTTGACCTCTGCGATCTCAACATTGATCTGGTCCAGTTCTTTGGGGGTATAGACCACCTCCAGGCTGACGCGCTCGGTCAGCGTTTTGAGCGAGACGTTGAACGTACCCATCCTTGTTCCTCCTGTGTTCTTGTGCCCGGCTGTGCGCCGGCATCCTTCTTTTTTTATTATAGTAAAAAATCCGGACGATTACAACGCCTGTTCCCATCTTTTTCTATCCTGCGGGCCAAGGCACGCTGCTGCGAAGAGGTCTGTCCGGGCTTCATGCAAAAAGATTTTACATTTACATGGATTTTACATTTGCTCGGTTTCGGATTTTACAATGCATCCACTATACTGAAACTCGGAAGAAAACACGTCAAATCAAAGTGAGGAAAATCCTTATGACTATTTTCAATGTCTTTTCGCTTCTGGGCGGCCTGGCCCTGTTCCTGTTCGGCATGGACATCATGGGCAAGGCGCTGGAAAAGCAGGCCGGCGGCCAGCTGCAGAAGATCCTGAGCAAGCTGACCGACAGCCCGCTCAAAGGTTTCTTTCTGGGTCTGTGCGTAACGGCCATCATCCAGAGCTCCAGCGCCACCACCGTCATGGTGGTCGGTTTTGTCAACAGCGGCATCATGGAGCTGCATCAGCCATCGGCGTGATCATGGCAGCAACTGGCACCACCGTCACAGCTGGGAGTCCTGAGCCTTTCGGG
>ENA-OQCF01000370-OQCF01000370.1-human-gut-metagenome-genome-assembly--contig:-NODE-370-length-17668-cov-3.439599_pt1 | contig 17668 bp, 16 predicted proteins | sample MGYA00242756_ERZ504573 | MGnify/ENA primary metagenome ERZ504573 (study PRJEB26092, sample SAMD00036240) | human gut metagenome | host: Homo sapiens | study: EMG produced TPA metagenomics assembly of... | reverse complement strand
TTTTACAGAACCTTTTGGCACTGCGACTGCATTAACCGTATGTCACCGGATGCTTTTGAAGAGCGATACAAGAAATGGTGCAAGAGAAAGGCTACCATTTTAGTGCGGATGCGGCAGATGCTCTCTACGCAGCCAGTTGCGGACTTTATACTACACTGCCGCGTGACAACAATGCTAAATTATTGGTTACAGTTGCCGCCGACCAGCTATTGCACTGCGCGAAAACCAGTCCAAGTTGGAAACCGAAATGCTGAATCTCTGCAAGCAGTTGCCGGAGTACGAGACCGTTATGGATATGTACGGCGTTGGAAAGTCCACTGGACCGCATCTCATGGCTGAATTAGGTGATATTCGCCGTTTCCCACACCGCAGTTCTATTGTGGCCTTTGCAGGCGTAGATCCCGGCGTTGTTGGCTCCGGCAAGATGCAGCTTTCCAGTGTGGCAACTTCTAAGCGCGGGTCACCTCAGCTGAGGAAAGCGCTCTTTCAGGTGGTTTCTACTTACGTTAAGTGTAAGCCTGAAAATGAAGCAGTTTACCAGTTCTACACTAAGAAACGTGACGAGGGAAAGCCGTTCTTCGTTTGCACTACCGCTGCCGCGAACAAATTCCTGCGTATCTACTATGCTCGCGTTAAGGAGTGCCTGAACGCCGCTGAAAGCGCAACTCAGGTCGAAGAAGGCTAATCTGTAATGCTCATTATGCCATTTGGCTGCCTCCGATTTTTGAGGGAGTCCTGTTTGCTGTACGCATTTTCACTCGGCTATCTGCCGAGTATTTTTTTGGACTTTTTCTGCAAAACCTATTGACTTTTATTTGCAGGACTCCTATTCAATAAATTTTTCTCAACAGCTTAACCACACGTTCCAGATAGTCGGCTTTCAGTTCAAGAAATTCTCGGCGCAGCTGCTCCACATCATTGGCATGAACCGACTTATTTTCATTGCAGCGTTTTGCAATTTGGTTAATGCTGCCCGCGATGCGACCCATCGAAGCATTTAATTGTTTCAGATTGGAAAAGTCATAATGCCGTACCTCTCCATGCAAAAGCATCTCTAAACCAAACGCCGAGAAATTTGTCATTTCAGCTTCAACCATCTTTGCTTCAACTAAGTGCCACTCCTCCTCCGTAAACCAGATGCGCTTCGGTATAGGACGTCTGCGATTCGCCATAAAGTCACCTTCCTCTATTGAGCTTGGGTTTGCCCAAAACGGGTTTCAGGGTGTCCCTGATCTGCATCTGTGGGACCCAGATGCAATGCTTGCTAACCGTCGCTCACGCTCCGGTTACCCCTGCGGGGCTCAATGGCGTCGCTTGCGGCGCACTGCAAAGAGCACCGCGCCCACAAGCATCACCGGCATAAAGTCCAGCAGCAAGGAAAGCAGATCAAGCTGCTTTTCCTGCTGCTTTACTGGTTGGGAAACAACCTCCGACTCTATGGCTGGATGTTCCGGTGCCGCTGTATCCCGATTGTTGAAACTATTCGCCGCCTGCACCGTGCTATTTTGATCTCGGCTTGACGTGTTCATCTCGCGGTCTGGACTGGCAGTGTCCGTCACCGTCAAGTGAAAATCCGCACCGGTTTCCGTGGAAAGTTCGTTCTGTTCACAGCTGAACTGGTAACGGTTTTCTGCATCGCCAACAACACAAGCGGAAAGAAACGCATATTTTCCGCTCAGTACATTTGGTTCAACAGCGGCTAACCCATTCGATTCATAAAGTTCCAAATCATAGACATCATCAGTGTACAAATTTTGCAAGTAAACTATCACGTGTTGGGAAAAGCCAACTGGTGCGGTCAGGTATGCTCCTACTTGCGCCGGTTTTGGTTCATAGTTCTCTGGTGGCGTTTCCAGCGGTTGCAATGTGTAGTGCCGTTGCTGGCCGGTCACGCTCTCGTACCAGCTGCTGCCTACCAAGGTATAAATCAGGTCGTAGTGGTTCCCGCCTTCTGCTCGCAAAAATGTCGCTTGGTTGATTTCCTGTAAGGGATAATCCCCCAAGGCATCATACTGCACAGCAGCCGCGCAGTAATATTCTGACGGTGCGACTGTCACTGTTTCCGTGTAGTTGTTCAACCCATTCAGAACAATAACTGTTGATTCTGTATCAGATGGGCCATTGCCAAGTGTGACAATCACAGTGCGGTTCTGCAATTTTTGAGGCAAATCCTTAACCGTCACCGTTACAGTAGCAGCATCTTCTGCATAGACTTTTGTTGCTACACAAAGTAAAAGTGCAAAAGTAATGCGAGAAATTTTCTCATAAAAAGCACCTCTCAGAATCCTGCATAGCGGAAATAATAGCACGGTCTGCTCTCCATCCATGTGTTGGACATATTCACTGCAACGCCATAGCCATAGCAGCACTCGATCCACGCACCACCGCCCAGCGCCATCTGAACGTGCCCCTGCTCGCCGCCAGAGGCGTACACCACGCGCAAATCTCCCGGCTGGACTTCAGACGGGGAAATACTTACTAGTCTGCTGCGTTCCGATAGGCGGCTGTGCTGCCTGCGGAAAAAAGCAGGTTCTGCGCCCAATAGCAATATTGGACAAAGCTCGAACAATCCAGATTGATGCCCACGCTTGGATTGCCCGGCCCGCCGCGCAGCGAAGATGGCTGGGCATAGACAAACTTTCCTTGGCAGCTTAACGCAAAGGCGACCACCTGACCGCGTGCGGTCGTGGCGTCGATATTCAGGCTGGCAAATAGCTGTCGCAGTTCTTCCTCGGTCATGCCACTGCCGGTGGCGCGGCATTTTATGCCGTCCACAATTCCATACAGTTCTTCCCAGTCCATGCGATACAGAAGTGATGCCCATTCCACATTTCCGTAAGCATCTTCGCCATCTTTATACCAACCTTGAAATCCGTTTGCGCCGTTGGGTAGCGTGATCGTTTTTGTATATCGGGCGGATACCGCATTACCGGCATACTCATTACCGTACTGATCCTGCTTAATAATTGTCCGGGTCAAAGTTCCTGCATCACAACTTTCTGCCAGCGCTTCCAGATTTCCGGTTCCGCCGTCCGCACCGTTTGGGGCCTGCGTTTCCGGGTCTGTGTAGCGGTCATAGCCTGTCAGATAAATCGTGCAGTCGAGATCGTAGTGACCGTACTGCCCATCGTTCAACTCTCCGGGGCACCAAGGTATGGCAGTTGCATTGGAGAAAGTAACCTCGTAATCATCGGAAACTGCATCATCACCCTCGCCGGTCACAACAGTAAAAGTGACCGTCAGCTCGTCCGGAGTATAAAACCAGTCGTTCAGTTCACCCTTGTACAAATTAGCGCTATCATCCAGCACAATATTGCCGGTGCAGTCCGCTGCCTTAATTTTCCCATCAGCAACTGCGTTGTATTCTTCCGGCAAATCGGAAAGTTCAGAGCCTGTTGCACCATCCGGGAAAATGACAGGAAAAAAGACGGTCACATCATGTGTGCCGTTTTCTTTCCATACAGTATAGCTTTCGTTCTCCGCATGACCTTCATTCCAGTGCCACTCTGCGGCGGCATCGTACTGCCCGCAGGCATCGTCACCCTCACTGCAAGTATGGGTTTCAAGGCGGTAGTCCTTGATGGAAACCACCTCGCCTTCGCTGCGGTAACCGTTCACGCAGCCGCCATAGCTCATGCAGGAATAAGGAGCTGACTCCCGTGCAGTCACATCCAGGCCATACGCTGCCAGTGCTCGGCAGAATTTTGTAAAAGGCACATTGTCGCCGAAAGCAGACACAAGCTCCGAACGCGGCCAATCCTGCTGGTAATATACCGCTGCCAGAGAGATGATCTCTGCCGTGTCATTGTAGATGCCATTGGCATAGTTCCAAGTGACACCATGCTGCAAATTATTGCTGCGCTGCCCGGTGAGCGAATCGTACCCATAGGGATTGCCATTGGGGTCAACGTCATTCTGGAATGCCTGATAGATGCCCTCGGTAACCGCTGCATTGCGGTAGTCGTTGATTTTCTGCACAAGCGTCTGAATGTCCTCAATACGATTCGCGCCAAACACAGAGGTGGACGTTGTGCCACTCATCTGTCCCAACAGGCTTACAATAATCAGGAACAGTAAAATAACCGCACCAATCAGGATCACTTTTCCCATAGCAATCAGATTTCGCAGCGGATGCAGGACCACGTTGGTTATCTTTTTAAGAATGTTCCCGGTATTGGTAGCAGCCTCTTTGACCTTTCCCGGAACACTGCCGGTGAAATCATCCGTTGAAACCTGAAATGAAGATAGGTACTGCTCTGTACTGCGTAGGGTTGCACCACCAATTTTTACAACGGATTTTCCTCCTTGCAGGCGCAGTACCTGCCCACCGGCTTTCAACGCATCCTTGGCATCAATCGTTTCATCTTTCAGGTCTTTCAGGATATTGCCAGCTTGTTTGCCGATTACAAAAGCACTGTCCGCTGCTGCGGCCATGATATTGCCTTCCACAACAGTCTGCGCCACTGCCATGTGCAGCCCTGCATTTTGAACGGCATCCGTATCGAAGTCATCGTGATAATTCAAAGCGCTGGCTCCGGCTTGCAGCGGACTTTCTATTGTATCCACAACCCGGTATGCAGGAGCTTTATAGTGACCGTTCTTGTGCTGGCTGCGCAGCAAATCATAATAGGCGCTGGCGCGGCTGGCGCGTGGCGTGTTTGTGCCGGCGATAGTTTTCTTATTACCTCCAGCAGAATCATGCAGGATTCCGGATGTGTCACCGGCACCGACATCATCGGACATTCCTGTATCAGATAGCGCGTCTGGTTCAGAGTCCAGACGACTGGACTGGTTTTTATTTGGCCCCATTTTTGCATCAAGCAGAAGGTCTTTTCCCGTATGCGGCATACCGAATTGAGTCTGAATGTTCGCTACAATATCCTCTTCTGTTCGAAAGAGTTTCTTCTGCTTATTCGTTTGCGTGAATAGTTCTGACATTTCATAACCCCTACAATCCCGGCTTATTTCTTGCGGTTAGGATTCGTATCCATCAGACGGAACAGCTCAGTGTCCTGCGGGAAAGTATTGTTGAAAGGCACCACTACTTTATCTGCAATCAGCAGACCGCTGCCAACCTCGGCATTTTCAATATACCGCTTTTCTTCATCGGAGATATGAAGCAGCCGTGCAATGTCGTTTGCATCGTCCGGGGCCTGATTCAGCAGCTTGATATAGCCGCAGTCGGACAGCATACGGCGGGCATCCTCGTTGTTCAGCACAGAGCGAACGTGTTGGGTAATGGAAGTCAGGATGGCGCCCCACTTTCGGGCACGGCTGGAAAGCTCGAAGTAGTAGTTCGTGCAGGCGCTGTTGCCCAGCAGGAGCTGGAACTCATCGGTGAAAATCCAAGTGCGGCGTCCCAGCACGCGGTTTCGGGTGATGCGGTTCCAGATCTGGTCCAGCACCGTCATCATGCCGATGGACTGCATACTCTTGCCCAGTTTCACGGTATTAAAACAGATGCAGTGGTTCTGCAAATCCACGTTTGTCTGGTGGGCAAACAGGTCCATTGTGCCATCCACATACATACTCAACGCCATCGTAAGCGCTTTTGCCTGCGGGCCCTGCAAAGACAAATTATTGTAAAAATCATGCAGCGAGGGCATCTGCTCACGCTCCGGATGCAGCAAATATTTCTGGTAGGTAATCAGCGCTGCGCGATCCACAAGACTGCACTCTTGGGCGCTCAGCTCTTTGCTGTTCAAAACCAGTTGGCAGAAATCTCGTAGGAACTGGCTTTTCAGCTGGATAGGATTACCTTCATCGCCGTAATCTTCCGAAATATCCATCGGATTGATATGAGATTTGCTCGATGCCGAGATTTCAATCACTTCACCGCCAAAAGCCTCGACCAGCCGCGCATATTCATTTTCCGGGTCGATGATGACCAGATCGTCCTCCGGCCAGCGCAGCATGATACCTGCCATCATCTGCATAACAGCAAAGGATTTGCCGAAGCCGGTCATGCCCAGCACCATACCAGCCGGGGCAGGCAGCAGTTTTCGGTTGACCATAATCAGGTTTTTACTGCGGGCGTTGGTGCCCTCATACAGGCCACCGGGTTGGAACAGTTCCTGCGTAGTAAACGGCACATAGATAGCGGTATTCACTGTCAGGAGAGTGCGCTCCAGCGCCAGCCATTTCTTTCCAAGTGGTAAAACGCTGTTCATGGCAGCGCACTGCTCAAACGGGATAGGGCTGAACCGGCACGTCTGCTGCTGCACAGTATTGCAGATTTGCTGCACACGCTCGTCCAGTTCGGCATTGTTGCGGCCATAGGTGTGGATCAGGATGCAGACCTTGAAAATCTTTTGGTTATAATTGTGCAGGTTATCCAGTAGCTCCTCGGCATCCTCGATCTGGTTGGTCAGCTCATATCGCACACCCATGTAGCGGGCAGGTTCATGCGCACAGCATTGACCATGCCATCGCCCTTTTCTTTCTGCATATAAGCCAGCTGCTTTTGAACCTGTTCGACGGCTTCGCGCTGCTCGACTGCATCTACATGAATGGAAATTGCATTATCAAAGTCTAAGTCACTGAGCAGCGAAAGCAGGTTGTCTTTCATCTGCGGGGCAATATCCCGCAGATACAGCACCTTGCCATAATACTCGCCAAACTGGTAGCGGTCATTGTACACAGCGCGGGAGTCATCATGCTCCGGCTTCCAGTTGTAACCACTGGGCGCAATAAAATCCTTTGTCGTAAGGGAATCTTCTGCCAGCAGCCAATCATAAGAAAATCCCATAACCTCTTCCGGGCGGGTAATACCATGCAGCAGGTTCAGGCGCTCGATACCGGAGAGCCTGCGTACAGTGCTGCCCATGCGCTTGAACAGGTTTTGGATGTCCTCAGCGCGTTTGAGGAGTCGAACCTGCGCTTTTCGGTAATCATCCTCATGCAAACTAATGGTAATGTACTTTTCCCGAATCAGTCCATTTTGCCCTTGCAGTGCTTTTTCCGATATAACGCGGTTCATTTCCTCGCTATACCGGTCACGGTTGTCACCACGCAGCGGCAGAAACGTATCGCGGCGGAACTCCGCTTCATCCACGCGCCGGGTCACAAGACTGATTTGCAGATGCGTGTCTGGGTCAAAATAGTTCAGGAATTCACTGTATTGGGTAAAAAGACTTTTCTGCTCTTCCTGCCGCGCCAGCTGAAAATTGACATCCGTGAATGCCATTGTCATGGAGAAAAGCCCCGGTTCCACCTCACAGATGCCGCTTTCGTACATACGCTCATATTGCAGACAGTCCGCAGCCTTCTCAGGCGCACGGCACTTCTTAATGCTGCGGGCGCTCTGCGCGGCATTCATTTCGGATTGTTTTGCGGATCTGCGCAGCTGCTTTGACCGCTGCTTTTCTTCCTTTGCGCGCTGCTTTTTCGTCTCGGCGGCAATAGGTTTCACATTCGGAATTTCTGCGAGTTCTTTTCTTTTGAACATTTCGACTCTCCTTATAGGGCGGATCGCACCGCTGCATTTTCGCTGTGCCATGCCCAGTAAATTTTCACAAGCTTTTCAAACGGATAACCATCACGGTGGATAAAGCCCAACCCCAAAAAAGGCAGCACCTCCACCATGACGATATAAGAAACGACCTGCATATCCATCCGCAGCCAGTGCAGACAGACAAAGCAGGTCGCAATCGCCAGCACCGCAGCCGCAGCAAAGCAGGCCAGCTGGCGGAGAGATAGCCCCAAAAAGAACTTTTCTCTGTACTCTGTAATTTCGAGGTTTGTTTTTGTGGCAATCATAGCTTTTCAATCTCCAAATGGTATTAGGTCATTGCATTGGTAATGGCTTTCGTGAACTTTCCGCTCATAAACACTGCCACCAGCAGGATCACCGACTGCCCCAGCATTGCCCACGCTTGCTCCGTGATGCTGCCACCGGTGCCCAGCGAACCGGCCAGTGCTGGATAAAAGCCAATAACCAGATACAGCACCGCGCCCTGCAAGCAACCGCGAGGTAGGATTTGAGGAAGTTCACTGCAATACCGTGCAGCTCCTGATAGCAGAGTGTGGCTATGGACAGCGATGCCATCGCATTGTAGACATACAACTCTATAAACCGCGCAGCCACAATGGTGTTGACCACGATGTTCACAATGCGCAGCATCCAGCCCACGACCATCAGCTCCAACGCCACCGGCATGTTGCCAATGCCGCCCGGCAGCGCGGCGATGGCATTTTCAATGTCAACGGTCGTATTGACCTCGCCACTGCCGACATAACCGGATATGCCAACGGTCACAGTGGACGCAACTTCAAAGAGTGCGTTCAGAATTTCCGTTGTATGCACCACCGCCCACCGGCAAACAACAATTTTCAGCATAACCAGTGCGATTTGCTGGATCGTAAAAGCGTTGTTGCTGCCGTTCATGGCAATGCGCTGGGTGGCATTGTACAACTCCAGAATCATAAAAAGCGCCAGCAGGGTCAGCGCCACCGGCATGACCACGCCGGTGCTTATGCTGTCGGCATAGCCCGCCAAGGTGCTGTTCCAGTCTGTCAGGCTGCTGAGCAAACCCGAATTTTGCCCCATAGAGTTGACCGTGGCAGAAATGCCCTCCAACTGGCTGCGTATCGTATCTTCAAAAATAGCGCAGCCCTCCTTTACCCGACTGTCAGCGTGCCGAAGTAGGTGGCAACCGCAATAATCAGCACACCGCCTGCCATTGCCCATGCACCACTGCTGATACCGGGACCGTTGTGGTCCTTCAGATTGGTGCCCAGCGTTACCGCGCCGAACAGCAGCAGGAGGCCACCGGCAAAGGTGACAACATTCGAGATGAGGTTCGTAATCGTAGATACCATTTCCATTTTATATTTCTCCGTTCAGTTGTTATTCTCAGCACAGAGATTTACGGTCTTTACGTCCTTCACATTGCTGATAAAATCCGCAAAAGACTGCTCTGCGCGTCTGTCATAGTCGAAAGGCTTGCCGCCTTCCGCTTCTACCAAATGGTAATTGGGATGATCTTTCAGATTGTATTTGCGCGAATAAAAGGGTGCCACACCGGAAATCATCAGCAGGCACCAGTTTCGGGGCATGGTTCGGATTTCTTCTGGGGTCATCAACTCACGTCCTAGCGCCTGATAGGACTTCGTATACGAGCCTTGACTGCCTTTGTTCTCCGATGTGTTCATGACTTCAATGGTTGCCTTGCCCAACGCCTTGGAGAAGAACTCCAGATTCTCCGGGTTACCGCCTGCGCCAAGAACGATCATAGAATCGCAGTTTTCATAGATGGTCGCCCAGTCATCTTTGTACTGGCTTTTCAGCTGGTTCAATGACTGGTAAATCAGGGTGCAGGCAATGTCACGGCTGCGAATCGTACTGATAAGGATTTGAAAATCCGGTATCATGCCGATGTTCGGAAATTCATCCAAGAGGAACCGCAGATGCCGTGGCAGGCGCTTATCCGGGCGATGGTCTGCAATATCCACCAGAATTTGAAAGCACTGCTGGAACATAACTGCCGCCAAAAAATTGTAGGCTGTTGTTGTGTCGGGCGTAACAACAAAGAGCGCCACTTTTTTCTCGCTGCCCAGTTCCCGCAGGTCAATCGTATCGTCCGCGCAGATATTGGCAATGGACGGGATGTTGAATGCGCTCATGCGCAGCCCCAGCGACACATTGATGCTCTGTGCGGTCTTGCCGGGAGCCATCTTATAGAGCTTATACTGCTTTGCAGCAAAAGAGTTCGGCTTGTTGATGCTCAGGTCATCAAACAGCAGGTCCAGCTGGCTTACGCTGTTAGGACCATCCCCCTGCGATTCCAGCATAAGGAGCAGCGTCATAACGCTGTTCATGTTCCGTTCTTCCAGCTCCAATTCGTAGAACACATAGCCGATCAGTGCCTCCAGCAGTGCCGTCATGCCTTCCTCCCATATCGGGTCGGCGGTGCTCTTGGCGGTGGGATCTTCTTTCAGGTTTTTGACAAGGTTCTTGGTGACGACCAGAATATCATCCTCATTTTTTATGTAGGCGAAAAGGTTATAATGGTCGGATTTATCCCGGTCTTTCAGGTTGAACACTTTCACTTTGTATCCTTGAGAGAGTAGGACATTGCCATATTCCTGAAGCAACTCTCCCTTCGGATCACTGAGCACATAGTTACTGTTAAACTGCAATAGCTGCGGGCCAGCAACGCTGTAGCTCTTGCCGGAACCGGACGGGCCAAACACGATCACGTTCTTATTGCGGTTATAGTTGTCGTTTGCCGTCACCTTCATTTTTGGAGAAAGACTCAGGCTTTCCGATGCCGTAAGCGGCAGATTGTTCTGCGCATCTTCATCTAGAAATGGTGCAATATCTTCCGGGCCTCCCCAGCGGGCGCTGCCGTACTCTTTCTGAGGCATAAGACGGTGCTTGCTGTACTTCACACAAAGGTAAATAAGCCCTGCCATGAGCGCTGTGGCAATGCCGCAGCCAAGCGAAAAGGCATCTGCCGAGAGCCTGAACGGTGCAGCAGTAGGCTGTTCAGGTTCAGTGCAGCCGCCAGCCGGTGTGTGGTAGTGCCATCGGTGAGTTCGTATGTGTGACCCATCCAGTCACCCAGCCAGAAGCATACAACCGCTGCAATGGGTATCCAAATTTTCAGGTTTCTTTTCGGCTGGTTCATAGGCGTTCTCCATGTTCCGGCGGCGGTACAAGGCGGGACTGATTCATTTCCTTGACCCGCTGTGCTGCACGGTCGCAGAGATCTCTCAGTTCTGGAATCGGGCGTTCCTTACCGCGCTCTGCAATACAATTTTCCAACGCAGTCTGAATACGATCCACATCCTGCCCCTTAAACCACAAATACATCTGACCGGTATCTCGGTCCTTGGTGACAGAGAAATCCACGGAATATTGCTTCAGCTGCCTGCGAATGTAGGCAGCGTTTTCTTATTTACATCCACCGATGCCAGCGGGCGTTCCTGCCGGTTGAGCGCGCTCAGGCTTTGCTGCCCATAATTCTGGCTGTTCATTGCCTGCACCGTCAGCCGGAGTATATCAAAAATACTCTGGCTGGCAAACCGCGCAGCGCTGATTTCCACGCGAACTGCGGTCTCTTCAATCATAGTTCATCCCTTCTTGCGACATTTTTCCGCACTTTTCAGTCATAGTCTGCGACATTTTTCGCAGCTCACCATGGAAAGGGCAGTTTGTGTCGCGCTGCATAGTTTTCAATTTTCATTCCCAACCTGTACTCATGCAGTCTGTCGCGCAGACTGTATTCCAGTGTTACAACCTTGATGCCATGCTGCATGACCTGTTGGAAAAAGCGAAATAGATGCTGTTCCTTGCCGCTGATCTGGCGCATACGGTAAATATAAATGCAGTCAATTTCCCCGGCCTTGACCTGCCGCATCATTTCACGGTAGCCGGGGCGCAGCAGCCAGCCATATCTTTCGTCAGCGCTGGTGCCGACAATTTTGCAGTTGTCCTGCTCTGCTTTCGCTGCACACTCACGGATGCAGCGAAGTGTTTCGCCATCATTACCGGGAATTCGCGCATACAGCCATACGCGTTTTGTGTTTTCATTTTGCATTTTCATCGGTTCCTTATATTTATTTTTTAAGAAAAAACGCAGGCGGCTGCGGATTCCACCTGCGATGCAGGTATAAATCATATCACTGGTCGTCCTCCTCGGTATCAGCTTCAGATTTGCGGCGTTTGTAGGTCAGCACACCGATTGCAGCAATAGAACCGAACACAACAACGACCAGCAAGGCCACCGGAACGTGTCTCCGGTCTGGGGGATCGTCAGCTGCGGCGCGGGGGTGGAAGTCGGTGCGGGGGTCTGCACCGGTGTTGGGGCAGGTGTGGGAGCCGGAGTAGGTGCAGGGGTAGGTTCTGGCGTATCCTCATGGTGCGGGGTAGCCTTATCGACCATCGTGATAAGACGCTTATCGGCTCGTTCCCAGTCTGCCTTTTCATCTGTGCGCAGATACAAACAGACCGTCTCGTCTACCAGCTTGACTTTGAACTGAACAGAACTTGCCACCTCATAACCGGCAGGCGCGGCATCTTCCGTCAGGGTGTAGATATGCTCGGTTTTCCTGTCAGAAAGGTGGATACCATCTTCCGAAATCGGAACATGATGCGTATTGGAGTCTGTCACCCATGTGTCGATGACGTTTTTATCTTCATCACGGATGGTCAGCGTTGCGCCAGACAGCAAGGTGCCGCCTGCGTCCACCTTGTCAATATCCAATACAGGTGCGTCCTGCATGACTACGGTTGTGTCGTCCAGCTTTTCCCACGTACCACCGGTCTTTACATGGACCTCGTTTTCCTGTTCATTTCCAACCTGTACGAGCTTAAACACAATGTTTTCGGCTTCCGCATAGGTTTCAGGAGCGCGCTTTTCAATAAGGGTGTACTCCTTGTCCAGCTCCAGACCACGAACAGTGTGCGGTGCTTGGCAGAGGTCCAGCCTCAATCAGCTTGCCGTCTGCATTGCGGATCTCCAGCTTGGCACCGGGCAGTTCTTTGCCGTTGGTGACATCCTGTTTGGAGATGTTCACCGTAGTGCGCAAATTGGTGTTTGTGCCATCCACTACCTGCCATGCCACTTCTTGACCGGCATAGGTGAACTCGACCTCGATGGGGCTGTTATCAAGAAGATACCCAGCAGGGGCGGTGATTTCGACAATGCGGTATTTACCGCTATTGCCGGAGTCCGGATAGGTTTCGGCGCGAATGGGCACATCCACATCAAACCAAGTAAAACCGCTGTCGTTGGTTGGGTCACTGGTTGCCAGCTTTGCACCGGCGTCCACCAGCTTCGTGCCATCTGCTGCGAAAATATTGTCCACCGTGTACAGTTCATACACAGCACCGGGCAGATAGGTCAGTGTTTCGCGGTCCTGCTTATAGATGCCAACGCCGATTTTGCTGACCTTGTCATCGGGCTTTTCGGGAACCGGCAGCACACGCGCATTTTCAAAGACAAGGATCTGTGCGGTCTTATGGGCATCCGAAGCATCTTTAACATTGACAATGCCGTATGAACACTCTTTGTCGCCATCCTGCTCGTGGCTGACGATGGTTTTCGCCAGCACAATATCATTGCGCTGGTTGTCCCAGCCGAATTCCACACTATAGCTCTGCTGCGTCAGCACAAAGCCATAGGGTGCTTTGACCTCGGTGATCGTGTACTTGCCCAAAGGCAGGGTCACGGTCACTTCACCTTTGGTGCCGTCATGGGAGATGGTGAGGAAATCATAGGTGGCCTGTGTACGATTGGGGGTAAATTTCACCTCATCGACCTGACCTGCCGCACCTGTGGTAACAGTGGCAACAAGGTCGCCATCCTTATACCAATAAGTGCCCTGACGGTCGGGCGTGGCAATATCGCCGTCCGCGTGGATTTCGTAGGTTGCCCCTGCCAAATTATCCTGCGTGTAGATGAACTGCCCGTCTTTGTAATCGGTCAGGACATTGCCCAGCTTACGGATGGTCAACTGTCCGAGGGTTTCATGGTTGAAATACTTTTCTTCTACAATGTACTCGTCCATGTCATTGGTGGCGTTGCCCACGACCTGCCAGACACGCTCGGAAGTGATTTCAAATTCTACAGAGTAGGCAGGATCATTGTAGTAGCCTTCGGGGCCTTGCAATTCCTCAATGAAATAGCGACCAAGCGGCAGCTTTTCAGGCGTTTTCATCAGGCCATCCGCATCGGTGCAGAACACATCGGTTTTCTTGGTGGCGCTGCCGCTGGCAGGATCAATCATCGAGATGCGGGTCTTGTTGCCTTTATCATCCAACTTGTACAGTGCAAAAGCAGTGTTCGCAATCTTGACCGCCTGGCTGGTTTCGGTATCGGTCTTGATAAGCTGCAAATAGCCTTCCAGTTCTTCATCCAACACGTTATAGGTCATGTAGTTGTTGGTGGCGGTGGTGACGCTGCCGGCAGGAACCGTAAAACGGCTCTGCGGGCTGTCCTTGCTGACTGTTACGATAAAGGGATCACATTGGAAAACGTCCTTGGGGATCGTAGTCTCGACAATAAGGTACTGCCCATACGGAAGTCCCTCAATGCGGATGACACCTTCCTCGTTCGTATACAGTTCTGTCAACCGGTACTCTGCATTCTGATCAGTGGGAACCCAGCCATTGCCTTTGCCGTTGGCGTAGTCACCATCTGCGGTCAGGGTGGCATTGTAGGCTTCTACCGTGGCAGCGTTGCTCTCATACATATTGGCAACAGCCTGCCCCTCGGCAGTGAAATCGTACTTAAGCGTCAAATTATCGTAGTTGTCTTTGCGGTAAACGTCCAAAATACTTTGTGCATTGTAGCTGCCATCCGGGTTTTTGGTGAACTGCGCTTCCTTACTCAGCTTGGAAATGCGGTAGACGGTGAAGCCCGCACCCTCCAGCTTCAGCGCCGGGGAGGGCTGACCGGTGGTAGAAACCAGTTTATTCAGCGAGAAGCCGGATTTGAGGACTTCATCTTGGCTTTCCTGCTCCGCGTTGATATGGTAGCTGGATTCATCTGCATAGGTCAGTGTTTTGTAGTGATTGACCTCATCGCAGAGATACCCGGTGGCATAGGAGAGATAATAGCCATCCCATGCCTTGCTGCCGTCCAGCTTGCGGCTTTCAGCTACGGCAGAGTACTGATTCTTATAGAGGTAGTCGGTGTATTCGTTATTCTTCCGAACCAAATCACTGTATTTGCCGGTGCGCTCCAGCTTTTTATTCAGCTGCGGGTATTTGCCGGTCGTATACAGTTTGCCGTTGCCGTCAATGGGCAGCACCAAACCTGTGGCACGCTCGACAAGGTAGTAGCGCCCCATATATAGGTTGGAAAAAGCAAGTTTCCCGTCCTTGATGGCAGCAGAGGCAACCAGTCTGTCTTTCTGCAAAATGGGCAGGTAATCGGTATCCCAACCGCCGTTGGTAAGCACAGTGGTGTGCCAGATGGGGTTACCGTTGGCATCCAAAATTTTGGAATAATCCACTGTGCCGGTGACGCCATCCGGGTGTGCGATGGTATCCGCTGCATACAGGTCGTAGACGGCTCCCTCCAAGGTGGTATCACCGTTGCTGCCCGCAGCCAGATACCGCGCTGCATCCAAATCGACTTTGGTCAGCAGGATACTGCCAAGAACGCGGTCGTTTTGCATCTTATCGGCATCCGCGTGCATCGTGTAGGATTTTTCATTGTTGGCAATGCCAGTAGGATCTGTGTCGTAGGTTTTGTCGGTTGCGCGGTCGCCAAACGTAATCGTGACGATGGCTTCACCGGTGTCGATCAGAGTGCCGCCGTTGTTGGTGGTGGTAATATCGGCATTATAGTCTGCATTGCCGAGCCAAAGAGTCTGACCGTCCAGCGCTTTGGTGATTTCAAAGGCATAGGCCCGCTTGCCCAAAACGGAACCTACCGCACCGGGCTTCGTTACATCCGTCCAGTCGCCATAGTAGCCACTGGGGGCACGGCTCTCCACAACCACAAAACGGCCCTCGTTGCGCTGAGTATAGTAGATGTTATCCGAACCGTTGGCATAGTTGCTGTGGTTGATGACTTTGTAGGCGCCGTCTGCCTGGCGTTCCACCGCATACTGGTTATAGCCGCCTGCGGGGATATAGCGCTGGAGCACGGTATCCCATTCATAAATCTCAAACTCTGTGTCACCTTTGATACGCTGTTTGGTCTCGCTGTCGATTTTGTCGATGGCAACTTTGACAGACCACTCGTCGTTTTTCATGAGGTAATCGTTGCTGCTGTTGGCGGGAACCGTAATGGTCTGGCTGCTGCCAAGGTCGCCGCCGAAAGCATCAAAGCCGTGGGGCACCGTTACCTCGTTGTAGGAGAATTTCAGGTTGTCAAAGTAGTTATGGGCAGCAGAAAGTGCAGCTTCAATTTCGCCGTTGACCTGACCTTCGCAGGCGCTCTGTGCAGCAGACTGTGCGGCGGATGCCTGTGCATCGGCGTCCTGCTCACTGTTTGCTGTAATGCTGCCGCTCTGGGAGGCCGACTTGCTGACGCTGAAATGCACCGTCCATGTTACAGAACCATCGCCGCCGTTCAGGTGGTAATTGTCATCTGCCGTATGTCCGCTGGTCGTGACGGACTGCATCCCATCCGGTGTAATTGTCCAGCTGCCGCCGTCAATGTCGGCAGGGATGCCATCAAGGATCGGTGCAATTTCAATGCCTGCGCCATCCACTTTTTCCAATGTGTCCCGTTGGATTTTGTCGGTATTGACCGTGTAGGAAAAATCCAAGGACTCGCTGCGCTCATAGCTGGCGCTCCACGGCTTATCCACCGATTCGCCACCGGTTTCAAAGCCGGGAATCTCGCTGTCGCCGCTAAGCACAACCGGGGTATAGTTCAGAACCACAAAGCGCTGCCATGCAGCATTGCTGGGCGTATACAGCGTGCCCACATACACGGTCTTGCCGGTCGGTGCCGCATAGGCTTCCGGTGCATTGACGATCTCGGCAGCGATGCTGTCAGGATACTGTTCTGCCTGCCAAGACAGCAGTGCGAGGTAATTGTCTGTTGCGTTATCTGCTGCATCTAAGGCAAGACTCGCGACCGCAGGCGCACCGTTATTGAAGCCTTTCGACCACAAAGTGGCCTGATCCGGCACCCAGCCTTTGTTGAAGTATTCAGCTTCGACCCACACCTGACCAGCGGGGGTATAATTGGGCTACCGGTGGATATTTGTTCTTATAGGTAGCACCGGGACCCCATGCCCACTTGCCGCGATCACCGCAGAGGGCAGGCTGACCGCCAGATAGTTCATCCAACCAACCGAGGTATTCACGCACTGGGTAACCTGCAATCCGGCGTAAGTTGCAATACCTTCATCCACCGAACACATTGCAACCTGCGTTTCCTGTGCAAAGCGATCATGCAAAATACCCGGTACCGGTGCGGAATCGTCCAGCGTAACATGGACGGTTTTCATCAGTGTCTGCGTTGCATCCGTGTAAGTCATGGTGACGCTGAAATCTTCGCTGGCTTTCACATAGATGCCCGCCACACTTGCGGAAACTTCAGAGAAATCATAATGCAGCTGGCTCTGGCGTTCTTCTTCGGTTGCCGGGGTCAAATCGCCGCTGGTAAAGCTATATCCCAGCAGCTCGACGTTATCGGGCAGCGTAATGTCCGCGCTGCTGCCGTTGGCGGGGTACATAACCTGCATACTGATAGGCACGATGCGTAGTTCTCGCCATCAATGTGCGGGAACGCAGCAGTCGTGCTGTCCGCATCCAGAAGTGCAGCATCAAGCGCCACCTGCTGGAAAGAATCATCACTGACGCTGCTGTAATCTTCATTGCCCCAGCCCTCAATGCTGATTTTGGTTTCACCAACCAGTACCGGTAGGCCATAGGAATCCAGATAATATCCGGTCGGCTCCTGCGTCAAGCTGGGGTACATCTTATGCCAGATTTCGTACAGTTCGTCACTGCCGCCAGTGTCGCCCTCGGTTTCAGGTTCCTGTTGTGGGGCATCCTCGTCCAGTGATTCATCGGCTGTTTCCGGGGTTGCGGTACTGTTGGCATCGCTTTCGGATTTTGCTTCCTGCGTTGCCGCCTGTTCCGGCGTTGCGACCACAACCGGTCTTGCGCTGTCCTCCGCCAGTGCCCATAGGGGAGCATACCGCAGCACATCATCGCCGCCATGCAAAGGCTGTAACGCGCTGCCTCATTTTG
>ENA-OQCF01000368-OQCF01000368.1-human-gut-metagenome-genome-assembly--contig:-NODE-368-length-17716-cov-2.190176_pt1 | contig 17716 bp, 21 predicted proteins | sample MGYA00242756_ERZ504573 | MGnify/ENA primary metagenome ERZ504573 (study PRJEB26092, sample SAMD00036240) | human gut metagenome | host: Homo sapiens | study: EMG produced TPA metagenomics assembly of... | reverse complement strand
CGTAGAACTTGTAATTGAAATCTTTGTCTTGAGCAAAACTTTGCCGATAGCAGTAAAAATGTGAATAAAAATAAATATTTTCTCATATTTTAAAGGGTTATTATAAACAGTCGGCAAAATTACATAATTTATTTGAAAATCGCACGTGTGTCTTGGTAAAAGAATTGTGCGCCTCTACATATAAAGTCTGCACCGATACAAATTATTTTTGTTGCCTCATTCAAGGCAACATTTGAATCTTGTCGTATTCTTCATCAGTTACGGGTTCTAACCATTCATTGGATGTGTTTTCTCCGGAAAGTTCGAATGCAAGGTGGGCGAACCAACTGTTGGCGGCTGCACCGTGCCAATGTTTTACGTTGGCAGGGATATGGATCACTGTGCCGGGAAGAATCTCAACAGCTGCTTTACCTTCCTCTTGATACCAGCCACGACCGGCTATGCCGATAAGCATTTGTCCGCCACCTTGAGTTGCATGGTGGATGTGCCAGTTGTTACGGCAGCGTGGTTCAAAGGTGACATTGGAAATGCTTACCTGTTCACGAGAGATAGGGGCGAGGTAACTGTTACCAGTGAAATATTGTGCATAAGCGGTGTTTGGTTCTCCGATAGGAAAAATCATTTCGCGTTGGAACGTTGTTTTTTCATCTTTATCTTTAGAGATATCTTCATTCCATACTTCTTTGGCAAGACGGAATGCCGCCCATGCTTTCGGCCATCCTGCATAGAAGCCGATATGAGTGATGATCTCTGCAATTTCCGTACGCGTAATACCGTTGTTTTTTGGCTGATTGGAGATGGAATGTAAGCGAACTGTCCGTTATTCCTTGACTGATGAGTGAGGTGATTGTGACTAAACTGCGGTCACGAAGACTGAGTTGCTCGGTGCGGCTCCACACTTCTCCAAAAAGAATGTCGTCATTAAGTTCCGCGAATTTAGGAGCGAATGTTCCTAATTGGTCGCGTCCTGCTGTCTGTTTGATCTTTTTTTGTGCCATACTGGTTGTTGTTAAAATACTGAATATTAAAAGTAAAATGACTTTGTTCATAGCGTTCATATTTTAAGTCTTTCAATATAAATTCTATGTACAAAAGTATGGAGTTGAAAAAAATAAGATTGTACCCAGATTACAGATTTTTATACCATTTTTCCTGTTTCGTTTGTTGTGCTTTTTAAAATGAAATTCCATTGTCATCCGGCTAAGTTTTCAATCAGGAAATAGAAAACAAGGTTTTGAGCCGGATTACAATGGAATTTAATTCTCCTTATATAAATAGGTAATTAATAGATTTCTATTTCGTCCAAAGCTATTGTGCTGGGTACCTCGCTTTTATCATGCGGGCTATAGCAATCAATTCCATTGCGTATTTTACCTCCGCTTGTAAATTCTATTTTTACCTTCACCGCTTCTTGTGCCGGAAATTCTATTTCTTCATCGAAGCCTCTGAACGTATTTTCTTTGATATCGTAAGTGAATTCTTTTTCGGCTACTTTCTCGAATTTGTTGTCTAAAGAGGAAACATAGACTACAGCTTTGCTCACCGGCAATATTCCACCTGCTGCATTATACAATGTACCGAATCTGATTTTACGGATAGTGGCTTTCTCAAGTCTACTATAAAAGAACTTTGTCATATTGTCTGGGCTGATACCTACCCACGGGTGGAGGAGGCATTATTTCCACGTTTTCCATTGGTCAGTCCTAAAGTCACAGTGTCTGCGCCCAATATATCATTTTCTCCTAAAATATCACCTTTCATACCTTTGGGTTCGGGCATGATTTCATATTTTTTCCCACTGATTAAATTCTTGTAAAGCTGTTTATGAGTAACCTTACCGATTTGTTTGCCATTAACGAAAGCAGCGGCTTTCAAGTCGTATGTGCCGTCCAATGGGAATGGACGATTGTATAAGTTGGCATGTATGGATGGTTGCTCACCATGAGTCGTATAATAGATTTGTGCTCCCGGATAGAATGTTTCCAGCTCTACATTCAGTACACCTTCTTGGGTGGCACGGGTGTTGATATTTACATCAAAGAAGTTGAGGCAAGGTTTTACGCCCATTGCTTCCAGACGTTGGAAGTCTTCAACCATGCGGTTGCAGAATGAAGTAAAATTCTTTTTCTTCATCGGAGTCCAGCCGGTTTCGGATATAGCGATCAGGCGTGGGAAGATTTGATAATCACGGTTATCCTCAGTTGGCATATATTCTGCCCAGCAATTGGCCTGTACACCAATGATGTGCTGTTTTACCAAACTGTCTGCATCAGCCGGTACTGGATTATAGCTGTATGTCTTTTTCAGTGTGTTGTATCCACCGATAGTAACAGGGGCTATTTCCGGTTCTTCCTGGTAATGGTCAAGGTAAGCGTAAGGATTAGGAGTCATAATAGCATCATGTCCGGCTTTGGCTGCGGTCATTCCGCCTTCCACACCACGCCATGACATCACTGTGGCGTTGGGGGCAAGCCCTCCTTCCAGTATTTCATCCCAACCGATGATATTACGTCCTTTGCTGTTCAGGTATTTTTCCACACGGCTTACGATATAACTTTGTAATTTCTCTTCTTTCGTATGCTTTCTTCCGTCTACGGGATTGGGAGTGATGTCATTTTCCAATCCCAGTTCACGTATCAGTTTTTGACAATGTTCACATTGTTCCCAGGCTGTTTTAGGACATTCATCACCACCTATATGTATATAAGAGCTTGGGAATAATTCCACCACTTCGTCCATGACTCCTTCCATAAACTGGAAGAAGGTGTCGGTAGGGCAGAATACTTGGTCAAACACACCCCATAATTTGCAAACTTCGTAGGTGCTGTCCGGAGTGCAGGACAATTCAGGGTAGGAAGCGATAGCGGCCAAGGCATGTCCAGGTAACTCTATCTCCGGAATGACAGTGATATATTTGCTTTGAGCGTATGCAACGACTTCTTTTATTTCGTCTTGTGTGTAAAAACCTCCGTGGGGCTTGCCGTCATATTTGAATGGGTAATGGGTATAGAAATAATCCACCATGGTTTCTGAACGTTGAGAGCCGATCTCAGTCAGTTTGGGGTATTTTTTGATTTCAATTCTCCAGCCTTGGTCGTCTGTAAGGTGCCAGTGGAAGGTGTTCATTTTATGTGCAGCCAATACATCTATGAATTTTTTGATATAATCTATAGATGCGAAATGGCGGCATACATCCAGCATGGCTCCGCGATAGCGGAATGTTGGGGCGTCTTCTATTTCAACGCAAGGTACACTCCATTCGGCATTACGTGCTCTTTCTTTACAATAGACATCCACCGGCAACAGTTGATACAGGGTTTGTAATCCATAGTAAAAGCCGTTAGGCGCCGATGCGGTAATTTTTATCAGTTGAGGGGTGACCGATAACTTGTAGGCTTCTTTTTCCATCCCCGGAATGCTGTCAAAAACAATGGAGGGTACATTTTCATGTAACTCTCAGTCGGTTTCAGCTTGAGACCGGCTATATCCAGGAGAGTGGTTGACAGGCCGGAAGCAATGTGTTTCACTTCTTGTGAGGCGTTAACGACGATAGGAACATCACTGTTCAGGTAAAAACGTCCCTGCTGCTCGCTCATGGTAACAGGCAATGGAACTACATTGTACTCATTGATTACTTCTTTCATTTGGCATCCACACATTAATAACCCAACGAAAAATACTGGCAGACTCTTTTTCTTCATAATAAATCTGTGTTAAGTTTTTAAATAAAGGGGGTATAGAAATTCTTTTTGGACAAAAATAGCAATAAAAACGGAATAAACATGTTTTTCAGAGAGATTAATATGTTTACAATATAAAAATATTTTTCACAGATTTGTTTCTTTATTGCTAATAGAATGCTATCTTTGTCCGAGTTAACCAATTTATTAATCTAACGCGCATGACAGCAAATACCCCCAAACGGTTGCTTGCTCTTGACATCTTGAGAGGCATCACTATTGCAGGCATGATTCTTGTAAATAACCCCGGTTCATGGGGGCATGTGTATACTCCGTTGGAGCATGCCGCCTTTAACGGGTTAACCCCTACCGATCTCGTTTTTCCTTTTTTTATGTTCATTATGGGAATATCCACTTATATTTCTTTGCGGAAATATAATTTTACTTATTCTCATGCTACATTACGGAAGATTGTGAAACGTACAGTCGTTATTTTTTTGTATCGGTCTGTTTTTGAATCTTCTGGCCAAATCGGTTTTTACACATCATCTGAATTTTGAAGAGTTGCGTTATTTAGGAGTCATGCAACGGCTTGCTATAGGATACGGTGTGACTAGTCTGGTTGCTATAACGGTGAAGCATAAATATTTTCCCGCTATCATTTTGGTGACTTTGGCCGTCTATTTTCTTTTATTGGCTATGGGAGACGGCTTTAACTTGTCGGCCACTAATATAGTGGCCCGTTTTGATGTATGGGCATTGGGTACATCCCACATGTACCATGATGGTGGAATGGCGTTTGATCCGGAAGGACTATTGAGTACGCTTCCTGCGGTGTGCCATGTAATGGTAGGGTTTTATTGTGGAAAGTTATTGTTTTCTGCTAAAGATAATGACGAGAAGATACAACGATTGTTTTTGGTGGGTACTATTCTCACATTTGCCGGCTTTTTGTTAAGTTACGGCTGCCCTATCAATAAGAAAGTGTGGTCGCCTACTTTTGTCATTACAACCTGCGGATTGGCATCCAGCTTTTTTGGCTCTGCTTATCTGGATCATTGATATAAAAGGCTATCAAGGTTGGTGCGTTTTTTTTCCGGTCGTTCGGAGTGAACCCTTTGTTTATCTATGTGTTTGCGGAAATAATGGGGATTCTATTGGGTGCTACGGGGGCAAGTGTCTTTATTTATGAAAAGGTACTGGTTCCGGTGTTGGGAAATTATCCCGGTTCATTAGCCTATGCTTTGTTGTATGTATTATTTTGTTGGAGTATTGTTCATATTTTATACAAGAAAGGTATTTATGTCAAGATCTAAAAACGGAAACAGAAAATTAGTTAAATGAAAGAGACGAAGAATGTTTTTATGTCAGAACTGACGGAGGTGTTTAGCAAACGTCAGCAACAGTTTGTTCAGTTTGCTTACTCGTATGTCAGGAACAGGGAAGAGGCTGAGGATATTGTAATGGGGGCTTTTACTAATGTATGGGAGCACCGGAATGAGTTACAGGAGGATACCAATATTTCTGCGTTGCTGTTGACTGCCATAAAAATCGTTCATTGAATCATTTGCAACACTTGGAGGTACGTATGCGTGCCGAGCAGCATATAGGAGATATGCGGCAGAAAGAACTGGCTTTGCGTATCTCGACTTTGGAGGCTTGTGATCCCGATAAATTGTTTTGTGATGAGATTCAAGCTTTGGTGCAGGAAGCCATTAGTGAATTGCCTCCTACAAGCAGGGAGGTGTTTATTTTGAGCCGGATGAAAAATTTACCGAACAAGGAAATTGCTTTGCGGCTGGATATTTCTGTAAAGACTGTAGAATTTCATATCACCCGGTCGCTGAAACAGTTACGGGTGCAGCTGAAGGATTATCAGTTTCTTTGGAGTTTTTTATAAAACAAGACCATGCCTCAGTTATTTGGACATGGTCTTGTTCTTATTTCATATACAGGAATCAGAAACTATAATCTGCACTTAAACCGAACACTTTGTTGGTACGGCTATATACATTTGTTCCGGGTAGTCCGGTTCCGTTATAGTTGGTTGATTTTTTTGTATAATCCTCATAATTAGTCCACATATAACCAATATTTAAATTGAGGTGTTTGTTCATCTTTATTTTGGCTCCGACTCCCAAAGAGTAAGAATCACAAGAAAAACTGGTATCTGATTGATAGTTATCTGATAGTCCGTAGTCAGTGATTTGTCCACCACAGCTGAGGGTTAGTTGCTTGGTTACATCAAACTCAATACCTGCCAAGTATTCATTGGTTCCTTTAGTCAGATATTTTTGTTTGCCGTTTGCCATACCTGCATTTTTGTCATCATAAAAATGATATTCTACAGAAGCGCGAAGTACCGGAAGGAATTCGTAGGCGGCTGCGATAGAGAGCATGGCTGGGATGTCATTGGGAGTATTCACACCGTGTTCGTAGGGGCTACCATATCTTTGGCACTGTGGATACTGTAAGTTCTTTGTATTGTTTTCGATATTCAAGTTGGTCTTGAATTCATATTTGGCACCGATGTTCAGTTTACCCAGTTTAGCATCTACACCGATAACAGGAGTAAGTCCCCAGCCGGTTTGGTCACAGTCTAGAGCAAGAGGCAACAGGTTTGTGTCTGTTCCTTTTACAATAGCGTTCAGAAAGCCTTTGTAGCCACCGGTAAAGTAGTTCATTCTACCTCCACCGAATACGGAAAGCCATTCGGTAGCTTTATAGGATAATCCCAGCTGCAAAGAATAAATATATTGTTTACCGTCCATGGCACTTGTTATATCATACATATCAGGAGTTATAACCGTAGGTTTTTCTGCTTTTAAACCTTCTTGAAAAATACCTGCCATAGCTGAGGCGTCGAACATAGCAGTCCGTCATCAAAAGACGCCTTTCCACCTCCGGCAGTGATGGCGAAGAATCCTGAAATTGTCCACTCACCTTTTTTATATGCGGCGAAGAGGCTGGGGATAACCGGTGCGGCGGCTGTTCCTTCGTAATATTTTTCAAAAGGCTTGTCTGCAACAGTAGGACCTGTGGCGCTAACGCCATTGTATGTCATAAAACTGGCATCAATATTTCTAGTCTGATAAGCGCTCTGAATGCTCAATCCTACATGGAATCCGTCTTTGGGCAAGAAAGCCAGGCCGGCAGGATTAGATAAAGCACCGTCTATTTCTGTTGTAGCACCACGGGATAGCATACGGAGAAAAGCTGCATGTTGATTTGTATTGGTTAAAATACCTCCTGCGAAAGTTGAATTTGAAACGATTAGTGTCGCTGCACTAATAATAATAGTTTCTTCATTTATTACTTGATTTTTTGTTTGCGGGCGCAAAGGTAGGATAAAATAACACACGGGCAAACCTTTTTGTGCAATTATTTGTGTCGTCTATTGAAAAAATCAACTGTTTCAATAGAAACTATTTACTTGGATGATGAATATCCTTTTTTTTTTATTTGTGTGATTGATTGGTAGGAACTGTGGAATGAGGGAGCGTGCTGATACTTTTGTGATATATTTGTTCCGGCACGCCTGTCCGCTAAGTAAATTCCTGGTCTGTTTACGGTTTCTTCACTCCATTCAGAACACCGGATTGAAAAGAATGTAGTATCTTTGCAACTCTTTTACTCAATGCAAAAAAAATATATGTATACCAACAAAGAAATATGGAACGTAAGTTATCCGATTTTTCTCGGATTATTGGCGCAAAACATTATCAATGTGACAGATACTGCTTTCCTGGCAGGGTAGGAGAAGTCGAGTTGGGAGCTTCCGCCATGGGTGGATTGTTTTATATCTGTGTCTTCACTATTGCTTTCGGTTTTAGTGTCGGTTCACAAATCTTGATTGCTCGTCGTAATGGAGAAGGACGTTACAAAGATGTGGGTCCCGTAATGATACAGGGAGGGACATTCTTGCTGGGATTGGCGGTGCTCATGTTTGGCTGACACATCTTTTGGCCCCATCCATTGTCCGCTTGCTCATTTCATCTGATTCCATTTTTGATGCTACCATGGAATTTCTCAACTGGCGTATTTGGGGCTTTTTCTTCGCCTTTGTCAACGTGATGTTCCGTGCGCTGTATATTGGCATTACACGTACTAAGGTGCTGACAATGAATGCTGTGGTCATGGCATTGGTGAATGTGCTGTTGGACTATATTTTGATTTTCGGTAAGTTTGGAATGCCGGAGATGGGGATTAAAGGAGCAGCTGTCGCTTCGGTGATGGCTGAAGCCGCTTCATTGGCTTTTTTCTTGATTTATACCTACGCAAAGGTGGATTTTAAGAAATTCGGCTTGAATCACTGGCAGAAGATTGACTTTTCTTTATTGGGAAAAATTCTGAGTATTTCGTGTTTTACCATGATACAATATTTTTTGGCCATGGCTACTTGGTTTGTCTTTTTCATCGCGATAGAACGGTTGGGTCAACGCGAGCTGGCGATTGCCAATATCGTGCGTAGTATCTATATTGTGATGCTCATTCCGGTTCAGGCATTGTCTACTACTACCAATTCATTGGTCAGCAATCTGATTGGTGCGGGGGGGATAACCCATGTCATGCGTTTGATTTGGCGTATAGCCCGGATGTCGTTTCTCATTATGGTGGTCTGTGTGGCGGTGGTGGTGCTTTTTCCTCATGCCATGCTTTCGGTTTACACCAACGAACCGGCGTTGCTGGTAGAGTCTGTGCCTTCGTTGTATGTCATTGCCGGAGCGATGATTATCGCATCAGTGGCGAATATCTATTTCAATGCCATTTCGGGAACTGGAAATACGCAGGCTGCTCTGATACTTGAAATGGGGACTTTGGTATTCTACGCCCTTTACATTCTATGGATAGGCATAGTGGTGAAAGCACCGGTTTCTGTTTGTTTTTCTATAGAGGTGGTGTACTATAGTTTGTTACTGCTTAGCAGCATTATTTATTTGAAAAAAGCAAAATGGCAGAATAAAAAGATATAAGGTTCATAAGTTTTTTGTATTTTTGCACCCTGTTGTTATTCTGAAGGTTAGTAAAGAAGGACAGGCAATCATAATTCGTAATTTATAATTAAAGATATATGTTCGATAATTTAAGTGAGAGACTGGAACGGTCTTTTAAGATTCTGAAAGGTGAGGGAAAAATCACCGAGATTAATGTAGCGGAAACATTGAAGGATGTGCGTAAAGCTTTGTTGGATGCTGACGTGAACTATAAGGTCGCCAAAGGCTTTACTGATACTGTAAAAGAAAAAGCCTTGGGGCAGAATGTGCTTACGGCTGTGAAGCCCAGCCAGTTGATGGTAAAGATTGTACATGATGAACTGACTGCATTGATGGGCGGTGAGACTGCCGAATTGGTGTTGGAAGGTCGTCCGGCGGTTATCCTGATGTCAGGTCTGCAAGGTTCCGGTAAGACTACTTTCTCCGGTAAACTGGCCCGTATGCTGAAAACCAAGAAGAACCGTAAGCCGCTGTTGGTGGCTTGTGACGTTTATCGTCCCGCTGCTATCGAACAGTTAAGAGTATTGGGAGAACAAATCGAGGTTCCTGTATATAGTGAATTGGACAGCAAGAATCCGGTGCAGATTGCATTGAACGCTATTCATGAAGCAAAAGCGAAAGGTTATGATTTGGTTATTGTCGATACAGCCGGTCGTCTGGCTATCGACGAACAGATGATGAATGAGATTGAGGCGATTAAGAAAGCGGTCAATCCGGATGAAACATTGTTCGTTGTCGATTCAATGACCGGTCAGGATGCGGTGAACACAGCCCGTGAATTTAATGAACGTTTGGACTTTAACGGTGTTGTGCTGACCAAGTTGGATGGTGATACCCGTGGCGGTGCCGCTCTTTCTATTCGTACCGTTGTGAATAAGCCTATCAAGTTTGTGGGTACCGGCGAAAAGTTGGATGCTATCGATCAGTTCCATCCTGCACGTATGGCAGACCGTATTCTCGGCATGGGTGATATCGTGTCTTTGGTAGAACGTGCGCAGGAGCAATATGACGAGGAAGAGGCAAAGCGCCTTCAGAAAAAGATTGCCAAAAACCAGTTCGACTTCAATGACTTTTTGAGCCAGATTCATCAGATAAAGAAGATGGGTAACCTGAAAGAGTTGGCTTCCATGATTCCGGGTGTGGGTAAAGCGATTAAAGACATTGATATCGATGATAATGCATTCAAGAGCATTGAGGCGATTATTTATTCCATGACTCCGCAGGAACGTACAAATCCCGAAATCCTGAACGGAACACGTCGTACGCGTATAGCCAAAGGCAGTGGAACCAGCATTCAGGAGGTAAACCGTTTGCTGAAGCAGTTTGACCAGACCCGCAAGATGATGAAGATGGTGACCGGTAGCAAGATGGGTAAGATGATGCCGAAACTTAAAAAGTAAGGTTTAAATAAACAGGTAGGGAGAAAGTGCGGAACTTTCTCCTTTTTTTATTATGCAACGTGGCTGATTTATGCTACATTTGTTGCTCAATGGATTATTTATAAATAAATAGTATGCAACTAATTGATGGAAAAGCTATTTCGGAACTGGTGAAGCAGGAGATTGCTGCGGAAGTTGCCGGAATCGTGGCTAAAGGTGGCAAGCGTCCCCATTTAGCTGCAATCCTCGTTGGACACGACGGGGGGAAGTGAGACATACGTGGCGGCTAAAGTAAAGGCCTGTGAAGTATGTGGTTTCAAATCCAGTCTGATCCGTTATGAAGCAGATGTGACGGAAGAAGAATTACTGGCAAAGGTCAGAGAACTGAATGAGGATGCTGACGTGGATGGTTTTATCGTACAACTTCCCTTACCGAAGCATATTTCCGAGCAGAAAGTGATTGAAACCATTGACTATCGTAAAGATGTGGATGGTTTCCATCCTATCAATGTAGGACGTATGTCCATTGGCCTTCCTTGCTATGTATCCGCTACGCCTAATGGTATTCTGGAATTGCTGAAACGTTACCATATTGAAACACAGGGAAAGAAGTGTGTAGTATTGGGCCGTAGCAATATTGTGGGTAAGCCTATGGCGAGCCTGATGATGCAGAAAGCTTATCCGGGTGATGCACTGTAACTGTTTGTCACAGCCGCAGCAAGGATTTGGTAAAAGAATGTCAGGAAGCTGACATTATCATTGCTGCACTGGGTCAGCCGAATTTTGTGAAGGCTGAGATGGTGAAAGAAGGTGCGGTGGTTATTGACGTGGGTACTACCCGTGTGCCGGATGCCACAAAGAAATCCGGATTCAAACTGACCGGAGATGTGAAATTTGATGAAGTGGCTCCCAAATGTTCTTATATCACTCCCGTTCCGGGTGGTGTGGGACCTATGACTATTGTATCTTTAATGAAGAATACGTTGCTGGCTGGAAAAAAGGCCATTTACAAATAAGTGCCACATGCTTTGCGAAGCTTGATGGATAAAAAAGAATGTGTCAAAAGTTTGGTAATGCTTACAGGATAAGCTGACCTGCTTTTGACACACTTGTTTTCATGAACAAAAGTTAGATAGTGTAAAATAAACTGTGTCACGCATTATTTCCTATTAGAAAACTTATCGGTCGGGGAACGGCCAGCGCCAAGGGGCGGGACCACCCGTCCCGACGAGTGTAAAATTACAATAATTTAAATTGTTCTCCAAACTTTATGGCCAGTTGCAGTGAGATTGTAGCCCAATTGGCAAGTGGCATAGTCCACTTCTTCCGTATATTACGGTATGCAAGATAAACCAGTTTCTCAAGGGCTGTATCCGACGGGAACACGCCCTTGTTTTTTGTTACCTTACGAATCTGACGGTGATACCCTTCAACAGTATTTGTTGTATATATAAGCTTACGGATAGCCGGAGTGTACTGGAAATATTCGGACAGCTTATCCCAATTCTCCTGCCAGGACCTGATTACAACAGGATACTGTTCGCCCCATTTCTCTTCCAGCTTAAGAAGTTCATTTTCTGCCGATTCTTTATTTACAGCCTGATAAACGCATTTCAAATCCTTCAGGAATTCCTTTTGATTTTTGGAGCCTACATATTTGATGGAATTACGAATCTGATGTACAACACAAAGCTGTATGGCTGTATTGGGATAAACACTTTGGATTGCTTCAGGAAAACCTTTCAAGCCGTCTATACAGGCAATAAGAATATCTTCGACTCCACGGTTCTGGAGATCTGTCAGAACACTGAGCCAGAAGTTTGCTCCCTCATTTCTTGATATATACATTCCGAGTAGCTCCTTATGTCCTTCCCGGTCAATACCCAACACATTATAGATTGCACGTGTAACAGCACAACCACGTTCATCCGTTACCTTATAATGGATGGCATCCATCCAGACTATAGGATAGACAGAATCAAGCATACGTGATTTCCATGCCTTTATTTCCGGAAGTACACGATCTGTAATGGCGCTGATTGTATCTGCCGATATACGATTACCAAGGTTCTCTTCCATCCAATCACTAATCTCACGTGTGCTGTTACCAAGAGCATACAGGCCGATTATACGGTCAGCAACACCTTCTGCCAGAATGGTCTCACGCTTCTTAATAAATTGTGGATCAAAACTTGAATTACGGTCACGAGGAGTGGATACGGTTACCTCACCTAATGGTGTCTGGACCTGCTTTTGCATTTTCCCGTTACGGCGGTTACCCATTTGACGTTCTTCTTCTGTAAGATGTGCATCCATCTCACCCTCTAGAGCTGCATTCAGGATACTTTCCAATAAAGGGGCGAAAGCACCGTCTTTACCTAACAAGGGCTTACCTGCTCTTAGCTGCTCAATTGCCTTGTTCTTGATACTCTCAAAATCAAATTCTTCTTTCATACAAAAAAAACGTGTTAGCAAAGTTAATATTTTACTCTTTGCTGACACAGTTTTATTTACATCCTCTATAAGTTCAGCCGTTTTTTGACGCTCGCCTTCTGTCTGGCAATTCGCCAATATCTCATTACGCTTTTCGGTAGATATGATAAACGCATCGTTATACCCAGTAAGGACTCCACGATAAATGTTTATATCCCAATCTTTGAGTGGTGTACCAATAGATTCATCTTATGCCTGATACATTGTTCAATTGGCGACAATATTACCCAGCTGTTACTATCGGAGAAATCGCAAATGGTATGCTCTTGCTGCACGAAATCGCTCCTTATACTTCTACCATAAAAGTCTTAATAAATCGAGCGAGCGTATTTCTATCCACTTTACAAATTTTAGCGATTTTGCGTTGTGAAACTTCAGCTTTCAATAGTTCTTGTATGAGAATTCTCTTATCGTGGAGTTTGTACTTTTCTGGAGCAGTCTTTTTCCCTTTAGGACGTCCTAATATTACTCCTTCTATTTTCTTTCGTGCTAAGGCTTCTTTTGTTCGTTGGCTAATAAGGTTACGTTCAATCTCTGCTGACAGTCCAAAAGCAAAAGCCAACACTTTACTTTGAATGTCCTCTCCTAACTTATAGTTGTCTTTGATAGTCCAAACCCTACATTCCTTGCTCATGCAAATATTCAGAATTTCCATTATCATAAAGAGATTACGACCCAATCTGGACAATTCAGCGCAGATAATTAAATCATCTTTCTGTACCTTATTGAGCAATTTTCCGAGTTCACGTTTGTTGTAGGCTTTTGTTCCACTAATGGTTTCCTCTATCCAACCATCAATTTTTATGTTTTGATTGTCGCAGAAATTTCTTGATTTCAAAACGTTGGTTTTCTACTGTCTGCTTATCACTGCTTACTCTAATGTATCCGTATATCATATGTCTAATTATAAATGTTTATAGATATATAATATGGATAGTTTTTCTATAGAAACCTAAGAGAGCGTTGATTTTACATTTAATTCTTTGCCATTTCGTTTTTAATGAACTTTCAATTTCCATTTTTATATAGTACAATTTAATTTTTATTCTTCTATTTGTGCATAGAATAACTGACTTGATAGCAACTTATAGTTGAGCACAGCAATAAATACGGTTGTCAGCTCTTTACCTTAAAATCGGGCACTTCTTCCGAAGCTTTTACAATAAGTCGATAAGAAATTTATTTCAGAATTAATTAAAATTCCCGAATCTGGCCTATAACAAACTCGGATGGGAAAAGTGATGGTACCATCAGATATGCATATAGCCATATGACCGGACATGTAGATACGACGATAACAATACGCTCTTCTATCGGAAAGGATATAACGGGATGCACGGATAACCATATATGATTATCGGAATAGTGGTATGGCTGGTTGTGGGTATATGACAGCATCCGTATATCCGATTCTGTATTTTTATTATCGGTATTTCATTTGTTCCAAAAGCCTCTTTAACAGATTCCATCCGGGATGATCGCCTGAATTCTCATGTACCGGACTTCTATTTGCTTGATTATCAAAGTAACCGTATTGCATCCGGTTATTTGTCGGAATCTGTCATTCAGTAATTGTTCCTGTCATTCGTTTTTTCTCTGCGGTTGTTGCCTTTTTTCTCGTAGTATTATGGTCATGTTACCGGATGGGAAAAGCCATCTCCATCACAACCATGAATTATAGTGTAGCCATATTTGTATATAGCCGTATGATACGCTATCCGGATAATGCTATCACAGAATTGCGATATAGCCGGATATCAAAATAGGGATAGCCGGGAGCGAAGGGAGCACGCATCCTTCCGGATATAGATATCTCAAAATCTCCATTTGCAGAAGTGTATAAATATCAATCCATTAATGGAGATTATAAAGAAAAAACATAAGTCACACACGACTACCTGTCATTCTCCATTTGCGGATGTGTAGAAGTAGCAATCCATTAATGGAGACGATGAAGAAAAACAATAAGGCGTATACGGCTACCTGTTATTCTCCATTTACAGATGTGTAGAAGTATCAATCCATTAATGGAGACGATGAAAAAACAATAAGGCGTATACGGTTACCTGTTATTCTCCATTTGCAGAAGTGTAGAAGTAGCAATCCATTAATGGACAATAGGGCATGTAAAGGGCAGATTTTCCGTATATTCGCCTCCTTATCCCCGAATTATGGGCGTAAGTCACATGGTCATGGAGATATATCTATCCTTTAATGGGGAGAACAGCCGGCAAATATCTGATGGAAAAGCCCCACAAACCACAGGAAAATAGCCACACAATGGTCTGATACACAATAATTATTGGAGAAACGAGGTCCGCTCCTGCGGACAGCAAGTTGTGTTTTCGTTAAACGAAAACAGGACGGTTTAACAGCGGAAACACAGCCAAACCGTACTCCCCCAAAAAGCTCCGGAGTCGCTTTTCCGTACCGGTATCAGAAAAGCAACCGACAAATCACATAAAGAAGGAAAGTGAACAGCTTTCCGATATTTTAGTCAGAAATCACATCGGAAATTTTGAACGGTACATGTATTTTTACTTAATAAACAGTACCCCTTGCTGCTTATTCGAGAATATTGCCTATCTTTGTAAAGTCGTGCAAACGACTGACATATATAGTTGATGTGTTTCGCTAACACCTTGTATTAGAAATCTAGTAAATCAGTTATCAAAAGAAGAAGTAAAGTATATAGTCCTTTGTGCAAGGATATAACAAAAAAGAGAGCCTACCGTTTCTCAGCGGCAGACTCTCACGGACAGAGTTCTTTAAAAGTGGCTTAGAATTTGTATCCCAAAGTAATACCGATACTGGCATTATGTGGAGCGTTTCCGTCCATCACTTTGCAGAAACCGAGCTGGGTATCGAGACCGACCAAAATTTTGCCGAATTCTACCCCTAATCCGATGTTCCATCCGGCATCAAAACGGTTGTAGTCAAGGCCGTCGCTGCCAAAAGTATTGACTTTGTCTCCCCCATTGACTGTAATGCCACCAATAGAAGCTCCTCCGTCAAATTTTGTCTTACCACCTACACCGCAAGCAAGGTAAGGACCGGTCGCGATGACCAGATTGGTGTTATCTGCAAGGTTAAAGCGGAATTGTACATTGATAGGAAGTTCCAGATAGAGTTGGTTGATCTTTACGTCTGCATCGGCATCAACGACGGTTCCTTCATAGCCGCTAGAGTATTTGGTCCCTTTTTGTGAGAAGAAGAGAGAAGGCTGTAGAGAAATAAGGTCTGTAAACTGGTATTCCATACCTACTCCGATGCGTGCTCCGGGCTTGAATTTGGAATGGTCGGAATTTTCACCGATATAGCTGCTCAGATTCAGACCGGCTTTTACCTGAAAGGAGACTTGTGCGAATCCAATGGTGCTGCATAACGCAAACAAGACAGTTAAAATACTTTTTTTCATGATTATGTTCATTTTAAGTTTCAATCAAAAAGAAGTCGGACACTTGGTATGTCCGAACTTTCACACACAATGTAGCTTCCAAGCGGATTAGTTTTCATGGATGGTGCAGATGCTTACCCGATTCCAATCCGGTTCTTCTAAACATGTTTCCTACACCTTGTCCTTCGGCTGTAATCCGGTTCTCGGCTATTTTATACCGTTTCACTAACAAACTCTTGACGGCATCCGCACGTTGTTGGGCGATACGGGCATTTACTTCGACCTTTCCTTCCGGAGAAGCATATCCTTTGATGGATACAGTAGCCTTTTCATGATTTTTCAAGTAAGTCGCAATACGTTCCACATTAGGGGTCTGAGAAGCTACTACACTGACACCTCCTTGGCGGAAGGTTACCACAGATTCCAATGTTTTCTTGTGGTTGGTGATGGTATCTGTTACGATAACCGGACCCTGATTCTTGCAGTCGGCTAACTGTTGTTCCAATTCAGCATTTCGTTGGTTGGCAGCAGTCAGTTTAGCTTCTTGATCTACGTTGGTTTGTCTCAGGTTATTTATCTGCCCGTTCAGCGCATCCACTTCTGCCTGGTCATACAGTTTGGCAAAAGAGATATGGTGTTTGCCATTGCTGCAACGGAAGTGGTATTTCAGACCGGCTGTAATTTCCCAGGCTGCCCGGTTGGCGTTAAATCCTACGTTTCGTTCACCACATGCGTTCAGGTCATATACCAAGGCTGGTTTGATACCAATGGTCCAAGCTTTGGCTTCACCTAAATTGAAATTGAAGTTGAGTCCCAGTTTGCTGGAGATGCTGTTACGGTCTCCGTCACCGTTTTGGGCATAATGTAGCCAACCGAGTCCGGCTACGGTTTCTATTTCGAATAATCGGGGTGTTCCCCAATATCCTGCAAATAGGTTGCTCAGATTGACGGAAGTCAATAAACTTACATTGGTGTTGTCAAATGCCGTTTTACTGGCAGTCGTATTGATGCTGGTCATGGCTTCCACACCCATACCGAAAAAGGGTGTGAGCTGTTTGCCTATTCCAAGTCCCCATGTGGCTCGCATGTTCGGGAAAAATGCACTGTGGGTCAATGGAGTGGTAACACCGGCATGGATGCCAATAGACCAGTTATCTCCCAAGTTGGCTCCTTCATAAGCTCTTTGAGCATAGATGCCACTACAAGTAAGGCAAGCTACGGTTACTGCAATAAATTTCTTCATAAGAATGAGTTGTTAAAAGTTTAGGGTTGCAATATTAGCATCAATTATAATCCGTTATTATCGACAGGTCTTCTAATTAACAAATATTAAGCACAAACTGTGTTTTGAGTCAATTTTGCATATTTAATAATAAAGTGATCCGAAGGAAAGTATTACATAGGTTATGTTGAGTCGGTACAATGATTCTATGATTTCGTGTTGTATATTTTATCCGGGTGGTTTTCTTTGACGTTTCTGCCTTTATTGATATCTTTGTTGGGGATAATTGGCAAGGAAGAAAGACGATTTCCACACTATAGTAATAAAAGACGATAAATATGTGTATACAGAGATTGATTCGGTTTATTTTGAATGTGTTGTTGCTGATGGTAGCTATCACGCTATGTTGGCATGCATCACCAAAGCGGATATATATTCAAAGATGGTGCATGTAGCCTTGCTGTAGCTTGTGTGAGTGCGGCCTTTTCCAAAAGATACAGATATGTGTGGTGTAGCATGGCTTTGCTGATTATGTTCATAAGCTTTCTTTG
>ENA-OQCF01000367-OQCF01000367.1-human-gut-metagenome-genome-assembly--contig:-NODE-367-length-17761-cov-4.671430_pt1 | contig 17761 bp, 19 predicted proteins | sample MGYA00242756_ERZ504573 | MGnify/ENA primary metagenome ERZ504573 (study PRJEB26092, sample SAMD00036240) | human gut metagenome | host: Homo sapiens | study: EMG produced TPA metagenomics assembly of... | reverse complement strand
AAGCCGATGGCGGGCACGGCCTGGGCCGCGGGCCGCCGCCTGAAAGCGGGGGACAGCCTGTGACGCCGCGCCGTCTCGCCGTCAAGGCCCTGATCCATCAAGAGCAGACAGCTACGCCAACCTTGTGCTGGACGCCGAGCTGAAAAAGTGCACGCCGCCGCTGGATAGCCGCGACGCCGCCTTTGCCGCGCGCATTTTTTACACAACACTCGAGCGTCTGCCGCTGCTGGACTATCGTATAAATCAGTTTACGAAAAAGTCCGTCGCCAAGCTGGACGCGCCGGTGCGCGCCGTGCTGCGGGCGGGACTGGCACAGGCACTGTACATGAATGTACCGCTGCCTGCCGCTGTGAATGAATCGGTCAAGCTGACGCGGGCACTGGGAAAATCCAGCGCCGCAGGCATGGTCAACGCCGTGCTGCGCCGCGCCGCTGCCGCCGATGTCTCCGAGGCCGATTTTGCCGACCCTCTGGACCGGCTCTCAATCTACTACTGCCTGTCCCGCCCGGTGGCCAAGCTTTTCTATGCGCAGTTCGGGGCGGAGGCGTTCCCCCTGGCCGCCGCATTTTATGAAAAGCCTAAGACGACGATCCGCGTCAACACACTGCGCACGAACGATACCGACCTGACCGCGCTTTTGCAGCAGGAGGGCCATACCGTGACGCCCGGCCCTTGGCCGGGGGCGCTGGTCGTGGAGTTTGCCGGTTCGCCCGCCGCGAGCGCGGCATTCAAAAAAGGTCTTTTCCATGTGCAGGGGCTTGCCAGCCAGTTTGCCGCGCTCTGCGTTGACGCACAGCCGGGGCAGCAGGTGCTCGATCTCTGCGCCGCACCGGGCGGCAAAAGCCTGACGTTGGCCGAGGCCATGCAGGACAAAGGCCAGCTTGTCAGCGGCGAGTTTGTGCCCGCCCGCGTGCCGCTTTTGCAGCAGGCGTTTGACCGCTGCGGCATCACCTGTGCCGTAGCGGTTGAAAATGACGCCACACAGCACAATTCCGACTGGCCAACGTTTGACCGTGTGCTCTGCGATGTGCCCTGCTCGGGTTTGGGCGTTATCGCCAAAAAGCCGGACATTCGTTACAAGGATTTGGACGGGATAGAGAATCTGCTCGCTGCCCAGCAAAAAATCCTGCAAAACGGCGCAGATTCACTTGCCGAAAATGGCCGTTTGGTGTATTCTACCTGTACAGTGAATGATAAGGAGAATCAGGCCCAGGTGGAGAAATTTCTCTCCGCCAATCCTGATTTTCACGTTGTACTGCCAAAGACGGCACTGCCGGGGGCGGACATCACGCCGCTGGGCACGCTGTTTTTGCCCCACAGAACCGGGACGGACGGTTTTTTTGCCGCCATCCTGGAACGAAACTGACTGTAAACTCGTTCTTATAAAAGGAGGTGACCCCGCATGGGCGAAAAAATCTGCATTTCCGACCTGACGCTTGACGCGCTGACGGCCTACATCGTGGGACTGGGTCAGCCAAAATTCCGCGCCAAGCAGATTTTTAAATGGCTGCACCAGAAGCTTGTGACGGAGTTCTCCCAGATGACCGACCAGCCAAGGCGCTGTTGGCCCAGCTGGAGGAGCAGTGCACGATTGCAGCCCCCGTCATCCGCCGCCGCCAGCAGTCCAGGGACGGTACGGTCAAGTATCTTTTGCAGCTGGCCGACGGCAACTGCATCGAGACCGTGCTCATGCGCTACAAATACGGCAATACTGTCTGTGTGTCCACCCAGGTGGGCTGCGCGATGGGCTGCCGGTTCTGCGCCTCCACCCAGGCGGGCCGTGTGCGCGACCTGACGGCAGGGGAGATCGCGGCGGAAATTTACACCGCACAGAAGGACACCGGCGAGCGCGTCTCCCACATTGTTTTGATGGGCATCGGTGAGCCGCTGCACAATTTTAATAATGTGATGGACTTTCTGGAGATCATCTCCTGCCCGGAGGGCGTCAACATCGGTATGCGCAACATCAGCCTGTCGACCTGCGGCCTTGTGCCCAAGATCGACGAGTTGGCGAAGCGCCATCTGCAGCTGACACTGTCTGTCTCGCTCCATGCGCCGGACAATAAGACCCGTTCCGGCATGATGCCGGTCAACGATGCGTTCCCGCTGGAGCAGCTGATCCCGGCCTGCCGCCGCTACCAGAAGGAGACGGCCGCCGCATCAGCTTTGAGTATTCGATGGTGCGCGGTGTCAATGACAGCAGTGAGATGGCGCAGAAGCTCGCCAACCTCATCAAGGGCATGGGCGCGCACGTCAACCTGATTCCCATCAACCCCGTGGACGGCAGCCCCTATTCTGCCACCGACGATGCCAATGTGCACCGCTTCCAGAAGGAGCTGGAGGCACTGGGCGTCAACGCCACGGTGCGCCGCCGTCTGGGTACCGACATCAGCGCCGCCTGCGGCCAGCTGCGCCGCGAGGACGCGCAGGGAAAATAAGTTTTGCTCCGCAACGGAGCAGCGGAAAGGAACCAACCCGAATGAAGATTGCCGCGATCACGGACATCGGCAGCTGCCGGCAGGAAAACCAGGACAATTACTGTGCGCAGCAGCTGGCAGGCGGCACCGCCTGGGGCATCGTCTGCGACGGCATGGGCGGTGTCAACGGCGGGCGCATTGCTGCACGCATTGCTACCGACACCATGCAGCAGTATTTTGCCCGCCACATGAAGGCCCTGCAGCCTGGCATGGAAAAGACTTTCATCATGCGCGGGTTCGACATCACGAACCGCGCCGTGTATGAAAAGTCCACCTCTGACCCCGAGATGCAGGGCATGGGTACCACCGGCGTCTGCGCCTACGCCAGCCGCGGCATGGCCCATGTGGTGCATGCCGGGGATTCCCGCGCCTACCTGTTCCACGCAGGCGGGCTGCGGCAGATCACCCGCGACCACTCGATGGTGCAGCAGCTCGTCGACAGCGGCCAGATCACGCGGGAGCAGGCTGCCGTCCACCCGCAGAAGAACCTCATCACCCGCGCGCTCGGCGTCTCGGCCAACATTGTGCCGGAATACAACCGCTGCGAAATAGAGGAGGGGGACATCCTGCTGCTGTGCACCGACGGCCTGACGAACATGGTCGCGGACGATGACATTGCGCAGGTACTGCGCGAGGTTCCTTTTTTTGATGCAACCAGCATTTTGGTAGACCGCGCCCTGCAGGCGGGCGGTCAGGATAACATTACGGTCCTGCTCATGGGCGTGGAAGCTACGGAGGTCAACAATGGATAATCTGATCGGCAAACGGCTGGATGGCCGCTACTCAATTGAAAGTCTCGTGGGTGTCGGCGGCATGGCCAATGTCTACCGCGGCACTGATTTAAAAACGGGCAACCAGATCGCCGTCAAGGTATTAAAAGACGAATTTCTGGACAATGAGGAACTGGTCCGCCGCTTCAAGAACGAGTCGAAGGCGATCTCCATTCTGAGCCATCCCAACATTGTCAAGGTCTATGACGTCTCTGTCACCGACAAATTGCAATACATCGTCATGGAATATGTGGACGGCATCACTTTAAAGGAATATCTCAAGCAGCGCGGCGGCGCCCTGACCTGGAAGGAGACCGTGCACTTTGCCACCCAGATTTTGAGTGCTCTGCAGCACGCCCACTCCAAGGGCATCATTCACCGCGACGTCAAGCCGCAGAACATTATGCTGCTGGCAGATGGCTCCATCAAGATGATGGACTTCGGCATCGCACGCTTCTCCCGCGCACAGAGCCAGACCGTCAGCGACAAGGCCATCGGCTCGGTGCACTACATCAGCCTGAGCAGGCCAAGGGTGAGCGCACCGACGCCCGCACCGACATCTACTCTGTCGGCGTCATGCTGTACGAGATGCTGTCGGGCCGCCTGCCGTTTGACGGCGACGGTGCAGTGTCCATCGCCATCATGCAGATTTCGGAGAAGCCGAAGCCGCTGGCCGAAATCGCACCCCAGACCCCGGCAGGACTGCGCCAGATTACCGAGAAAGCTATGGAAAAGGACCCCGACAAGCGCTACCAGAGCGCCCAGGAGATGCTGGCCGCTATCGAAGAATTCAAGCGCAACCCGTCCATCCAGTTTGCGTATGAGTACCGCAGTGCCGAGGACAACCCGGAAAGGAACATCAACCGCGTGGTAAGCAACACAAAGCCCAGCCCGAAATCCACCAGCATCCACACAGGTGACGCCCGTCGTGTCGGCACATCGAACCCGGGCCGCAGCAAATCTGCCCAAAAGAAGAAGAAAAAGGCGTCCAAGGGCTTTTCCCTGCTGCCGATCTTCTTCGGCATGGCCGTGGCGTTTGTCATCGGCGCTGCCATCCTGATCTATCTGATCTTCACCAATTCCAGCAACCTGCTGTTCTCTAACCGTGCCGATGTGCAGGTCATCAGCTTTGTGGGCATGACAAAGGACGAGTTCCTCGCCACCGACTACAACAACCTGCTGCGCGCCGAATTCCCGGAGGAGTATTCCAGTGAACCCGCGGGCACGATCATCCGCCAGACCCCCAAGGCCGGGCGTACCGTCAAGGAAAAGCAGCGCATCGTGCTGACCGTCAGCCTGGGCACCCAGTACGTCACGATCCCCGAGACGAAGAACATGGTGGCCGAGGATGCCGAGCAGACCCTGAAGGATATGGGTCTGCGCGTGACCAAGAAGCCCATGTCCGACAACTCCGTGGCCAACGGCGCTGTTGTCTACACCCAGCCCGCCGCCGGGGAGACCGTCGAGGGTGACTCCACGGTCATCCTGTACGTCAGCCGCTCCGAGGTAAGCAAGGAGAGCTCGGTCCCGAGCCTGACCGGCAAGACCATTGAGGAAGCCCGCAATGAAGTCAAGGGGCTGAACCTGTCCATCCGCACAATCGAGCAGGCCAGCGAACAGCCCGCGGGCACGGTACTGAGCCAGAGCCCCGATGCCGGTTCCACGGTCCGTAAGTCGAGCGTCATCACACTCGTGGTGTCCACCGGCGTGCCCGAGGTCGTCGCCACTCCCGAACCAGTCGAACCCACTGTGAACGAGGACGGTACCGTCACTGTGCAGGAGAGCTGGTGGCCGAGTGCTGACGGCAGTCACCAGATCCATCAGCTGACCGACGGTACCATGTGGAATGAGAACGGCCAGCGGTGCGACGCACAGGCAACCCCATTGCCTGATGTGGGGGAAGTCATGGCGTATATTACAAAGGGCATCGGCGGCTTCTACTATGTAAAGACGCGGACGGCATCGTCGAGTGCAAGGCGCGCGGCATCTTCCGCAAGCGCGGTATCACGCCGGTGGCGGGAGACAACGTCACTCTGTCCGACGACGGCACAATGATCGATGAGATTTTACCGCGCAAAAACGTCTTTATCCGTCCGCCGATTGCCAATCTGGATATTCTGTTCATCGTTACCAGCACGACCCAGCCCGTACCCAGTACGTTGGTGCTGGACCAGCTGGCCGCCGCTGCCATCTACAAGGATGTGCAGCCCGTGCTTGTGGTGACAAAATCTGATTTGGCTGCTGCCGATATGCTGCGCACCGCCTACGCGGGCAGCGGCATCCCGCTGGTGCAGCTGAACTATGAGACCGGCGAGGGCCTTGACGAGGTCAAGGGCTATATTGAAAGTCATCTCTGCGCCTTCTGCGGCAACTCCGGCGTCGGTAAATCGACGCTGCTCAACACGCTGGCCCCCGCGCTGCACCGCGAGACCGGGCAGATCAGCCAAAAGCTGGGCCGCGGGCGGCACACGACCCGCGAGGTCGAAATTTTTGAGATTTGCGGAGGGCGTCTGGCTGATACGCCGGGCTTTGCCAGCCTGGAGGCGCAGAAGCTCTGCCGCATCCCGAAGGATGATCTGCAGCACACCTTCCCGGAGTTCGGACCTTATTTCGGGCAGTGCCGCTTTACGGGCTGCTCCCACCGCAGTGAGACCGGTTGTGCTGTGCGTGAGGCTGTCGAGGCCGGGACCATCAGCAAAACGCGCTATGCAAGCTACCTTGCCATGTATGAGGAAGCCAGCGCACGGAAGGAGTGGGAGAAATGAGCAGGCGTGCCGTGATTCTTTCCGCCGTGCCGGTTTCCACCGCACTGTGCCGCTATGTGCAGCCCGGTGATTTTGTTGTGGCCTGCGACGCGGGCTACCACAATGCCGAACGGCTTGACCTGCGTCCCGACCTTATCGTCGGTGACTTTGACTCCGCCCCGCAGCCCAAAACCGAGCACGAGACCATTGTGCTGCCCCATGTGAAGGACGATACCGATACCCAGTACGCCGCCCATTGGCTGCTGGAGCACGGCTATGACGAGATCACCCTGCTGGGCGCTCTGGGCGGAGCACGGCTGGAGCACACGCTGGCCAACCTTGCCACCGGGCTGTATCTTGCCAAAAACGGCGTGAACGTCCTGCTGGCCAACGAGCGCAGCGAGCTGCGGTATCTTGTGCCGTGCCGCGAGCTTATTTTGCAGCGCAGGGACTGGAAGTATCTCTCCCTTTTCCCGATGGAGGGCCGGCTGACCGGCGTCTGCATCCGCGGCGCGTTCTACCCGCTGGAAAACGCCGTGCTGACCGCGGACTATCCGCTCGGCGTCAGCAATGAGTTTATCGCGGACACCGCACAGCTGCAATGCTCCGGCGGCTGCGGTCTCGTTGTGCTGACCCGCGACGATGCGTAACACCGCAGCACTGCCCGGCATAGTATGGCGTACACAAACACGGAAAGTGAGGTGTATGCCATGCATGTGGTCGTAGTTCGCTGCCCGCGCGCCTTCCGTTGGATCTTACGCGCAGCCTTCAAGGTCTGAATCCAAATTTTTCCCCTGCCTGTTCCGGGCAGGGGCTATTTTTTTGGCCTGCCGCATATAATGCCCCAGAACATAACCGGAAAGGGGCAAGCAATATGGAACTCAAGGTGTTCAAAGACACCATCGCATCCTACGGCGGACGCTGGGAAACACGGCTGGAGCTTCCCGTGGAAACGGAGATTCTGATTCCCGACTACCTGCCCGCCGTATTCAAGATCGTCAAGTGCCTGATCACGCCTGTTGTGCTGCAGAACCGTGTGTCCGGCGGCGCTGGCAGAGCGAGGGCTATCTGCGCTGCACCGTCTATTACCAGAGCGAGGAGCCCGGCACGCGCCTTTTGCGCACCGAGCAGAAATTGCCTTTGAAAACTGGTCGAGCTTGCCCGCCGGCAGTACGCCGACGGCCCGGCCCAGGTCTGGGGCGAGCCGGAATACTGCAACTGCCGCGCCGTCAGTGAGCACCGCATCGACCTGCGCGGCGCGTACATCCTCTGCGCCGCAGTGGCCGTGCGGCGGGAGTCCGAGCTGCTGACCGCACTGGCCGACTGCGGCATTGAGCAGTACACCCGCACGATGCAGGGCCTGCAATGCGCCGTAACCGAGGAAAAAACGTTGACTGCCGAGACCGCTGCGGCGCTGCCCAGCACCGGGGAAAGCGTGCTGGACATCACCGGCAGCTTTGCTGCCGGCAGCGCAGCGCCGGCCACCGGGCAGGTCAGTGTGCAGGGGACGCTGCAAATTCAAATATGCAGCCAGAACACCGACACCGGCGAGCTGACCGTGCGCAGCAAGGATCTTGCCGTGCAGCAGACGCTGGAGCTGCCCGGCGTGACCGAGGACGACACAGCCCTTGTGCGCGGCGAGGTGCTGGCCTGCACACTGAGCGCAGCCGACGGCGCAGGGGAAGCGTCCCTCTCGGTGACCTGGAAGCTGCGCGTCGAGGTCTGGCGCAGCGTGCAGCACACCGTCGTGGCCGACGCTACTCCACGCTCTGTAAGACCCAGACCGTGCAGACGGTCTGCCGCCTTTTGCAAACCGCGGATTTGACCGGGCGTATCCCGGTCACGCTTGACGACGACCTGCCCGACGCCGAGGGCACTGTTCTCGGCTGCTTTGTAACGCTGGGCGCCCTGTGCGCCGCACAGGCTGACGGCAACAAGGCTGAAACACATTTAAAACTACTGGGCAAGGGGACTGCGCATGTGTTCATCAGCGATGCCCGCGGTGAGCTGACCTGCTACGACAAGGCGTTTACCTGGCAGCCTGACGGCCTCTGGCCCGGCAGCACTGACGGTGCGTGGCCAAGTGTCGGGGCCTCCGTCGCGCGGGTCGCCAGCAGCAAAAACGGTGCACGGCTGCGGGTCGATTTAGAGATCGAGATCAGCGGCGCCCTGTTCCAGGCGCAGAGCTTTGACGCGCTCTGCGGCGTGGAACTGGGCGAGGAATACGACGACAGCGACGGCCCGGCCCTCTATATTTACTACGCCCGGCAGGGGGAGCGCATCTTTGACATTGCCAGGCGCTACCATGCCCGCGCCCGTGACCTGGCCGCCGCCAATCATCTGGACACCAACGGTGACCCGCCGCAGGAGCTTACGACGGACACCGCCTGTCTGCTGATCCCCGCAGCGCTGTAAAGGAGGGACACATCCGTGACACAGGATCAAATCTACCAAAACATTGCACAGCGCACCGGCGGGGACATCTATCTCGGCGTCGTCGGCCCGGTGCGCAGCGGCAAAAGCACCTTTATCAAGCGGTTTGCCGAGCTGATGCTGCTGCCGCGCATCAAGAACGAGGCCCGTCGTGCCCGCGCCCATGACGAGCTGCCCCAATCCGCCGCCGGGCGCACCATCATGACAACGGAGCCGAAGTTCATCCCCGAGAAAGCCGTCAAACTCGAGCTTTCGGGCGGCGGCAGCTTCAAGGCGCGGCTCATCGACTGCGTCGGCTACATGGTGGACGGCGCGCTCGGCCATGAGGAAAACGAGGCTCCGCGCCTGGTCAAGAGTCCCTGGTTCGACCACGAGGTCCCGTTTGACCTGGCCGCCGAGACCGGCACCCGCTGCGTCATCCGGGAGCACGCCACGGTGGGCCTCGTCGTAACGACGGACGCTCCGTTGCCGACCTGCCGCGGGAGGCGTATCTCGACGCCGAGCGCGTATCATGCAGAGCTGGACGACATCGGCAAGCCGTATATCATCCTGCTGAACTGCGCCGAGCCGGACAGCGACGATGCACAGCGCCTTGCCGCCGAGATGGCCGAGACCTACGGCCACGCGTCCTTCCGCTGAACTGCACGACGATGACCGTCGAGACCCTCGACAAGCTGCTGCAAACGCTTTTGTACGAGTTCCCGATCCGCGAGATTGCCGTGCAGATGCCCGCCTGGGTCACGATGCTCGAAAGCGGGCACTGGCTGCAAAGCGCGGTCTACACGTCCATGCTGGATTTTGCTGCCTCGGTGCACCGGATGGCCGACCTTGCAGGCAAGCGCCCTCAGCTGGGGTGTGAATACATCACCGCCGCCAGCCTGACCGGCATGGATTTGGCCAGCGGCAGTGTCAGCATCACCGCTGCCGTCGCCCCGGATATTTTCTATAAGATCCTCGGTGAACAGACCGGGCTGGACATCGTGGACGAGGCAAGCCTTTTGCCCTGCGTCGTCAGCCTGGCCCGGGCCAAGCGCGCCTATGACAAGATCAAATCCGCCCTTGACCAGGTCGAGGCCACGGGCTACGGCATCGTCATGCCGGGCATTGATGAATTGACATTGGAAGAACCCGAAATCGTCAGGCAGGGCGGGCAGTACGGCGTGCGGCTGTCGGCCAGCGCCCCCAGCCTGCACATCATGCGCGCCAACATCCACACCGAGCTTTCGCCCACCGTCGGCAGTGAGCAGCAGGGGGAGGAGCTTATCAAAAGCCTGCTGGCAGACTTTGAGACCGACCCCGGTAAGCTGTGGAGCACGAATATTTTCGGCAAGAGCCTGAACGAGCTGGTCAGCGAGGGCGTGCAGGCAAAGCTGCTGCACATGCCGCAGGAGGCACGCAGCCGCCTGCAGCAGACGCTTGAGCGCATCATCAACGAGGGCTGCGACGGGCTGATCTGCATTCTGCTGTGACGGAGGAGTTATGTTCAGACGCATTTCCAGGCAGGAGCGTGAGCGCCGCGCCGCCAGGGCCGAACTGGAAACGACCTTGCAGGCACTGCGCTCGAACGAACGCGCCTTCACGGAGGCGCAGGACCCATTTTATATTGACCAGCTGACCTACCAGCACGCCGCGCTGATGTGCCGCTGCCGGGCGCTGCTTCGCACACTGCGGGCGGAAGGGGAGGAGCCATGACCGAATATTGGCCCTGTCTGCTCGCAGCTGTGTGCGCCATCGCCGTACTGCGCTGTGCCGCCCGCCAGCGGCACGGAATGCGCAGTCTGCTGGCAGGGGCCGTCTGCGGTCTGGGCGCACTGGCCCTGCTGGGCCTGTTGGAGCCGGTGACCGGCATTGCGCTGCCGCTGAATCGCTTTACGGCGTTCTGCGCGGGCGTTTTGGGATTGCCCGGCGTGACGGCCCTGCTGATTTTGCGGCTGCTTTTATAAAATGCCTTGCCAACAGGGCGGAAGTATGCTATACTCTTTTAGAAAACGAGTGGAACATACGGCGGCGGGACAGCCCGCAAGGGCTGCCTGAGGAAAGTCCGGGCTTCACAGAGACAGAGTAACTGCTAACGGCAGCCGGGGGTGACCCCAGGGATAGTGCAACAGAAAGAAACCGCCGCGAAAGCGGTAAGGATGGAAAGGCGAGGTAAGAGCTCACCAGCGCACTGGCGACTTTGCGGCTATGTAAACCCTGCTCGAAGCAACATCCGTATGGGACATTATGCGGAGTCTCGCGCGTCCCGGTGATGGCGTGAGCCTTGCGGCGACGCAAGGACAAGATAGATCGTCGTTTGATACAGAACCCGGCTTACGGTCCAGTCGTTTTTTCTTTGTTTTTTGCAAAAGCACATCTGTTTTTTGGTGCAGATGTGCTTTTTTGTATTTTTCTGCATAAAAAAGCGCACTATCTGGCAAAAAGTGCTTGTTTATTTCAGATAAATCGTATATAATGTAGTGTACGCCTGTGGTTGTGCCAAGATAGAGGGTGGCACGCACAGGATTATGAAGGGAAACGTATATATTTTATTTAGGGGGATCGTACTTATGGCTGATTACTTTGCAATGGATCACGACGAACTCACCGCTGAAAAGACCGCGCTGGAGGCCCAGTACAAGAAGTTTCAGGGCATGAACCTGAAGCTGAATATGGCCCGCGGCAAGCCCGGCCCTCACCAGATGGATCTGGCCATGGACCTGCTCAAGATGGACAACTACATCACCGACAACGGCTTTGACACCCGCAACTACGGTGAACTGGAGGGTCTGCCCGAGGCCCGCGCACTGTTTGCCGATGTGTTCGGCGTGCAGCCCGGCGAGGTTTTCGTGGGCGGCAACTCCAGCCTGCAGCTGATGTACAACCTGGTCGCCATCGGCATGATGTTCGGTTTCCAGGATTCCCCGAAGCCCTGGGACCAGGTCGAGCACCGCAAGTTCCTCTGCCCCGTGCCCGGCTATGACCGCCACTTTGCCATCACCGAGGAGATGGGCTTTGAGCTGATCTCCGTGCCCATGAGCCCCGACGGCCCCGACATGGACATGATTGAAAAGCTCGTCGCCGAGGATGACACCATCAAGGGAATCTGGTGCGTGCCGCAGTACTCCAACCCTGACGGCTACACCTACAGCGACGAGACGATCCGCCGCTTTGCCGCGCTCAAGACCGCCGCCCCCGATTTCAAGATCTTCTGGGATGAGGCGTACATCGTCCACCACCTGACCGATGAGATCATCGAGACGCCGGTTTTGCTGAACGAGGCCAAGAAGTACGGCAATGAGGATCGTGTCTTTATGTTCACCTCCACGAGCAAGATCACCTTCCCGGGCGCGGGCATCTCCGCCATCGCCTGCAGCGAGAACTCGATGAAGTACATGTGCAAGCGCTTCTCGACGATGATCATCAGCTACGACAAGATGAACCAGCTGCGCCATGTCCGTTTTCTCAAGAATAAGGCCGGTGTCTTGGCTCACATGGCCAAGCATCGCCGCCGCCTGGTGCCCTGCTTTGACGCCGTCAAAACCACCTTTGCCGAGGAGCTGACCCCCTGCGGCAACATCGCCCACTGGACGAACCCGAAGCGGTTACTTCATCAGCCTGTACGTCATGCCCGGCTGCGCCAAGCGCGTAGCCCAGCTGTGCAAGGACTGCGGCCTGACCCTGACGGGTGCCGGCTCTGCCTACCCCTACCACAAGGATCCCGATGACTCGCATCTGCGCATTGCGCCGACCTACCCGAGCCTGACCGAGGTCGAAACCGCTTCTGCACTGCTCTGCGTCTGTGTGCGCCTGGCAGTTGTTGAAAAGCTGCTGGCCGACCAGCAGTAAAATATAATCCCGCCCGCCGGTGCGGGCAAGTTTTTTGGAGGTTTCTATGAACAGAAAAGGGAAGTCATGGCCGTTGTTCGTCGTGGCAATTTTGATCGTGCTGTTCTCCCTGACGGCCATCTTGGGTGTGAGCTATACCTACGGCGACACCAAGAATGTCTACGTCAAAGGCGCATCTGACATCCGCTTCGGCATCGACATCCGCGGCGGCGTGGACGTTACGTTCATGCCTGCCAACGATGTGGAGGCTACCGATGCCCAGATGACCGCAGCCAAAACGGTTATCGAGGACCGCCTTGTCGGCCTCGGCATCACCGACTACGAGAGCTACGTTGACAACAACAAGAATCGTATCATCGTGCGTTTCCCGTGGAAGAATGATGAGGCGGACTTCAACCCGCAGACCGCAATCGACGAGATCGGCACCACCGCCAAAATGGTGTTCCGCAAGGCTCGTCCGCCACGGGTGAGGAGATCCTGAGCGGTGACGACGTGGCTTCCGCAAGCGCTGCCTACAACGAGACCGAAGGCTGGGTCGTCCAGCTGAAGTTCAACTCTGCGGGCGCATCTGCCTTTGCCACGGCCACCACCGAGCTGGCAGCCAGCAACGGCACGATCTCCATCTGGCTGGATGATAATAACATCTCCACTGCCACGGTCAACGAGGCCATCACCGGCGGTGAGGCCATCATCAAAGGCAACTTCGATCAGGACAGCGCCTCCACGCTGGCGAACCAGATCAACTCCGGCTCTCTGCCGTTTGCCCTGTCCGCTGAGAGCTACTCCACCATCAGCCGTCCCTGGGTGCCAAGAGCCTGGACGTAATGGTGCAGGCCGGTATCATTGCCTTCATTCTGGTCGCGATCCTGATGATCGTGCGCTACCGTCTGCCCGGCACCATCGCGGTCATCTCTCTGATGGGCCAGGCCGCCGCCACGCTGGCTGTTGTGTCCGGCTATTTCACGGTTTTCCCTGGCTCCACGCTGACGCTGCCCGGCATTGCCGGTATTATCCTCGGCATCGGCATGGGTGTTGACGCCAACGTTATCACCGCCGAGCGCATCAAGGAGGAACTGTCCAAGAACAAGACCCTCGAGGCGCTGTCAGCAGCGGCTTCAAGATGGGCCTGACCCCCATCATCGACGGCAACGTGACCATCGTCATCGTCGCCGCCATCCTGATGGGCGCCTTTGGCCCGACGGACGGCTTCTGGGCCAAGGTCTTTAACCCGATCTTCTACTGGTTCGGACCTTCCACTGCCGGTACGATCTACTCCTTTGGCTTCACCCTGCTGACCAGCGTTCTGCTGAACTTTGTCTTTGGCGTCTGGGCGACCCGCGTTATGATTCGCGGCGCTGTCCACTTCAAGCCTCTGCGCAATGCCTGGCTGTTCGGCGGCAAGAAGGAGGGCGGTGCCGACTTCAAGACCCCGTCCATCAACTTCATCGGCAACCGCAAGAAGTTCTACACCTTCTCCTGTGCGCTGATCGCTGTCGTGCTTGTGTTCTGCGGCATCTTCGGCGTTAAGATGGACGTCGAGTTCAAGGGCGGTTCCATGATCACGCTGGCCTATGAGGGCGACGCTGACCTGAACGACCTGAAGTCCACCATCGGCACCGAGCTGGGCAAGTCCAATCTGACCCTGCAGACCGGCTCTGATATTTCCGGCAACCAGACCCTGACTGTCACCCTGCCCGGCAGTGACACGCTGACCACCGAGCAGCTCGACAACCTGCTGGCTGCCCTGAATGAGCAGTACCCCGACAACAACTTCGTCCAGAATGAGGTCAGCAACGTCGATGCCACCATCGGTAAGGAGTTCCTGCTCAAGAGCGTTGTCGCGCTGGTTGCGGCCTGCGTGCTGATCCTGCTCTACGTGGCCTACCGCTTCCGCAAGATCGGCGGCCTCAAGGCCGGTTCTACCGCCATTGTGGCTTTGCTGCACGATATGTTCGTCGTCTTCGGCGTCTTTGTCCTCCTGCGCATTCCCCTGAACGGCAACTTTATTGCTGCCCTGCTGACCATCCTGGGCTACTCCATCAACGATACCGTCGTTATCTATGACCGTATCCGCGAGAACAGCGCCCTGTACGGCAAGAAGCAGATGAGCCTGGCCGAGCTGGTCAACCTGTCCGTCAACCAGAGCTTTGCCCGTTCTCTGATGACCTCCATCACGACCTGCCTCGCCCTGGGCGTTGTCTGCGTGGTCTCGGTCATCTACCGTCTGGACAGCATCTACTCCTTCGCGTTCCCGCTGCTGTTCGGCATGGTCAGCGGCGTCTACAGCACGATCTGCATCGCCACGCCGCTGTGGGTCGACTGGAAGAACAAGAAGAAGGCTGCCAAGAAGGCCTGAGCTTGTAGAAAAGGAGGGAACCCGATATGAAATGCCCCTATTGCGGTGAAGTTGACTCCAAGGTCATCGACTCCCGCCCGACGGAGGACGGTGAAAAGATCCGCCGCCGCCGCGAGTGCCTGAACTGCAAAAAGCGCTTTACCACCTACGAGATCGTTGAGACGGTCCCGCTGATGGTCGTGAAGAAGGATCGCTCCCGCGAGGTCTTTGACCGCCAGAAACTGCTGAACGGCATGCTGCGCGCCTGCGAGAAGCGCCCCGTCAGCTACACCCAGCTGGATGCCGCCGTGGACCGCATTGAGCAGCAGCTGCTCAACTCCTATGACCGCGAGGTTTCCTCCATCCATATCGGCGATCTGGCCATGCAGGAGCTCAAGCAGATGGACGATGTCGCTACGTGCGCTTTGCCTCCGTCTACCGTCAGTTCAGCGATGTCAACACCTTTATGGAAGAACTGAAGGATATGCTGGACAGCCGCTCAAAATCCGCTGAAAAATGATTGCCGCACCTGTTCGATCTGGGTGCAGGCGCGCTGCGTCTCCATCTCGAGGTCTGCCAGGCTGTCGGCCTCGGCACAGGGCGGCAGCACGGCCAGCGTCTGGTTGAGCTGATCCAGAATATTGCGGCGCACAAGCAGGCCCAGGACCTGAGTGCTGCGCAGTGCCCGGTTGGCCGCACGGCTGTACGCGCGGCGTGCGGCAGGGTAGTCGCCCTGCTCCGCCAGAGCGTAGGCTGCTTCAAGCTGCCGCTGCATTCCGGCTGTGGTGCGGTCCACATACTGCCCGCCCGGAACAGCAGCACGCACAGAGCCAGCAGAATGATTGCGGCATACCAATTTCGCTTCATACGCACACCTTTTCAGGCCGCCCCTTTCGGGGCGGCCTTTTTCTGTATCAGAATGGATTTTTTGCCGTTGTAGAGCAGCAGCAGAACCGCCTCGCGGGTCGTCTGCTCACGGCGCAGCAGTGCATCCAGCGCTGCCGCATCCATGCCGAAGAACGCAAGATTTTCCTTGTAAACTGCCTTATCGATGAGCAGCGGCAGCATAGGCGGCTCGCCGCCGTCCTGCGGCATTGGGGCCGCTGTGATGCTGCCGTTTGGCTCGATCACGCCCCAGTAAACATCCTTGGGGGAAAAGATGTCCTTGCCGCGCAGGGCCTCGGCCAGGTCGGATGCCGTGATGCGCAGCTGTGCCAGCTCGTCCTGCAAAATTTCCCCGTTGCGGATGATCGTCACCGGCTTTCCCAAAAGCAGCTGGGCATATTTCGGGCAAAACCAAACCAGCGTGGAGTTCAGAATTTCAAGAGCCGTGATTAAGAAAATCGGCACCAGGCTAGCCGAGAGCGGTAGATCCGGCTCGTCAATGCAGATGGATGCGACGTTGGAGATCAGCAGCGTCGTCACCAGCTCGGCGGGCTGCAGCTCTCCCAGCTGGCGCTTGCCCATCAGCCGCATGGCCACCACCACAGCCAGATACACCAGCACCGTGCGCACAACCGAAGAAATCATCCCGGCACCTCCTCATAAATTCCCGCAAAGGCGGCCACACTATCCTGCGTGAGAGGGGGAGAACCATGACGCAGAAACCGCTGTACCGCTCGCTGGATGCCAACCTTGCGCTTCTGGAGGAAATGTTTGGCCGTTCCGACGATTTTTATACCAAGCGCCTGATGCTTGCCGGTATCCCGTGCGCTATCGTCATGTTCACAGGGCTGTCCTCGCCGGAAAAGCTCTGCCACATGGCGTTGGACATGCTGGACCGCGACCCCGCCATGTTGGGCGGCGGGGAGGGGCTGTGCGACTATCTGCTGACCCAGAGCCGCGTCCCCGCCGAGCCTGACGCGGTGGAGGATCGCACCGCGCTGGTGGAGCTGCTCTCCAACGGACTGTCCGTTTTGCTCATCGACGGCGTGCGGCGCGGCGTCGCGTTTTCGACGCAGGAGATGCCCCAGCGCTCGATCTCGACGCCGATGAGCGAGGGCAACCTGCGCGGCCCGCAGGAGGCATTCACCGAGCTGCTACGCAATAACATTTCGCTGCTGCGGCGGCAGTTCCGCACCGGAACGCTTGTGGCAGAAATCTCCACCGCCAGGACCCGTGCCAAGACCGAATACTGTCTGTGCTACGACAGTACCCTGGCCCCAAAAGAAACCATCGACGCTCTGCGGGAGCGGCTGGAGCAGGTGGAGATTCCCGTTCTGCTGGACAGTGCCTACTTTGCGTCGTTCCTCAAGCAGGACAAGCTGAATCTTTTCCCGGCAGCTGCCTACACCGAACGCCCCGCCACGGCCTGTGCCCGCCTGTGTGAGGGCAAGGCCGTCGTTCTTGTAGCGGGCTGTCCGTATGCGCTCATTGTGCCCAGCTTTTTTGCCGAGCACTTCGAGTGCCTCGACGACTACGCCTCGGGCGCAGTGTTCGCCGGACTTATCCGTATTTTAAAATATCTCGCCTTCCTGCTGGCCGTGTTCGGGCCGGGGCTCTACGTCATGGCCGTGGCCTTTGCGCCGGAGATCATCCCTATCCGGCTTTTGACCAAGCTGGCACAGGGCGAGGCATCCACGCCGCTGCCGCCAATGCTGGAAATGCTCTGCGTAACGCTGCTTTTAGAAATCGTCCGCGAGGCCGGGCTGCGTGCGCCGCAGTCTATCAGCCACACGGTCAGCCTGGTCGGCGCGCTCATCATCGGCGAGACCGCTGTCAGCGCGGGCATCGTCAGCGTGCCGGTTTTAACGATGGCCGCTGCGGCGACGATTGCCACGCTGGCTGTGCCGTCGCTGTATGAGCAGTCGATCCTGTTCCGCTTTGCCGTCATCGTGCTGGCCGGGTGCTTCGGCGTGCCGGGGCTGGCCTGCGCCGCACTGACGATTCTGGCAATGGCCTGCGGCAGTGAGCCGTTCGGGTACGACTATCTCTACCCGCTCATGCCGCCGGGCCGGGCCAGCGTGAGGGATGGCTTTGTGCGCAGCATCTGGAGCCGCCTTGCCAAATCCGGGGAGGTGATCAGCCGCCATGAAGCGTGAATGCCCCAGTCTTTTCGCCGCACTGCTCGTCAGTCTGCTCGTCAATGTGCTGCTGCGCAGCCAGACCGCCTACTGGCCGCGCGCCGGGCTTTTCAGTGCGGTGGTCTGTGCGCCGCTGCTGGCGGGCGTCGGCTGG
>ENA-OQCF01000366-OQCF01000366.1-human-gut-metagenome-genome-assembly--contig:-NODE-366-length-17762-cov-2.214290_pt1 | contig 17762 bp, 22 predicted proteins | sample MGYA00242756_ERZ504573 | MGnify/ENA primary metagenome ERZ504573 (study PRJEB26092, sample SAMD00036240) | human gut metagenome | host: Homo sapiens | study: EMG produced TPA metagenomics assembly of... | reverse complement strand
AAGAATTTAATCACTCCAATTCAAGTACCGGCATAGTCATTTTGACATCTCGGCACCTCCGCATAAAAGGAACTTTGGCATCCATATTTAACAAGCTATTCCGGCAATCTCCTCATCATCGGTAGAAACCATCACCTCCTCAAAAAGACCGCTTTGTAAAGCTGCCTCTATGGAATATGCAATGATAGGTTTACCCATAAAGGGCTTGATATTCTTACGCGGAATACGTTTACTGCCGCCACGTGCAGGAATGATTGCTATATTTTTCATTTCTCTACAAATTCTATAACCTTTTCAATCACATACTCCTGTTCCTCGTCCGTCAACGTGGGATACATCGGAAGACTCAGACAATGTTCGTAATACTCTTCTACTATAGGTAAATCGCCTTTCCTATTTCCCCACTGCTGATAGTAAGGCATCAGATGAAGCGGAGCATAATGAACCTGCGCATAGACATTGTTCTCGTGCAGATAATTATAAAGGCCCAAGCGGTCAGCTACTTGAATGATATAAAGGTGATAAGCATGATAGACATCGGCAGCATTGAACGGAGTCTTGATACCATCTATTCCGGAAAACGCTTCATTATAGCGTCTTACGATTTCATGGCGGCGTTCAAGACCTGCTTTCGCACGCTCCAGCTGAGAAATACCCAAGGCAGCCTGAAAATCAGTCAGACGGTAATTATACCTAACTCCTGCATCTCGTAATACCAGCACCATGATGCTCGTGCAATAAAGCAGGGTCTTTCGTAATGCCATGCGTACGGTAAAGACAAAGCTTGTCATAGAGCTCCTTGCTGTTGGTGGTCACCATGCCTCCCTCACCCGTAGCGATATGTTTCACGGGATGGAAAGAGAATACGGCACAGTCGCAAAACAACCGTTACCACAATGTTGTTTCTTGCCTTTACTGTCCATGAAATAGCCGCCGGGAGCATGGCAGGCATCCTCGATAATCCACAAACCGTACTCGTCGGCAAGCTTTCTGAACTCTTCCAGATCCAAAGGATAGCCTGCAAAATCAACCGGAACAATACCTTTGTAAGTACCGCGGGGAGAAGCTTTAAGCATGGCTTCGAGTTTACGGATATCCATGAGGTAAGTATCCTTGTCAATATCACAGAATACCACCTCGCCGCCACAATAGCGGATGCAGTTGGCACTGGCAGCAAAGGTCATGGGAGTGACAATCACCTTGTCACCCGGCTTTACATTCAGTGCGGTAGCTGCAAGATGAAGCCCCGAAGTAGCATTGTTCACCGCTACGGCATATTGTGCACCTACATATTCGGCAAATTTCGTTTCAAATTCCCTGATTTTGGGACCTTGTGTCAGGTAATCGCTTTTCAGGGTATCGATGACTGCCCGGATGTCCTCATCTGTGATATGCTGACGACCGTATGGAATAGGCTTGCTTATCATTTCACCTCGAAATTAGGGTCAACGTATTTCTTGATATTCTCGCGCATAGTCTCTACTGTCTCCCACTCCGTATTGTTGTCACTGCTGTAGTGGAAACCGTCGGGAACGGTACTGCATTGTGATGTCTGATGAACTCTTCGCGACTGTGCTTGAAAGATACGGAAGGAAGAATGACATAATATCTGCCCAAATCGATTGTATCAAGAGCATCGGTTACAGTAATCATCTCCTCGTGCAGTTTCTCTCCCGGACGGATGCCCACTTCCACCTGCGGCAGATTGGGTGCAATGGCGGTAGCCACGTCCTGGATATGATAGGAAGGAATCTTAGGAATAAAGATTTCACCACCCAGGTGATGTCCGATGGCATACATGACCAAAGCGACACCGGCTTCCAGTGAAATGTTGAAACGGGTCATGCGCATATCGGTTATGGGAAGTTCCTTCGCCCCGTTGTCACGCTTGTTGATAAAGAAAGGGATTACGGAACCGCGGGAACCCATCACATTGCCATAACGGACTACGGAGAACCTGATGTCCTTGGAACCGCTGATATTGTTGGCGGCAGTAAACAGCTTGTCGGAAGTGAGCTTGGTGGCGCCATAAAGATTAATGGGGGCACAAGCCTTGTCAGTAGAAAGGGCCACCACATGCTGTACACCGGTGGCAAGAGCAGCCTTTATCACATTCTGCGCACCGTGTACATTGGTTTTGATGCACTCTTCGGGATTGTATTCAGCGGTATCCACCTGCTTGATGGCGGCTGCATGGATAATCACGTCCACTCCTTCGCAAGCCCGCGTCAGGCGTTCGAGGTCACGGACATCACCGATAAAGAAACGCAGTTGCGGATACTTATGACCGGGATATTTCTGTTTCAGCTCAAATTGCTTCAGCTCATCGCGGGAGTAAATAATAATTTTCTTTACTTGCGGATAATCACGGAGAATGGTTTCCACAAACTTCTTTCCGAAGGAACCCGTTCCTCCGGTAATCAATACGGATTTATTGTTAAGCATTATAATGAAAAGTTTTATTCATCGATATATTCCCACGGATAGGGATTGTCTGTCACATTCTGAAACTCATCAACCGCTTCCTGCTGTTCGGGAGTAAGTGATAAGAAATCCCAGGAGGCGATGATGGAACGGCCTTCGTCGGCCAAAGACTCGTCGAACACTTCACCGTAGCAGGCGGTAAGCAGGCGGAGCTTCAGTAAGGAAGCGGGAAGGGCATCGAGCACATCCCAACAACAGTCCAGCACTTTCTGGACATGCCGCTGCTTTTCGCCATGGTCCACAAAAGAGGCGCTGTAACCCATAAGAAGGGCAAGACAGACATTTGCCTGCTCTTCGATGGTAGTGCCTTTTACACCCGACCGGTACAAAGCCATGGTAAGACGGTAGACCTCACCGTTCCGCCGTGACAAGTCATCGCTATAGACGGGACTGCCGTCCATACCCAAATACATCAGTTCGTGCGCAGCACGCTGAAGAGTGATTGCTTCTTCGGAAAGAGACATAAGCAATTATAGAATTAAGAATTAAAAATTAAAGTTCAGCCGATTACTTCTATAAGATCGGGATGGATAGTGGCCATGGCAACAGCTATGACACCTTGTATTTCGATAACCACGCGACGGTCACGTGCACCTTTCACCTTCAGAAACACACCCTCTTGCCCCTCAAATTCACCGCCGGTAATCCGGACTTTGGTGCCTTTGGACAAGTTCAATTCATCCGGTTGAAATAAAGAAGATGATCATCGTAAGTGCCGGATACGGCAATGAAACGCTGCATCTGACTGTCGGGGACAATAATCTTCTGCCCACTGCGGGTATCGGTGATATATTGCAGATAAGTGACTTGAGATTTTACACGCTGCACATCGGAAGGACGGGCATGGACAAAAAGCAGATTATGAACGACCGGAACCAGAGCACGGACTTTTTTCCCTTTTTTTATACATATCTTGTATTGCATAGGAATGAAACAGCCCAAATTTTCTTTCTTGAGCAGATGCATGGCATCCGGTTCTCTGCGGTAGGTGGCACGCATAGCATACCAGATTTCGACCTCTTTCTCTATTCCCATTTTTATGCTTTTGTTCAGACAAGGGTGTTCTCCTGGGGCTTTGAATCTCTTGCATACACTTGAAATTCAATTACTTGCGGACACTTTATGTAGAATACGACAAGCTTTATGCCCTTCTTGTCAACAGATTTTTTGCAGTCATTCATTACCTAACAGGTAAAATGCTGTAAACGAATCTATTGCAAGCAAAAAGCGTTCAATAGACGTTCGTTTTTTGAACGTCAATATTTAAGAAAACTAAAGAGGGAAGATTACTTAAAAATTAGTAAAAGGAAGAAGTTAGAGAAATACAATGCAATAGGCTTACTGACAAAGTATTATACTCACTAAAAAGAAATTTATAGAATATTTTTATTAAACATTTTGCGAGATTCAAAAATACACGTTATCTTTGCGTTCATTAAACGAACGTTTAAAAAACACCTTTTCCAAACGAAATATTCCACTGTATAACAAATAATTACATTGAAATAAAAAATATCTGTTTATAGAAATCAGATTCCTACAAACACGATATCAATTAAAAAAAGAAATTACTATTCTCAGAAGTTAAAGATACCCAATTCCGGGAAAGTAGCCCCTTGCACTGCAAAACAGATTCCGAAGCAAGCCGCACTTACAATCCAAAGAATAACCAGCGTCCACTTCAAACCGGAATTCATCGGCTGCCATTTGAATATCTGACTGAAGATGGCCCATACAAGACTGACCAAAGGAATTCCTACCAGCAAGATTCCTGCAATGTACATCACAATGGCAGACAACGGAGAAGTAGGCAGTACCACATCAGCCATCGGGAAAAAGGAAATGAGAGCCGCACCGCCACCAACAGCCACCGCTATCGCAGCAAACAACAACGCCACAAATACCACTCCAAATACAAACAGTACCGGACTGCAGATAATGGCAAATATCACCAGACAGATTTTCAAGAACCAGCCGACAATCATCACCAATGCATCTCCCAACTTCTGCAAGAAAGTACGGGGTTTGTCCGACCTCATATAATCATTCACCCCATTGGCAACCTTCTCAAAACCGTCCGTCACCGTCTTTCCGATATTCTCTACCGTAACGGCCTCGCCACGCATACTCAACTTCTCGGCTGCTGTGCGGGCTTCCGGTATAACCAGCCAACACACGATATAGACCGGTATCAATGTCCCTACCCCACAAATCAAGATGACAAGCAGTAACAGTCGAAGTAAAGTTACATCCCATCCCAGATAGGCAGCCATTCCACTGATGACACCACCCAGCATTTTGTCATCCGGATTGCGGTATAGACGACGGCGTGTAGTGCCATAAGCGGTATTGCTGTTCCAAGCACCGGCACCATAGCCGCCCCCGGCACTCGTGCTGCCGGAATCGGCACTAGCACTCTCTCCTTCTGCCTCCATATCTTCCGGCTTTCCCATGCGGGCAATCACCTCTTCCACGTCGCTATCGTGATTACTTGTGAACCGGCCGACAATTTCTCGGCAAAGAGTTCGGAAATACGGCGTTCAATATCATCTACAATCTCGTCGGCACCGGCTTCCTTGCGGAAGTGCATCTTGAGATTACTCAAATAATTATCCAAAAGACGGTATGCGTCATCATCAATATTGAAAACGGTTCCACCTAAATTTACAGTTAATGTCTTTTTCATAACACATTATTTATTTACAATTTTACTATTTACGATTTACCATCCGGCGAATTACGGTATATTCTCTTCGGCTATTTCAAGAATTGCTGATGTGATTCACCGTCTCGTTCAACTCTTTCCAGGATGTTTCCAGTTCACCGAGAAAGACTTCTCCTTTTTCCGTCAACCGGTAATATTTACGGGGAGGCCCTTGTGTAGACTCAATCCATTCATACCCCAAAAGGTCGTCGTTCTTCAAACGGGTGAGCAACGGATAAAGTGTACCTTCCACCACAATCAGTCTGGCTTCTTTCAACTTCTGAATGATATCCGAAGCATAAGCCGGCTCTTTGTGAAGCAGCAGCATGATGCAATATTCAAGCATGCCCTTGCGCATTTGCGACTTTACATTGTTTACATCCATAATGGTATTTACTATTTGACAATTTACTATTTGGCTGCGCAATAGAGTAATGAGTGTCCTTATTAATTCTATTGTTGTTCCTTGTATGGCACAAATATATGTATTATACCAGTACCTTGTATTACAAAGTACTTTATATTAAACATTATTAACAAGAAAAGTAGTTCACGCTACTCTATAACATCAGTAACGTGAACAGAGAGGAAGAGGGATATTTACCGATGGATAACAATTTTATCCAATATACCGGTCAGACTCGCAATTGCTACTCCGTAGTTGGTTATGGGGATGTGCTGTGCGCAAGCATGGGCTATACGATTGAGAACGTACTTCCGGTTGAACATGCAAGCGCCGCAATGGATAATTAAATCATATCGGGACAAGTCTCTGGGAAAGTCATTTCCAGAGACAAAGTCTATCTGCAATTCCTCGCCGATGCGCTTTCGTAGCAGGCGGGGAATTTTGACGGTGCCGATGTCCTCGGTCAGCGGAGCATGGGTGCAAGCTTCGGCTATCAGTACACGCGATTGGGGTGTCAGGCTATGAATAGCGGCAGCTCCCTCTACAAAGGCATTGATGTCTCCTTTGTAACCGGCAAAAAGAACCGAGAAGGAAGTAAGACTACTTTCGGCAGGCTTTTGTTGATAGACGATGGGGAATACTTGTGAATCGGTGATTATCAGCTTAGGCGGACGGACAAGGGCTTGCAGGGAGGCTTGCAGCTTGTCGGTGGTGCAGCTCATCACTAAGCACTTTTTTATCCAACAGTTCGCGGATGGTCTGCACTTGCGGAAGAATGAGACGACCTTTGGGGGCTTGTATATCCTGGGGCATCACCAGCAGGACGACATCTCCTTCACTTACCAAATTGCCCGTGATAGTCTGCTCACCAAAATTCTCGGGAAGCTTTTCGAGGATAGTATCGAAAATGCCTTGAATGCCGGTACTCTTTGGCACTGACCACAACGGGAGCCTGCCCGCACTCCTTTTCAATCCGAAGAACCACGGAAGCGGTGTCTTGACGGGAATCGGCTTTATTCAGTATCAGTATCACGGGGATTTCGCGCGCAGCCAGTAGCTTTAGCCATTGCTGTTCCAGCGTTCCGTCAGCTTCATAAAGCAAGAGGGCGATGTCTGCTTTCTCCACCGTCTTTAAGGTACGCTCCACGCGCATACCGCCCAGTTCGCCTTCGTCGTCATCAAAACCGGGGGTATCGATAAAGAGGCACGGGCCCAAAGGATATACTTCCATGGCTTTGGTCACGGGGTCGGTAGTAGTGCCGGGCGTTGCGGATACCAATGCCGTGTCTTGCCCGGTCAAGGCATTGACAAGGCTGGACTTTCCGCTGTTCCGTCGTCCAAAGACGGCAATGTGCAGGCGGTTGGAACGAGGTGTATTATTCATAAATCCGAAATCTAAAATCTAAAGTCTCTTTTCCCCTCCCCTATCTCCTGAAGATTACGTTCGGCTATCGCCCGTATCTTGGGGTTCGGGATATGCTCCATCTCCTCACGAATCAGCTGTATGCCCTTCTCCTTGGTTTCGGAGGAGGCATAGTCCTCCAGATATTCTTTTAATGTCATCAGTGCATTGGGCTGGCAGCAGTTTGCTATCTGTCCGCGCTTAACGAGCGACATGAAGCGGTCTCCGGTACGTCCCTCGCGATAGCAGGCGGTGCAGAAGCTGGGGATATGTCCCAGATCGAGCAGCCAGCTCACCACTTCATCCAGCGTGCGCCGATCGCTCACATCGAATTGGGAGGAATCTTCCTCTTTGGCTTCCGGCACGGCATAGCCTCCCACGCTGGTGCGCGAACCGCCGCTTATCTGCGAAACGCCCAGTTCGAGCACCCGACGGCGTACGGCTTCCGACTCACGGGTGGAAATAATCATTCCCGTATAAGGCACCGCAATGCGGGTAACCGCCACAATACGGCAGAACATCTCATCCGAGATGGCATCGGGAAAATCCTCGGTCGAAATATCATCTGCCGGACAGATGCGCGGCACGCTGATGGTATGCGGACCCACGCCAAAGGTAGCTTCCAGATGTTCGGCATGCATCAGCAGTCTACAAAGTCATAGCGATAGGTATTCAGACCGAACAATACACCGATACCTACATCGTCGATGCCACCCTCCATAGCGCGGTCCATCGCTTCGGTGTGGTAGGCATAATTACTTTTCGGTCCCGTGGGATGCAAGGCTTCGTAATGCTCTTTGCTGTAAGTCTCCTGAAAAAGGATATAAGTGCCGATACCTGCCTCTTTCAGCAACCGATAGTTTTCCACTGTAGTGGCGGCTATGTTGACATTCACCCGGCGGATGGCCCCGTTCTTGTGATGGATGCTGTAGATGGTGCGGATAGACTCCAAGATATAGTCGATAGGGTTGTTTCGAGGGTCTTCTCCGGCTTCCAGCGCCAGGCGTTTATGCCCCATGTCCTGCAAGGCGATAACCTCGCGGCGTATCTCCTCTTGCGAGAGTTTCTTGCGGGGATGGTACGGTTCTTGGCATGATACGGGCAATAGACGCAACCGTTCACGCAATAGTTGGAAAGGTAAAGCGGGGCAAACATCACAATGCGGTTGCCATAGAATTTCCGTTTGATTTCACGTGCCAGATGATAGATGCGCTGCACCAGTTCCGGCTCGTCACATTCCAGCAGCAGGGCCGCCTCCCGATGGGAAAGCCCCTGGCACAAAGCAGCCTTGTCAATCAAACTTTCAATGAGCGGACGGTTGTTGCGGTTTGCCTGCGCATACTCCAATGTATCCAATATCTCCTGGTGATTGATGAATTCTTCTGCTTGTCTTGACTTTATGTTATACACTTCGTAAATTGATAATTGGTAATTAAAATAAAGAATGAAGATTTGAAAATTATCAATTATCAACGGTCAATTCTCCATTCTCATAATCTCCTCTCTCTCTTGATACCTCGTAGCCTATCCCTTTCAGTTGTTCCTCCAATTTTAGCAAACCTTCTGCCGCTCGGCACCCGCAGAAGCTTTGTTATCATAGAGGGAGTACTTCGCCCGCTGATGAGAAGGCGAAAGATTAGGCATCACGACATTGGCGCCAGCCAATATTCCCCGTTCCCGTCCGTCCGGAGCAAGTGTGGCCAGGGCAGTGGTAGCAGGTATCAGTGCCGCGGGATGCATCAACCGGAAGATAGAAAGCAACTTCAACGTCAACTCCATATCTCCCGGCGGAAAAGAGGAAAACGGAGTATCGTGATGCGGAAGAAAAGGTCCCATGCCTATCATCTCCGGCTGAAACCGTTCGATGAAGAGAATGTCTTCTACCAAATGGTCCACCGTCTGGTAAGGACTGCCCACCATGATTCCGGTTCCCACTTGATAGCCTATCTCTTTCAGCCAGTCCAAGCATTGCAACCGATGGGAAAGGGACATCTCCGCAGGATGAAGCCGGTGATAATGCCCTTCGTTGCAGGTTTCGTGCCGCAACAGATAGCGGTTGGCACCTGCCAGGAAGAAACGTTCGTAGCTTCCCGCGATTTCTCGCCCAAGGATAAGGTAATGGCACAATCCGGAAGGATTGCCGGATAGCGGCAACTGCCTCCACCATCCCCTCATCCTTCACCGCCGGCACTTCGCCCCCTTGCAGCACAAAGGTACGGAAGCCCAACCGATAGCCTTCATGGCAACACGAAAGAATCTCCTCCTGCGTCAGCTCATAACGGGTTATGTTCCGGTTCTCCTTCCGTATGCCGCAATAGTAGCAGTTATTGCGGCAACGGTTGGTTATCTCAATCAGTCCGCGAATGAAGATTTTATTGCCAAAGCGGGCAAGCGCTTCTTCCCGAGCAAGCTCCTGCAGGTAGGCTGCAAGTTCTGTGTCCCGGCAAAGAAGCATGGCTTTATACTCTTCGGCATCCAGCCTGCGGTTGCTCCGCAGTTTGTCAATCAAATGCTTCATATAAACGGACAAAGGGCTAATACGTCTCTTTCCTCTTTGCCAACTCCTGCGTCAGCTGGCGCTTTCCGGCAGTATTTCATTGTGCGAACATGGCCCGGTAATACAACCGCCCTCGCAAGCCATCACTTCAATAAATTGCCCCGGAGCCTTGCCCGACTTGGCGTAAGCACGCAACGCACCGATAGCTTCTTATCCAGATTAGCCACTTGTACGGCATTGATTTTATCTGCCTCTTCCTTCAGATAGGCTTTCACGGCACCCATCACGCCTCCTGCCTGCGCAAAACCATGCGCCTCGCGCACGGAAGTGAAACTCATGGAATAGGGCTTTGCCTGCTCCATCTGAATATCCAGCCCGGCAAGCACGGAAGCCACCTCCTCGAAAGTCATGATAAAGTCCACCGCCTCGTCGCGCTGCGCCTCTTTGCGCTTGGCAACGCAAGGACCTATGAAGACCACCTTCGCATCCGGATACTTCTCTTTAGCAATGCGGGCAGCATAATACATTGGCGAACCGGTGCCCGACACGTAAGGCTTCATGGCAGGAATATGCTTGTTCACCAACTCTATATAAGACGGACAACAGGAAGTCGTCATAAACTTCTGACCCTCCTCCAGCTTCTCAATCAGCTCGTGCGCCTCGTTGCTGACGGTATCCATCGCACCCTGAGCCACCTCAATGACATCCGTAAAACCGACTTGTTTCAATGCGCCATATACTTGTTCAATAGTCGTCTTGAACTGCCCCAGGATGGACGGAGCCACGATAGCCACCACCTGCTCACCCTTGCGGATTCTGTGCAACACGTCGAACACCTGCGATATTTCGAAAATTGCTCCGAATGGACATGCATTGAGACACTTTCCGCAATAGATACATTTGCTTTCGTCAATATGCTCTATCCCCTTCTCATCCTTACTGATGGCTTTCACGGGACAAGCTTCCTCACAAGGTACGGGAATATAAACAATGGCATGGTAGGGACAACTCTTATGGCAGATGCCGCAACTGATACATGCATCATGGTCAATCCATGCCTGACCGCTCTCCTTGACATGCACTGCCTTCTTGGGACAATTCACCTGGCAACTGCGTGCCGTACATCCGCGGCAGAGGTTCGTAATCTCGTAGTTAATCTGCACACATGCCGAACAAGCTTCGTCAATCACACACATGATGTTGTCTTTCGGCCTGCCATTTTCCGCTCTGTCCAGTGCACGGGCAGCGTACTCCGACAAGGGGGTCAGCTCATCCGTCTCGTCCTCCATATCGAGTCCCAGAAGCGGCAATGACTTGTACTTCCACACCGCGCGCTCTTTGTGCACACAGCAGCGTCCCGCGTGCTTGGACCTCTTCGGACTCAGCTCGATGGGCAGCCGGTCTATTTTATCCACAAGTTCGTTGTTATTCCACAGCTTTACCAGTTCCTTCAGTAATCTGTGGCGGACAATCATAATGTTGCTCGTAAATGCCATAATTTTTAAAATCAAAATTAGTTAGTTCGGTAACGGTCTGCAAAGATAACGATTGTTTCACAAAAAAGGCTTAACTTTACACCCCAAACAGTATAAATACAACCGATATGTTTACCATAAGAAAAGCAACGACAGCAGACTGCGCACTGATTCAGAAACTTGCGCAGCAAATATTCCCCGTCACGTATAAGGATATCCTTACTCCCGAACAGACCGACTACATGATGGAATGGATGTATTCATTGGACAATATCCGCAAGCAAATGGAAGAGGAAGGCCACGTCTACTTCCTGGCCTACGAAGAATGTGAAGCGGCGGGCTATGTGTCCGTACAGCAGCAAGGAGAAGATTTATTCCACCTGCAAAAGATTTATGTGCTCCCCTATTACCAGGGTGCACATTGCGGCAGTTTCCTCTTTCGAGAAGCCATCAAGTACATCAAGGAAGTACATCCCGGCCCTTGTCTGATGGAATTGAATGTAAACCGCAACAACAAGGCACTGCAGTTTTACGAACATATGGGAATGCGAAAACTCCGTGAAGGGGATTTCCCGATAGGAAACGGATATTACATGAATGACTACATCATGGGACTGGAAATCTGAGTCCCGGCATTAAAAGCCCTCCAAAAACTAAAGGCTGCGCAGTTCATTACGAACATTGCGCAGCCTTTAGTTTTATCTTTCGTTTCCGATTACTTCGCCACCTTTTCAAGCCATTTCAGCATGAACAGCATGGTGAACATGGAAATGCAGCACGCTACTACAAATACCGTCCACGTCATCCAGATAGGAATACTTTCGTAGAGGATAGCACCGATAACGAGCAACTGATTACCAATGGCAGTAGCACCGAGCCAACCGCCCTGCATGATACCCTGATATTTGGGAGGAGCCACCTTGGATACGAATGAAATGCCCAACGGAGAAATGTACAACTCGGCAACAGTCAATATCAGATAGGTAACCATCAGCAACAGCGGAGTCACCTTCACCGGAGAGGTACCCAAAGCGATAATATCCTTGTGCATCGGCAAGTTGCTTACATAAGAACCGATAGCCATTATAAGGAAGCCAGTGGCAGCAATACCCATACCGATGGCAATCTTCCGCGGAGTGGAAGGCTCTTTACCCTTGGCACGCTGTGCTGCAAAGACAGCCATGATGACCGGAGTGAGAGACACAACGAAAATCGGGTTCAAAGACTGGAACAGTTCAGCTGAAATAGCCATGCCGAACAAATTCAAATCTGTATATTCCTTGGCAAAATAAGTCAGTGTCAATCCATTCTGATGGAACGAGAACCAGAAGAAAATTACCACACCGAATACGGCAAACAATGCATACATGCGCTGTCTTACCTCTTGTGCATTCATCTCCACTGCAGTGGCATCGCCCGCTTTTGCAGCAACCTTCTTGCTGGGATCGGGGAATTTCTTTCTGTTGATGACGAAAATTACCAAAGAGAGAACCATAGCCAGGATAGCTACACCGAATGCATAATGGAAACCAGTGGTGAACACGTTCAGATATTCATTGGCAAATACCGTCATATCCGTTACGGGTGTTCCGGAAATAGTGGCTTTGGCTGCCAATGCGCTATAAGTGTCCACAGCCTCGGGAGTCAGCGTTCCTGCCAGATGTCCGTGGCAAAGGCAGGCAGGTCGGCATCATAATTGTAGCCGAATGTGGACAACCACCAGTTACGCACGCCTACTGCGGCAAACGGGGCAAAGATGGCACCTACATTGATGAACATATAGAATAAGGAGAAACCGGAATCGCGCATGCTGGAGTACTGAGGATTGTCGTACATCTGCCTACGAGCGCTTGAAGATTTCCCTTGAAAAGACCATTTCCGAAAGCAATGACAAACAAGGCTGCACAAGTAATCACCAGAAACAAGGTCTTATTGGCAACCGGTGTAGGAGACGGGATGGCCAGCATCAAGTAACCTACCGCCATCAAAACAATACCGGCAAAGATGGTACCTTTGTAATTACGGGTTCTGTCGGCAATAATACCACCTATCAATGCTAGAATGTAAATAGAAAAATAAAAATGTTGAGTAGATCAAACCTGCCTCTTTTCCATCCAGTCCGAACTTGGCTTGCAGAAAAAGTACAAGAATGGCCATCATGGTATAAAAGCCGAAACGCTCGCCCAAATTAGCAAAAGATGCGGCAATCAGACTTATGGTGTTGTTGTACATAAAAATTAGTTTTAGAATTAGTAATTGGATTGATTTCTTGAATAATTCCTGCAAATATATAAATTCTATTGAAAGATTTCCTTATAAAATTAAAATATCTCGGCAGAAATAGAAGATTTATTCATTAAAAAGAATACAAACCTCTGCATGCACTTCCCTTACCAAATCCTTCGGATCCAACTTAAGCTGCAAACCGCGTTGTCCGGCACTGATATAGATATACGGAAACCGCAGGCACGTTTCATGGATATAGGTAGGGAAAGGTTTCTTCATGCCGATGGGTGAACACCCACCCCGGATATAGCCAGTCAGAGGTAAAAGTTCCTTAACCGGGATAAGGTCACATTTTTTGTTTCCTGACGCTTTTGCCGCCAGCTTCAAATCCACTTCGTGCTCACCCGGGATGACACAGACAAAATAACCGGATTTATCACCGTGAAGAATCAGCGTCTTGAACACGCAATTGATGTCCTCACCCAAACTGGCAGCTACATGCACTGCACTTAAGTCGTTCTCATCCACCTCGTAGGGAATGAGCTCATACGCAATCTTGGCCTTGTCGAGAAGCCTTGCTGCATTCGTCTTATTGATTTTCATAATATTCTCTATGATGAGATAATTATCACTTGATATTCAATTCTTCACGCAGGAACTTAGGCGTATAGCCTTTCTTGCTTTTAGCAACCTCTTCCGGGGTTCCGCAGGAAAGGAGTTCTCCCCTCCTTACCGCCTTCTGGCCCCATATCGATGATATAGTCCGCCATCTTGATGACATCGAGATTATGCTCTATGACGATGACGGTATTCCCTTTGTCTACAAGTTTGTTCAACACGTTCATCAAAACGCGGATATCTTCGAAATGAAGTCCGGTAGTAGGTTCGTCAAGGATATACAGAGTCTTGCCCGTATCACGTTTGGAAAGTTCCGTAGCCAACTTCACGCGCTGGCTCTCACCTCCGGAGAGCGTGGTGGAAGACTGGCCCAACTTGATATAACCCAATCCCACTTCCTGGATAACCTTAATTTTGTTCAATATCTGAGGCACATTCTCGAAAAACTCCACCGCACGGTTGATGGTCATATCCAGCACATCGGCAATGGATTTTCCCTTAAAACGCTACTTCCAGCGTCTCTCGGTTGTAACGCTTGCCGTGACATACCTCGCAAGGCACATACACATCCGGCAGGAAATTCATCTCAATGCACTTGTACCATTGCCTTGGCAAGCTTCGCAGCGTCCGCCACTGACGTTGAAGGAAAAGCGTCCCGCCTTATATCCACGTATCTTCGCTTCGGGCAAGCCGACAAACAGATTGCGGATATCGGAAAACACACCGGTATAAGTGGCAGGATTGGAACGCGGCGTTCGTCCCAAAGGAGACTGGTCCACATTCACCACCTTGTCTATATATTCCAGCCCTTCAATACTGTCATAGTCCAAAGGATCCTGCAGTGAACGATAGAACTTCTGCGAAAGAATAGGCTGCAACGTCTCGTTGATAAGCGTGGACTTGCCACTGCCGGAAACACCGGTAACGCAAATCAGCTTGCCCAGCGGGAACTCCACATCCACATTCTTCAGATTATTACCCTTGGCGCCACGCAGCCACAGACTGTGTCCATTGCCTCGCGACGCTTGGCAGGCACCTCAATGGCACGCTCACCATTCAGTATTGGAAGTCAGCGTATGCGTCCGGAGCATTTCACGGGGAGTACCGGCAAAGACAACATCCCCTCCCAGCCTACCAGCTTTCGGCCCCATATCAATGACATAATCGGCGGCAAGCATCATATCCTTGTCATGCTCCACCACAATGACGGAGTTGCCAATGTCACGCAGTTCCTTCAAAGAGTGTATCAAGCGCTGGTTGTCGCGTTGGTGCAGGCCGATACTCGGCTCATCCAATATATACAGCACATTCACCAGCTGTGAACCTATCTGCGTAGCCAGGCGGATACGCTGGCTTTCACCACCGGAAAGGCTGACGGAACTACGGTTCAGCGAAAGATAATCCAGACCTACATCAAGCAGAAATTTGAGCCGTGTACGGATTTCCTTCAGGATTTCACCGGCAATCTGCTGTTGTTTGCTACTAAGATACGGGTCTACGTTTACCAGCCAGTCATACAGTTCATTGATGTCCATCGTAGACAATTCGTAGATGTTCTTGTCGTGAATGCGGAATGAAAGCGCTTCCTTATTCAACTTGGCGCCATGACACTCCGGACAAACGGCAGTCTTGGCAAACTGGTCCGCCCACTTCTGTGCCGTGGCAGAAGCATCCTTCTCCTGCAACATCTGGATATACTTTACAACCCCCTCAAACGTCACAAAATAATCGGAAGAGGTGCCTATCAGTGAACTCTTTATCTTGATACGCTCGTCCGAGCCGTAGAGAATCTCGTCGATGGCATCCTCCGGTAAGTCTTTGACCGGTGTTTTCAGCGTTGCTTCATATTTCTCCAGCAAGGCAGTAATCTGCCAGAAGATCATGCTGTTCTTGGCTTTCCCCAACGGTGCGATGGCACCTCCGGCAATGGAGAGCTCACGGTCGGGAATCACCTTGTCAATATCAATCTGGCTGACCACCCCCAATCCCTTACACTTAGGGCATGCACCTTGCGGCGAATTGAAGGAAAAGTTGTGCGGCGCCGGTTCCCGATAGGACAACCCCGTCACGGGACACATCAGCCGTTTGCTGTAATGACGCACGCTATCCGTCTGCGCATCGAGTATCATCAGCAATCCGTCACCTTGACGCATGGCAGTGGCCACGCTGTTCTTCAGGCGTGTGTCATCCTTGTCCGTCACCACCAGCTTGTCTATCACCACCTCCACATCATGGTTCTTATAGCGGTCCAGCTTCATGCCTGGCAAGGCTTCGCACACCTCACCATCCACACGTACGTAGAGATAGCCTTTCTTACGCACCTGCTCGAAGAGCTCCTTGTAATGCCCCTTACGGCTGCGCACCAGCGGAGCAAGGATATAAATGCGTTTTCCTTTGTAATCCTTCAGGATAAGATCAAGTATCTGTTCCTCGGTATACTTCACCATCTTCTCGCCGGAGAGATAAGAATAAGCCTCTCCCGCACGGGCATACAACAAACGAAGGTAATCATAAACCTCTGTCGTTGTACCCACCGTGGAACGTGGATTCTTATTCGTGGTTTTCTGGCTCGATGGAGATAACCGGACTCAGTCCCGTTATCTTATCCACGTCCGGACGTTCCAAATTTCCCAGGAAGTTACGGGCATAGGCTGAAAAGGTCTCGATATAGCGGCGCTGCCCTTCGGCAAAAATAGTATCGAATGCCAAAGAGGACTTGCCGCTTCCGCTCAGCCTGTAATCACAGTTCAGGCTGTTTACGGGGAATCTCGCATCGATATTCTTGAGTTGTGCACGCGCGCACCATATACATTGATATATTCTGTTTCTTCTTGCATGTTGATTTATCCTATCGTTTTAACTGCAAAAATAACTGTTTCCCCCCGAATATCAGCCGAAAAGCGCTATTTTTCAGTTTTGAAATGCACAATATTATTTCTTAACGCAATCCTTTGGTTTGAATGCCACAATATTCGTACCTTTGCAGCTACTTTGGGAAATTGTAAACATAAACCAACGATTACTGAATGAAAACGATTAACCGCATTATCTGCTCCCTGCTGCTTGCCAGTGCATGCAGTATCGGTGCAATAGCACAAGAGAATCAATCTTATTTTCTGCATACTATCGAAAAAGGACAAAGTCTCTACTCCATCGCCAGCATGTACGGCGTCAGCCAGTCGGACATCATCAAACTGAACCCCGGCAGTGACGAGAAAATATTCATCGGACGCACATTGCGTATTCCACGCAGCGCTGCCAACATACAAAAAGAAACATACCATACCATCGAAACCGGTGAGACCCTTTACCGACTGACCGTGAAATACAATGTATCTGCCAAAGCCATCTGTGACGCCAACCCGGGACTGAGCGCCGAGAATTTCCGTATCGGACAAGTAATCCGTATCCCTTCCACAACCGAGCCCCAAACCATGGTCCCGGTTGAGACACAAAGCAGCACTGTGGTTGCCAACAACAATATTCTCGGCCCCGTAGAGTCACGATGCCGTGACATGCATAAAGTGAAGCGGAAAGAAACCGTATTCAGCATCAGCCGTGAATACGGCATCAGCGAAGCCGAACTGATAGCCGCCAACCCGGAATTAAAAGGCGAAAACAAAATAAAGAAGGGAACCTTCCTCTGCATTCCCTATCCCAAAGCACAGACGGAGCAAAATATCCAGTCGCAGGCAATACCTACCGACAGCGAGCTGTTCCGTGAAAACCGGAAAAAGACAGAACGCTTCAGCACCATCAAGGCTGCCGTCATCCTTCCCTTCTGGACGGGGTATCAAAGAGCGAGTCTCCCGTATGGTGGAATACTACGAAGGCCTGCTGATGGCCGTAGACAGCTTGAAACGTACTGGCACTTCCATTGACTTGTACACTTACAATTCTGGTCCGAAAGTGCCTCGCTGAACTCCATCCTGGCAAAAGCGAGATGAAAG
>ENA-OQCF01000365-OQCF01000365.1-human-gut-metagenome-genome-assembly--contig:-NODE-365-length-17768-cov-2.094156_pt1 | contig 17768 bp, 19 predicted proteins | sample MGYA00242756_ERZ504573 | MGnify/ENA primary metagenome ERZ504573 (study PRJEB26092, sample SAMD00036240) | human gut metagenome | host: Homo sapiens | study: EMG produced TPA metagenomics assembly of... | reverse complement strand
CGTTACTGTGAACGGAGTGAACAGTAACACAAATTATTTTTTTAGAATTGCTATAATCCCGGAGTACATTTCCATAACAAAAAATGCTATAATATCAGGGACAGCAAATTATAAAGATATCTATCAGGAGATTTAAACAGACAATGAATCAGAAAGCATATAAAGCACTTGAATATTATAAAATCATCAATATGCTGACAGACAAGGCTTCCTCTTCCATGGGAAAAGAAATCTGCCGGAAGCTGGAGCCATCCATAGATATTGATGAAATCCGACATATGCAGACTCAGACCAGAGATGCACTTACCCGTCTTTTCCAGAAAGGAAATATTTCCTTTGGCAGCGTCAAAGATGTGCGTGGTTCTCTGAAACGTCTGGAAATCGGAAGTTCTCTGGGGATTGGTGAACTTCTTGCCATCTGCAGCCTTCTTGAGAACACCAATCGTGTCAAAGCTTATTCCAGAAGTGAGCGCGGTGATTCTCTCCCGGACTCTCTGGACGGGATGTTCGAGGCACTGGAACCACTGACTCCTCTTACAACAGAGATCCGCAGATGCATCCTCTCAGAAGATGAGATCAGTGATGATGCAAGCAGCAACCTCCGCCAGATTCGAAGAAACATGAAGATTACCGGAGACAGGATCCATACACAGCTCTCCTCTCTTGTAAACGGAAGTGCCCGCAATTATCTGCAGGATTCCGTTATTACCATGAGAAACGGACGCTACTGCATTCCGGTCAAGGCAGAATACAAAGGACAGGTTCCGGGTATGGTACACGATCAGTCCTCCACAGGTTCTACTTTATTTATCGAACCTATGGCAATCGTAAACTAAATAATGACATCCGCGAGCTGGAACTGGAAGAACAAAAAGAGATTGAAGTGATCCTTTCCACCCTGAGCCAGCAAACTGCAGAACAGACCGACTCTATCCGCGCAGATCTTAATATCATGGTACAGCTTGACGTCATTTTTGCCAGAGCATCCCTTGCCATGGATATGAATGCAACAGAACCAATCTTCAATGATGAAGGACGCATCCGTCTGAAACAGGCACGCCACCCTCTCATTGATAAGAAGAAAGCTGTTCCCATTGATATCCGTCTCGGCGATGATTTCGACTTGCTTGTTATCACCGGTCCGAACACCGGTGGTAAAACTGTATCTTTAAAGACTGTCGGACTTCTCACTCTCATGGGCCAGTCCGGTCTTCATATTCCCACACTGGACCGCTCAGAGCTTGCACTGTTTGAAGAAGTTTATGCTGATATCGGTGATGAACAGAGTATTGAACAGTCATTAAGTACATTCTCCTCACATATGACCAACGTGGTTTCTTTCCTGAAAAAAGCCAACCGTCACTCTCTTGTCCTTTTCGATGAGCTTGGTGCAGGTACAGATCCGACAGAGGGTGCTGCCCTTGCCATTGCGATCCTTTCCCATCTTCATGAACAGGGAATCCGCACTATGGCAACCACCCATTACAGTGAGCTGAAGGTATATGCACTCTCCACCTCAGGTGTAGAAAATGCCTGCTGCGAATTTGACGTGGAAACGCTCCGCCCGACTACCGCCTGCTGATCGGTGTTCCCGGAAAAAGTAATGCATTCGCCATTTCTTCCAAGCTTGGACTTCCGGACTATATCATCGATAAGGCCAAAGAACAGATCAGTGAACAGGATGAATCTTTCGAAGATGTTCTCAGTTCCCTGGAAAGCAGCCGTATAACTATTGAAAATGAACGCCGCGAGATTGAACAATATAAACAGGAAATTGCCTCTCTGAAATCCGAAATGGAATCCAAGCAGGAGAAGTTGAACGAGCAGCGAGACCGCATCATCCGTCAGGCCAATGAGGAAGCTCATGCAGTTCTCCGCGAAGCCAAGGAATATGCAGACCAGACTATGAAGATGTTCCACAAATTCCAGAAAGACCATGTGGATCTCTCTGCTGTGGAAAAAGAACGCCAGAATCTGCGCAAACATATGAATAAAGCAGAGAAAGGCATGACTCAGAAAACTGCTGCAAAGAAACCGAAGAAGGAACTCACAGCCAAAGATATCTCCCTCGGCGATGCAGTTAAGGTTCTCAGCATGAATCTTAAGGGGACTGTCAGCAGCCGTCCGGACAACAAAGGTTTCCTCTTCGTTCAGATGGGTATCATCCGTTCCAAGGTTCACATCTCTGATCTGGAACTGATCGATGAAGCAGAGATCACCACACCAACCATGCAGCGTACAGGTGCAGGTAAAATCCGCATGTCAAAAGCAGCCCATGTATCCACAGAAATCAACCTGCTTGGCAAAACGGGTAGAATGAAGCAGTTGCAGAGCTTGACAAATATCTGGATGATGCTTATATCGCTCATCTGAAATCTGTCCGTATTGTTCATGGTAAAGGAACCGGTGCTCTAAGAAAAGGTGTACACAATTATCTGAAGCGCCAGAAGCATGTGGAATCCTTCCGCCTTGGAGAATTCGGCGAAGGAGATGCAGGTGTTACTATTGTAGAATTTAAGAAATAGGAGGGACCGCCATGGTTTCCAAACAGAAAATCCTTATTGTTGATGATGATAACAATATCGCAGAGCTTATTGCCCTGTATCTTACCAAAGAATGCTTCGAGACAAAAATCGTAAATGACGGAGAAGAAGCGTTAAGGGAATTTGCCTCCTTCCGCCCGGATCTGATCATTCTGGATCTGATGCTTCCGGGAATTGACGGTTATCAGGTATGTCGTGAAATCCGACATACCTCTGATGTTCCCATCATTATGCTTTCCGCAAAAGGCGAAACCTTTGACAAGGTTCTCGGACTTGAACTGGGTGCAGATGACTATATGATCAAACCCTTTGATTCCAAGGAACTGGTTGCCCGTGTACGTGCTGTCCTGCGCCGTTTCCAGGTTAAGCAGCCATCGCCTTCTTCCAGTGAAAAATGTGTTACTTACGGATCTGACCGTTAATCTGACAAACTATTCAGTCACATACATGGTCGTCAGGTTGATATGCCGCCAAAGGAACTGGAACTTCTCTATTTCCTTGCAGCATCACCAAACCAGGTATTTACCCGCGAACAGCTTCTGGATCATATCTGGGGTTACGAATACATCGGTGATACCCGTACTGTAGACGTTCATATCAAACGTCTTCGTGAAAAGATCAAAGACAATCCTCACTGGTCCATTGCCACCGTATGGGGAATCGGATACAAATTTGAGGTAAAAAATCCATGAAACAGCATCATCTTTCCACAAAATTCCTGAGATTTTATATTCTCATCGGGATTTTGGGATTTTTCCTCATAACCCTCGGCGGTTCTTATATGGTGGAAAAGCATCTGGAACACTCTTTAAGTGCCGCACTCTATACAGAAGCGCACAATATTGCATCTAACGAAGCAGTTAAAAGCAATATCTCTTCCAGTACAGTAGATACTCTTCAGGAACACTTATGTGCAATTTCCGATTTTCAGGATGCTGTATTGTGGATCATCAACAGTAACGGTGAAATCATTGTAAGTACACAGAAAAATATTGACGTCCGGGATCCAATCCCACTGGAAGAATTCGATGCTTCCAAATGGGGAAGCAACTATTATCAGATTGGAAAGTTTTATGGTTTCTTTAAAACAGATCATTTGAGTGTTATTGCCCCGATCACCTCTGATATGGAAACCAAAGGTTACGTGGCAATCCATTATTCGATGACAAACCTTTATCAGAGCCGAAGCAGTATTCTTTTTATCATGCAGGTAATCTTTCTCCTGTGCTATGCAGCCACCAGTCTTCTGCTCTGGGCTTACAGCCACTACATACGTAAGCCCCTGGCCAGGATCATGAAAGGTGCCAGTGAATATGCAGGAGGTAATCTTGCATATAAAATAGACGTTACTTCTGATGATGAAATGGGATATCTTGCCAAAACTCTGAATTATATGTCCGATGAACTGAACAAAAACGGAGAATATCAGCGTAAATTCATTGCAAATGTCTCTCATGATTTCCGTTCTCCTCTTACCTCCATCAAGGGATATGTCAATGCCATACTGGACGGTACCATCCCATATGAAATGCAGGAACGGTATCTGAAAATCATCGCTTTTGAATCTGAACGTCTTGAAAAACTCACCCGCAGTCTTCTGACTCTGAATGAACTGGATATGAAAAAACGGATGATGCACATCCAGCGTTTTGATATCAATGATACCATCAAAAACACAGCAGCTACATTTGAAGGCATCTGCACCAGCCACCAGATCCGCCTGGAGCTGCTTCTCTCCGGACATGAACTTTATGTCAGAGCTGATATGGAACAGATTCAGCAGGTCCTTTACAACCTTCTTGATAATGCCATTAAATTCAGCAATGATAATTCTTCTGTTCAGATTGAAACAACTGTAAAAGGTGGTAAGGTCTTTGTTTCTGTAAAAGATTACGGAACCGGCATTCCCAAAGAAAGTCTGGGCAAAATCTGGGATCGTTTCTACAAGATTGATGCTTCCCGCGGAAAGGACCGTAAAGGCACCGGACTCGGACTCTCTATAGTCAAAGAGATCATCAATGCACATAACCAGAATATTGATGTGATCAGTACAGAAGGTGTGGGAACCGAATTTATCTTTACTCTGGAGAAAACGAAATAAATTTCTTTCACTTGAAAAATATTGTCTTAAATATACCTGTAACAACCCTCTTACCTGGAGCGTGTCTGAGAGGACTGCTATAAAAAATACCGTAACAAAAGTATATAGCATTTACTTTTATTACGGTATTTTTTTATTCTATGGCAATCCTCGTAAATAATGCATTTAAGACATTTCACCCACCTTAACTAAACGGTGTTCTCAGCATTCTGTCTTCATTTACGAGATAGATTCCTCTCGGTGTGATCCTGATTTCAGGAATCACAGGAAGTGCCATAAATGACAGGGTGATAAACGGATCAAATCCTTCTTTCACTCCCATCTCATGGGCCTTCGGAATCATTTTTGCAAGTGCTTCATTTACACTCTCGTAGCCGGCATCGCTCATCAGTCCCATGACAGGAAGTGGTAAGGTTCCATAAATCTCTCCATTGCATACCAGAGTATAACCACCTTGCGTCCGCATCATTTCTTTTACAGCAATAGCCATATCACGATCATTATCTCCTACTACAATAATATTGTGGGAATCATGAGAAACACTGGAAGCAATGGCTCCGCCGCGGATTCCATAGCCTTTTATAATGCCCACTCCCATCTTGCCCGTATTCTTATGACGCTCGATCACTGCAATCTTCTGATATTCCCCGTCCGGAGCAAAATATTTCTCACCATCCGATTTTATCCATGGAACCTCTTCCAGAACATCCTTTGTCACAATCTGTTTTTCAAGCATCTGAATCACTCTTGCCTTTGTTCCCGGATGTTTCAGTTTCAGACGTTCCTCACTGAACCCAGATACATGAACTGTATTTTTCAGATATGGAGGACATGGTTTCAATTCTGCTTTCTCATCTTTAATGATCTTCTTACCACAATGATATACATCTACAACATTCAGATCTGTCACATTATCCAGAATTACAAAGTCTGCCTGCCTTCCGGGAGCGATCATACCAAGTCTGTATAAACCATAGCATCTTGCAGGCTGGATCGTTGCCATCTGCAGTGCTTTCTCAACCGGAAGTCCAAGCTGTACAGCCCGCTTCACATTATAATTGATATGCCCCTCTTTACGAATTTCTTCGATATGCTTATCATCAGTACAGAAGCAGAAACCTGACGTATCTGTATGGTGTTCCACAATCCCCTTCACAATAGCATCCAGATTTCTTGCTGCACTTCCCTCACGTATCAATACCTGCATTCCATTTCTTGCCTCAGCCATTGCATACTCATAATCCACACACTCATGATCTGTGTCAATTCCGCCAAGTACATATGCAGCCAGATCCCCAGATGCCAGAAACGGTGCATGGCCATCCTTCACTCTGTCCTGAAACAGCTGGAGCTTTTCATGCATTGCAACACTTCCGTTAATCACAGAAGGCGCATCCATCACTTCACCAAGTCCCAGAATCCTCGGATGTTCCAGATATCCCTTCATTTTTCCTGCTGTAAGAATACACCCGTTATCATCCACATGAGTCGCCGGAACACAGGAAGCATCATTACATATACATTTGCCGGTGCATCTTCTGTCTGATCCAGAATATAATCAATTCCATCCGTACCGGATACATTTGCAGACTCATGAGGATCTACAATAAATGTTGTAGTTCACACTGTGCAGCCTGCCGGACCAGCTCACCCGGCGTCACCAGAGTAGATTCCAGATGCAGATGACTGTCGATAAATCCCGGACAGATTACTTTTCCTTCCAGATCAATCTCTGTCTCTCCTTCATATGTACCGACTCCGATCACAATTCCATCTGCAACAGCCACATCACCATCAATAAATTCTCCTGTACCAGAGCTGAACACACGCCCATTTTTAAACACCAGCTCAGCCTTCTCAATACCTCTTGCCATCTGCGAATACCTGCGATACATCTCAAGTTCCATAAAAAAACCTCCCTTCACTCCCTTGAAAGCCCTCCTGCGCTACATATTCATTATTACAGTAAAGCTTCCAATATATTATCATATTCACTTGTTTTTTCAGACTTTTTATTGTCCCAATTGATTTTTTCTATATATTTCATTATATATTATCATCTGTCTTTTTAATTTGCAACCTGTTTTTTCTTTATCAAAGCAACTTTCCATCAACTTTTAACGGCTTTACAAAAAGGCTGCCGGATATCTCCTGCAGCCTTTTCATATCACTTACATCTCTATATTTACATCATATAATCTTTGATCACATCATGATCTCTGAGTACTTTCTCGATCACAGTTCCCTTAACAGCTTTCAGAAGCGGTTTCTTCAGTATATCCAGTGGTCCCGGAAGTTCGATCTCCAGTGGAGATTTTCCATCCATCAGCTTCACACTGCTATCCAGTAATTCTCTGATATCATAAACACTGCCCCATACTTCCGGCACACCTCTGTCAACACCAAGAAGTCCATATACAGCCTCCATAGCAGTTCTTACGGAATATTCAGTAGTAAATACAGTATCTCTTGGTGTATCGGCAAACTGTCCAAGGAATGCGAAGTTTACACAGCCATCCGGAATAACATCAGGTCTGTCACCCTTTGTTCTCGGCATAAAGAATGCTGTAATATAAGGCATCATGGTCGGTACACAAACTGCACTGTTCTCAGCCATGTCTTCAATCTGGTCAACCGGAACGCCAAGATGATAGAGCCACTCTTCTGTGATTTCCTTACCTGTACACTCCTTCATAGGCTTCTTGATATAATCACCAGGTACATCTGTAAACAGACCATATACCATACACAAACCTTGTCTTTATCCTGATCCTTGAACTGTCCCTGTCTATTGATCGTCCAGCTTAATAACCAGCTGGAATCCTGACAGCTTACAATACCGCCTGTAACAACCTTGCCTGTTCTCGGATCACGTTTGCAGATATCTGTAATATAAGGAATGATCTTATCATCCAGAGTAGTCACTGTTGCTGACTCCCAATTTGTCTTAGCAATATCAGAACAGAATTTCTCAGGATGTCCGAAGGACGGATCCTGTTTTGCGATATTTTTCCAGAGACTCCAGCATCCACTTGTACGAACTTCTGCATCTCCGTTCGGTGCATGATTCTGATCGCCATAGATGGTTCCCTCTGTACAGCTTCCGTTTGTCACAAATACAAAGTCGTTTTCTGTAAGAACAATTCCCTTTTCTACGCCATTCACCTTACACTCGATTGCTTTTGCAATCTTCTTATTGCCTTCAAACTCAAAGAGTACGTTTGTAACCTCTGTATTGAACTGGAATTCAACGCCTGCTTCTTCCAGATATTTCTGCATTGGCAGAATCAGGGATTCATACTGATTGTATTTAGTAAATCTCAGGGCGCTGAAATCCGGAAGTCCGGAAATGTGATGGATAAATCTCTGGAAGTACAGTTTCATTTCCAGTGCACTGTGCCAGTTCTCAAATGCGAACATGGTTCTCCAGTATAACCAGAATGTGGAATCAAATACTTCATCGTCAAATACATCTTCAATTGTCTTGTCATAAAGATCTTCATCCTTTGTCATGAACAGCTTCATGATCTCCATGCAGCCCTTCTGGCTCAGATTGAACTTACCGTCTGTATGAGCATCCTTGCCTCTCTCTTTTGTTGCACGACAGAGAGAATAGTTGGGGTCTTCCTTATTCAGCCAGTAATATTCATCAAGTACAGATACACCAGGTGTTTCAATGGATGGAATACTTCTGAAAAGATCCCATAAGCACTCGAAATGGTTTTCCATCTCACGTCCCCCACGCATCACATATCCGCGGCTCGGATCAAAGATACCGTCACATGCTCCGCCTGCAATATCCATTGCTTCCAGAATGTGGATATTCTTTCCTGGCATCTGTCCGTCACGTACAAGGAAACAGGCTGCTGCAAGAGAAGCCAGTCCGCTTCCTACAATATAAGCATGTTTGTCATCTACGCCTTCCGGCTTTCTTGGACGTGCAAATGCTTCATAGTTACCGTTTGTATAATAAATTCCCTTACTGTTTTTCTCATATTTTCCACGTTCTGTATTGCGATATTCACTTGTATTATGAAGTGCGTCATAATCTTCTTTTTTCTTTGTCTCAGCTGTTTTATACTTCTTTCCTGCTGCCACTGCTGCCACGCCTGCTCCAACTGCCAATGCGGATACAAGTCCTAAACCTTTATTTTTACTCATAATACACATCCACCTTTCTTGATTTCTTCTTTAGAAGTTCTTTCAGATTCGTTATCCTGAATGCTTTTTACTCCCTGCTTTACCCATTTCCCGGCAACTCTTTTGCCTGCCGGAAATCTCTTGATCTCCCGTCAAGACATCCTCATGACTTTTACATTCTTATCTGTATGTTTCCCATATCATAAGCATTTCATCCGTCTGAATGATTTGTTTGTTGCTATGGCTGTATATTAACAGTTAAAATATGATTCTACAATTTACAAAAGCCGCCGAATGATAAGTTTTTTATCACCCTGCGGCTTTTGTAAAGAATTTTTATATGATTATTTTTCCATATTATTTTTCTGAAAGTTATGAATGGATGTAGTCACTGTATCGTGAAGCGTCAGATCCATCATTCTTACCAGATCTTCAATATTTTCTTTCATTCCTTCCCTGATCCACTCAAGCATGATTCCCACAAAACCATATTTATAGAAGTCTGCAATAAATTTCTTATCCTCTTCTGTGATATTCAGACCCTTGCTTTTTTCTTCCACCACACCCACGATCAGATCATAGGTTAATTTAAAAAGATAATTTTCTATCCGCTCCCTGTCCACATTTCTGTAAACATTCATAATAAACGGTTTGTTTTCCAGCACTGCCTCAAATATCTGGGTCAGCCCTTCTGTCCAGGACTCAGAAGTCTTTTTTGCCCTGAAGGGCTTTTGTCCCATCTTCCACACAGGACCATTCAACCAGATCATAAATATCCTTGAAATGATAATAAAAAGCCATGCGGCTTATTCCACAGTCTGTGGTAATATCTGTTATCGTGATCTTGTCCAGAGGTTTCTTCAGAAGAAGCCGTTTCAGGGATTCTTCCAGAGCTGCTTTTGTGGTATTTGGCATATAACTCCTCCAGTCTGCTTACTGTGATTATTTCCAGTCGTAGTTTCTCAGGTGTCCTTCCAGATTCATGTGGTCAAAATTATTCTGGCGCAGTGCCTCGTACAGAACGATTGCTACGGAATTGCTCAGGTTCAGAGAACGGATATCTCCGATCATAGGGATCCTTACGCAGGTTTCCTGATTATTGACCAGAATGTCCTCCGGGATTCCTGCGCTCTCTTTTCCAAACATAATGTAGCAGTCTTCTTCATAATGAACATCAGTATAAGTCTGAGGCGCTTTTGTTGTTGCATAGTAAATCTTTGCACCGGGATTCTTCTCCAGAAATTCTTCAAAGTCCAGATATGTAGTTACATCCAGATCTTTCCAGTAATCCATTCCTGCTCTCTTTAAGGCTTTCTCACTTAAGGAAAATCCCAGAGGCTCGATAAGATGGAGTCTGGTTCCTGTTGCCACACAAGTACGGCCGATATTTCCTGTGTTTGCAGGAATCTCCGGCTCATGAAGTACAATATTTAATTTTGCCATTTTGTTTTTATTCCTCTTGTTATTAATCGTCTGTCTTTTCTTAGAAAATTGTCTCTTAAGTTTCCTGCAGTTACTCTTTGAGAAGTTGCTGCAGTTCATCCTCTGCCGGACGTTCCAGATATCGGGCACTGCCGCCACTGTAGAGAAGCCGGTCATTGCCACTGCTTGTCTGACCGATGACCTCTGCCATAAATCCCTCATTGCGAAGTCTCTGTACCAGTGCTTCACCTCCGCGGATTCCAATCAATACTGCTCCATCTGCCTGAAGCTTATATGGATTCAGGTCAAAAATCTCGCACACTTCTATGGTCTCCTGACGAATCGGTACCTTACGGAAGTCTGCTTCCAGTCCTACTTCTGAAGCTTCTGCCATCTTCCAGAGCGCACTTAAAAAAACCGCCCTCGCCCATAGCATATAATGCGCTGGCATCTGCCTCCTGCGCAATTTTCCAGACAATACTGCCGGCTCCATAAGCATCCCAAAGTGAAACGCAATTCTGAATAAAACCGGCAGAGAATCTCTCTGCCAGTTTGTCCTTTTTATTTTTTGCTATTACAGAGGTTCCTTTCAAAGCCACCGGGCATGCCACTACCAGTTCATCTCCCGGTTTCAGGCATCCGGTTATTTCTGCCCTCAGAGCCTCCATTGCCGCCTGTCCCAGTCTCATTCTTTTCCTCCGAAAATTTATTATACGATCAGAGACAGAACTGTCGGCACTACCATTGCCAGTACCAGAATGATTGCAATAATTGCTGTGATCACTTTACGGTTCTTTGGATTAAACATTCCCATTTCTCTTCACCTCTTTAATCTCTGTTCAGGTTCTCAAACACATCTTTCGTCACATCTGTCACATGAGCGTTGTTAGTCAGCGGATCACGGTCTGCATAGTTAAACAGCAGCACTGTTCCATCTGCAAATACTTCCACATGTGCATTCTTTGCCACTTTTTCCCGTTTTCTGAAGTCCCATATCTGTCTCTCAAAAGGCTTCTGATCTCTGGCAAAGCCAGGACGGCTTTTCAGGTTTTCTCTCAGATAGAGATCATATACCATCTGGTCTTTTACCTGATCCATGGAAATCTCCGGCATATCCTCCAGAAATTCCAGCAGGATCTCATATCTTCGCATTCTTGTATGAGAAACATCACCATAGCCCTTTTCCATGTAAAAGCTGCCCCAGTCTCTCATAAATCGAGAAAGCATCCTGGAAAAGTTTTCCAGATATTCAAGTGTATTCTGGAATTGTCCACTATTATAATACACTTCCACCATATTTTCCACAGTTTTCAGCTTCAAAACATGGTCATAATCCAGCCACTTCGTGGAAAGTACCTCATAAGGCTCCTGTGTTTTGTATACAATACCATATTCCTTGCACATCTCCATCATATGGGAACCCTTTAACACCTTCAAAAAGCCCAGCTGAAGCTGCTGTGGTTTCAGTGCATAGACATCATTAAAGGAATGCCGGAAGCTGTCGTAATCTTCATAGGGAAGTCCTGCAATCAGGTCCAGATGCTGATGGATATTTCCAAAGCTATGGATTCTGTCAACAATTCCTTTCAATTTTTCAAAATCCATAGTTCTGTGAATTGCCTTAATCGTGTCCGGATTTGTTGACTGTACTCCGATCTCCAGCTGAATCAGACCCGGGCGCATGGTGGACATTTCCTGCAGTTCCTCTTCTCTTAACAAATCTGCTGAAATCTCAAAGTGGAAGTTTGTCACACCATTATCGTGTTCATTAATATACTTCCAGATTGCCATTGCATGGTCATGTTTACAGTTAAAGGTACGGTCTACAAACTTTACCTGCGGAACCTTATTATCTATAAAAAACTGCAGCTCTTTCTTTACGGTCTCTGTATCTCTGAAACGCAGTTTCTTATCAATGGAAGAAAGACAGTAACTGCAGGAGAACGGACATCCTCTGCTGCTTTCATAATAAATGATCCTGTTCTTAAACTCAGACAGATCTTTGTAAATGAACGGAATACTGCTTAAGTCCATGATCTGGCGCCATCCATTATGTATGATCTGATCTCCGTCTCTGTAACAGATTCCTGTCATATCTTTCAGATCCTGCGGATTTTTTTCCACATAATATCCGGCAAGTTCTTTAAATGTTTCTTCACCTTCCCCGACCATAACACCTTTAAATTCTGAGTTTTCTGTCAGGAATTTCTCCGCATCATAAGAAACTTCCGGACCGCCGGCCCAGAAGTCGCGCCCGGAAGAATCTTTATCAGATCTGCCATCAGTTCTTTTACAAAAGAAAGGTTCCAGATATAACAGGACACGCATACCACATCAGGATGCTCCAGGTAAATATCACGCATGATATCATCTTTCTGCTGGTTGATGGTATATTCCTTTAATACAATATGATCTGCGTAATCAGATGCATATGCCTGCAGATCATAAACAGCAAGATTAGAATGAATATATTTTGCATTGCATGCCACTAATAAAATCTTCATAAATCTTTAGCCTTCCAATGCACTCTTCAGCTCTTCTTTGGAAGTAAGACCTACGAAGCGTTTCACTTCCGCACCGTCTTTAAACAGGATCAGTGTCGGAATGCTGACTACACGAAACTGCTGTGCAAGTGCCATATTCTGGTCTACGTCTACTTTTCCCACTGCGTATCCCTCTTCTGCCAGTTCTTCCACAACCGGACCCTGACGCATACATGGACCACACCATGTTGCCCAGAAATCTATAAGAACCGGTTTCTCAGATTTTAATACTTCTGTTTCGAAGTTTGCTGTTGTAATCTCTTTTGCCATGATTTATATCTCCTTTGCTTATTCTTTTATTTTAAAGATCTTACATACTTCCCTGCATTAATACCTGCCTGTGCTCCCTCATACACAGCTTTCGCCACCTGAAGAAGCCCGCCTGTACAGTCACCTGCCGCATAGAGTCCCGGGATGGTTGTTTCCATATTTTCATTAACTTTAATGTTGCCTTTTTCCGTAAGTTCAGCTCCCATCTGGCGGGCAATCTCAGTACTGCCTGCAGTTCCCATTGCAATAAATACACCCTCTGCAGGACAGAAATCATTTGCCTGCTGACCTGCTCCTGCCTTTATTTCCTCTGCCTGCACATCAGGTTCAAGACGGATTCCGGATACCAAATCATCGCCCTCTACAGACTGGATCTTCATTGTGTTTACACTGATATTTTCTTCAGGTGTAAATTCCGGTTCTTCACCGTTTGTATAAATGGTTACTGTAGAAGCAGTATTGGACAATTCCTTTGCTTCATGCATGGCGAAATCACCGTTTCCCAGAACTGCTACATCCTTGCCTCTGTAAAAGAAAGCATCGCAGATTGCACAGTAGCTGACACCTTTTCCCTCAAATTCTTTAACACCCGGGATCTTCGGTGCAGCGCGCTTACTTCCTGTTGCAAGAATCAGACTCTGAGTCTCGAATTCACCTTCTGTAGTTTTTACCACAAAAGTATCAAACCCGCCGACTCCCAGAACCTGTGCATCCAATATTCGTACGCCCAGTGCTTTCGCCTGAGCGATTCCTGTATCATATAATTCCTGACCGGACAGCGGATGTTCCAGCCCGTAATAGTTTTCTATTTTCTCTGCTTTTTCCAAAGCACCTATCCCATTATTGATCACCAGGGGATCCAGATTTCCACGAACTGCATAAAGCGCAGCGGAAATTCCTGCAGGTCCGGCACCTATGATTATCACTTTTTCCAAATTCTGTCACCTGCTCTCTGTTATTGTTTTCAATATACTGTGATATATCATCGTTACTGTTCACTCTGTTCTCAGTAACTTATTATCAGCTATTGTTACTATACTACGTTTTCTGAAAAAAATCCATGATTTTATTTGGATAATTTTGGTATAATTTGGTTAAATAAGTTTCTCGATTCAGCGACATAATAAATAAAAGCGAAGTGCTGTTCACTCATGAACCATGCATTTCGCTTTTATACATTATTTTGTATGATTTATTTATCCAACCAGAGGATATTTGTCTGTAAGTTCTTTGACGATTGCCTTTGCCTTTTCCTGGCTGCCTTCTTCTTTTAAGGTCATAGCAATTGCTTCTGCGATCTTGTCCATATCTTCCGGTTTCATGCCTCGTGAAGTAACTGCTGCTGTTCCGAGACGTACACCGCTTGTAACAAATGGAGACTGGGGATCATTTGGAATTGCATTCTTATTGCAGGTAATGTTTACTTCATCAAGAAGATTCTCCATCTGCTTGCCTGTAACGCCCAGACTTCTGAGGTCTACAAGCATCAGATGATTGTCTGTGCCACCGGAAACGATATCAATTCCTCTCTTCTGAAGCCCTTTGCAAAGTGCCTGCGCATTCTCAACGATCATCTTTGCATAATCCTTAAATTCCGGCTGAAGCGCTTCTTTGAAACATACTGCCTTGGCAGCGATCACGTGCATCAGAGGACCACCCTGGATTCCCGGAAATACTGCTTTATTAAAGTTAAATTTCTTTGCATTCTCTGCGCTGCTTAAGATCAGGCCGCCTCTTGGTCCACGCAGAGTTTTGTGTGTGGTTGTAGTCACAACGTCTGCATAAGGAATCGGGCTTGGATGCTGTCCTCCTGCTACCAGACCGGCGATATGAGCCATATCTACCATCAGATAAGCCCCAACTTCATCTGCGATCTCACGGAATTTCTTAAAATCAATGATTCTGGCATAGGCACTTGCACCTGCTACGATCAGCTTTGGTTTATTCTCAATTGCGATTCTTCTAACTTCTTCATAATCGATCACACCGTCATCATTTACTCCATAATATACCGGCTTGAAGTAGGTTCCGGACATATTTGCAGGACTTCCATGTGTCAGATGTCCACCATGATCCAGATTCATACCCATTACAATATCTCCCGGCTGCAGCATTGCAAAAAAGACTGCCATATTTGCCTGTGCTCCGGAGTGTGGCTGTACATTTGCATATTCACATCCGAATAATTCTTTCGCACGTTCGATTGCAAGAGCTTCCACCTCATCCACGCAGGAACATCCGCCGTAAAATCTCTTCCCCGGATATCCTTCCGCATATTTATTGGTAAGAGGCTTCCCATTGCTGCCATAACTGCTTTACTTACCAGTTCTCTGAAGCGATCAGCTCAATATGGGAATTCTGGCGTGCAAGCTCCGCCTCGATCAGATCTGCGATATCCTTGTCTGTCTTTGCTACGTCGTCGATTGAATACATCTTCGTGCTCCTCCTTTGTTATACGCTCAGTAATTATTCCGATTATAACCAATTCTATCCATCATGTCAATCACCAAAAGACATTTGTCCGTGTGCCAAAATATTTTATGATATAAATTAGGATACCACATATTATGTTTCTCTGCTGAGCTCTGTAGCAAATAACAGATTCGATTCGATTAAAACGCTTTTTTTAATCTGTTTTACCAGTGCATCCACATCTTCAGCTTTTACAAGAAATCTCTCGGTTCCATTGATTTCCAGACTATCATAAGTATCATCATATGTATAATATTTCAGAGTTACTTCCGGAGCTTCTTCTGTGTTTCTGTGGAATGTTACAGTCAGCACTTCTTCCTTATCTGCTGCATCTTTTGTTTCTTCGACTTCCGAATCAAGCATTATACTTTGAAGTGCCTGATACAATTCAGTAAATTTCTCCTTCTTTACAGTTTTCTTTCCAAATTTATAATCGCTGCCGTCCAGCTTCATCGTATATGTTTTCTTTCCGATGGTCATGTCTGCACTGCCAAGTGTATCAATATTTACCAATGCCGGAATCTTCAGAATCAGATTAAACGGTTTCAGCTCCAGAAGACTGTTCACCGACTCTTTTGAAAGCATATAAACAGCCTCTTCGTATCCTTTTACGCATGCATAATAGTCACCATTCTCATCTGTATTTCCAATAAGGATCGTTGCTGTTAGCATCTGCATCCTGCGTTTCTTTTGCTGTGTCATCGTTAACTGTATTTACAAAATCTACTGTAAAATATGTCTTTGTATTATCCAGTCCGGTATCTGTATTTGCTGCATCGACGCCGTTGCTGAGATCAAAAGCAGCCAGCACTCCAAACATTTCATACATATTCTCTGTGTTTACTGTTGCAATCTCATCATACGGATTGGTAATTTCCCAGTAGTCGAAATCCATCTTATAATCTGCCGGTTCCTGTTTGATCTGAAATACTTCTTCGCCGTCCTTTACAATGGAAAATCTGCGGATGGAATAGGCAGACATTCTTGGATGTTCTACAGTTTTTAAATCTGTATTTTCTGTTTTATCATCTGTCTGATCAGCAATTTTTTCTTCCACAGCTGCATCTTCTGCTTTTGGCTCTTCTGCAGTCTCAAGGGCTTTCTCTGCTTCATCTGCCCATACAGGACAGGATATAACTGCTGTGCCTGCTGCACCGGCAGTAAACATGGCTGTCATTCCAAGAAGTAATATTTTTTTTAATTTTGTTTTTCATGTCTGTATTCCTCCTGTCCATATATAATATGGTTTTTATTTTATGTTACTTTTCGCAATTGAAACAGAATACTTACTCCGTTCGGTTAAAGTGCAATTTCTACCTCAGCAGGCTTATGTCCTGTCAGTTCTGCACTTCTTGTATCCGGCTGGGATACTCCTGCAAATAAACGGAAATGTTTTCCTGCGATGTAACGATTTCCATCTTCATCAACTATATTCATTGCTTTATTAGAAATTGTAAATTCTACAGATTTCTCTTCTCCCGCTTTCAGAGATACTCTCTTAAATCCGCAGAGACTGTAGTTACGAACTGCAAGCGGAGAATCAAGGTCTTTGATATACACCTGAACAACTTCATCTGTATCTACTGTTCCATTGTTCTTAACAGTTGCTTTTAACATGATATCGGACTCTGCTGATACTTCACCGACAACCTCTGCTTCTGTTACGCAGGTATCACTGTATGTAAGTCCGTATCCAAATGGATAAAGTGCCTCTTTTTCCATATAACGGTAAGTTCTGTTTTTCATAGAGTAATCTGTGAATTCCGGCATTCCTTCCAGGTCTTTATAGAAGGTTATCGGAAGTTTTCCTGATGGAGATTCTTTTCCGAAGAGAAGATCTGCTATTGCACGTCCGCCTCTTGCTCCCGGATACCATGCAAGAAGGATTCCATTACAGTTATCCTGCGCATAATTCAGGTCAATCGCACTTCCTGCCATCAGAACTACGATGGTAGGTTTTCCTACTGCTGTTACTTTCTCGATCAGTTCTTCCTGTACTTTCGGAAGATGAAGATCAACTTTATCTCCTGATGCATCGCTGTTTCCTGTATCTCCTTCTTCTCCTTCCAGAGTCTCATCAAGCCCTACACAGAGTATGACTACATCACTGTTCTCTGCTGTGATCACTGCCTCAGAGATTCTGTCCTGATCCCATGCCAGATTTTCAACTTATCTTTATATAAATCACAGCCCTGAGAGTAAAGAATCCTTACATCTCACCTGTCCTTCTTCACGGATTCCCTCAAGAACAGTGACATATTCAGAAGATGTTCCATG
>ENA-OQCF01000364-OQCF01000364.1-human-gut-metagenome-genome-assembly--contig:-NODE-364-length-17794-cov-4.807947_pt1 | contig 17794 bp, 19 predicted proteins | sample MGYA00242756_ERZ504573 | MGnify/ENA primary metagenome ERZ504573 (study PRJEB26092, sample SAMD00036240) | human gut metagenome | host: Homo sapiens | study: EMG produced TPA metagenomics assembly of... | reverse complement strand
CGAACTGCTCATCGGGGCCGTTGAACACGGCGAAGCCGTCCGCACCGCGCGCCTGAATACCGGCATCCTTGAACATCTGGATGTCCTGGGTGGGCATCGAGGAGTTCTTGACCGCGATGCGTTGGGGTTCTTGAGCATCTCGTTCAGCAGGGGCATCGTCAGGGCGGTACCGGCCAGCTGCGGGATGTTGTAGATGATGAACTCGGTGTTGGGCGCGGCGGCGCTCATGGCGTTCCAGTAGTCCGCGATGGCGTAGTTGGGCAGGTGGAAGTAGATCGGCGGGATGGACGCGATGGCGTCAACGCCGCACTTTTCAGCATGGGCGGCCAGCTCGACGGAATCCGCCGTGTTGTTGCAGGCGACGTGGGCAATAACGGTGATCTTGCCCTTGGCCTCGCTCATGACGGCCTCCAGCACGGCCTTGCGCTCATCCGGGTGCTGGTAGATGCACTCGCCGGAGGAGCCGCCGACGTAAACGCCCTTGACGCCCTTGGCGATCAGGTGGCGGGTCAGTGCCTTGACGCCCTCGGTGGAGATAGAGCCGTCCGGTGCGTAGCAGGCGTAGAAGGCGGGGATGATGCCGCGATATTTGTTGATGTCTTTCATAGGTGAGATCTCCTTTTTATAAAAAATAAAATTGTTCTTTGACGGGTATGATTTTGAGAACCTTATATTCAGTATAACAATTTGAAGTTTGAAGTATAGTAGAAAAAATGTTCAAAAATAAAAATATACGTCTAAAAAATGCGCGTTTTGTTTGCTTTTTGGAAAAGACTCTGCTACAATGTGCGTAGAATCTATATGGCTTACGAAAGAGGTGAACGTCTATGAATGCTATCTATTCCGATTACTCCCCCATTTTCTTGTATGTTGACAAATACAGGTTTTCTAAGAACTGGGGGTATCCCGGCTCAGCGGTCCCTTACTCGATGATTCGCTATGTTATTTCCGGGACAGCGGTCTTCTCTCTGGGGGATACATTGTATGATGTCGGGCCGGACGATGTCTTTTACATTCCGCAGGGAAGTGTATTGTCCTGCGCAGCCAAAGAGGAAATCGCGTTTATCAGTATCCGGTTTGTCGGCTCTGTCCAACTGGCAGACACAGATATGCTGTGCGCTTTGTGGAATGTTCCGTTCCTGCACAATTTTTCTGATATGCCGGAAATGTGGACCTACTTTGAGAGAGCCTACGCCAGCGCACTGACTAAAACCACCTTTAAATATTTGGAAATACGCGGTTACCTGAACTTGATTTGTGCACAGCTGGCTCGCGTTTCGCTGGATAACTTTGACAAGGATGAGACACTGGAAGAAGATCGCAAAAAGATGGAGGCGCGTTTTGATATTGAAAGCATCCGCCGCCGTGCCGTCAAATCCGCTACCCAGAAAAACGACCCGCGTATCACCATAATCCTAGACACCATCATCAGCCACCTAGAAAAAAACTATACAACCAAAGAGCTTTGCGATATGGCAGAAATCAGCGAGAGCACTCTGCGCCGTCTTTTTAAGGAACAGGCGGGGAAAACGCTGTATGAATTTATAAGGGAGACCAAGATGACCCACGCGGCCCGCAAATTGCTGGTGACCAACGAGCCGATATCTGCGATCGCCTACGAGTTGGGCTATGAAGCGCCAAGCTACTTTACCAAATGTTTTAAGGAAGTGTTCGGTGTGACACCGCAGGAGTACCGCCGGACTTCCCGGGAAGCATGACCTGAATTTGTAAATTATGCACAAAGTTTGACCGAATATTTTTAAATGGAAAAATAATACGCTCAAATTTTGAGCGTATTATTTTATTTTTACGCATTTTTTTGGCTGGTAAAGGAAAAGTGAAAACTGTATAATATAGGCACACGGTAAGTACAGAACTTACAAAAAACGGAATCCTGACAGCATCTTTGCGCAAAAAGACAACCACCAAGAACACACAAGAACACACAAGAACACAACAGATTTGATCACAGGAGGTCAAACACATGAAAAAAGCACTTGCATCTCTGCTGGCCGCCGGTATGGCAGCGTCCCTGCTGGCCGGCTGCGGCGGCTCCTCTTCAACGGCGGCCAGCACGGCCGACACCAGCACTGCTGCTTCCACGGAGCTTCTTCCACGGCAGAGTCCGACGCGCCGCTGGAGGGCGAGATCACCTTCTGGCATTCCTTCACGCAGGGTGCCCGCATGGAGCCGTCCAGAAGGCCGCCGATAAGTTTATGGAAGCCAACCCCGGCGTTAAGATCAACATCGAGACCTACTCTTGGGGCGACTTCAACACCAAGTGGAATGCCGGCCTGACAACGGGCGACCTGCCCGATATGAGCACGGCTCAGGGTACCGGTGAAGTCGTTGAGATGATGAACGCTGATGTCCTGACCCCGATAGATGATATGGTTGACGACATTGGCCGCGACCGCTTCTCTGCTAACGCGCTGGCCGATATGACCAGCGATGGCGCCACCTACGGTGTGCCGTATTACTCCCACGCACAGGTCATGTGGTACCGCACCGACCTGCTGGAAGCAGCCGGGCTGGAAGTCCCCAAGACTTGGGACGAGTTCTATGATGCCGCAGCATTCTCCTGCAGCCCCAACGATCTGCTGAGCACCCGCTACCTGAACTATTACGTTGTCAGTGCCGGCAGCAGCCTGCTGAATGATGACCTGACCGCCAACCTGACCAGCAAGGAAGCCATCGACGGCATCAACTTCTGGCTGAAAGTCTACAAGAACTGCTCTCCCGCCGAGACCATCAACTACACGGTCAACGATCACGCTACGCTGTTCTATCAGGGCAAGACTGCCTTTGACTTCAACTCCGGCTTCATGATCGGCGGTGTGCAGAACAACACCCCGGAGATCGCCCAGTATGTCCGCTGCCCCGCATAACCGACAGCGACCCCATCTACAGCGCCGAAGCCTCCCACATTCCTCTGGTCGTCTGGAAGAACGCCAAACACCCCGAAATCTGCAAGGCATTTATCGAGTACCTGTATGATACGGACAACTACGTTGAATTCATTCACTCCGTCCCCGTTGGCATGCTGCCCTCTTTGAAAGACATCGCCACCAACTCCGATTACTTGAACAACGACACCATCAAGGAATACTCCGACTGCGTGGATGTGATCCAGACTGCCGTTGATGAAGGCCATGCCATCGGCTTTGAGCACGGCCCCAGCGCACAGGCCAGCTATCTGACCTCTCAGGGTGTTATCGAGGAAATGTTCCAAGATATCATCACCAACGGCACCGATGTGGAAACGGCTGCCAAAGCTGCTGAGGATAAACTCAACGACATCTTTGATACGATGATCAGCTGATAACTTCACGTTAGGCGGGGAGGACCCACCCTCCCCGCTTTCTTTGTGGCAAAAATGACCGGGAGGATACTATATTGAAAGAAATTACGCGCACTCCACAATCCAGACCGGCGAAAAAAGACCGTAACCTTACGCGCTGGCTGTTTGTGGCCCCTGCCATGCTGGTTGTTCTCTGTCTGCTGGTATACCCGCTGTGCTCGACCTTGCTGTACAGCTTTACCAACAAGACCTTGATAAAGTCAACATACGCATTCAAGGGGATCGATAACTACATAAAAATCTTTACGGATCCTGCATTCGGCAAGGCGTTCCTAACGACGCTTGTCTGGACTTTCTTCAGTCTCACCGGTCAGATCCTGATCGGTTTCTCTGCAGCACTGGCTCTGAACCGCATCCGCAATCCCATAGCACGCCCCATCTACCGCATCTGTATGATCATCCCTTGGGCGTTTCCCTCCATTGCTATCGCACTGGTATGGAAATGGATGCTCAACGGCATTCAGGGTTATATCCCCACTATGCTGATGAAGCTGGGCTTGTCCGATGGGATGCTGCAATTCCTGAGCGACCCTAAACTGGTGCTGCCCACGCTGGTGTTCATTAACATCTGGTTCGGTGCCCCCATGATCATGGTCAATGTCTACGCTGCTTTGCAGACCGTGCCGCAGGATCAGTACGAAGCCGCCCTGATCAATGGTGCAAGTTCCTGGCAGTCCTTTATCCACATTACCGTACCGCACATCAAAGTCGTTGTCGGCCTGCTGGTCGTGCTGCGCACCATCTGGGTGTTCAACAACTTCGATATCATTTTCATGACCACTGCCGGTGGTCCGGCCAGTATGACAACCACGATGCCGTTGTACATCTATGACCTTGGCTGGACGAACAAGCTTGTTGGCCGCGCATCTGCAGCATCGATCATTCTGCTTGCATTCCTTATTGCGGTTTGCCTTATCTATTTTGCAGTTATCACACATTGGGAAAAGGAGGATCGGGCATGAAAAAAGGAAGACGCTTCGGCGATATAGTTTCCAATGTCTATTTGATCCTTCTGTCAATCGTGGCTGTGTTCCCACTGCTGTGGCTGCTGGTTTCTGCCTTTAAAAGCAGCAGCGAGATGCTGAACAACCCCACAAAGATCTGGCCTATCCAATGGACACTGGCAAATTTTAAAACGGTCCTGTTCACCCTGAAATTCACCGTCAATATTCGCAACAGCCTTATCATTGCGGGCAGCACCACGGTGGTAGCCATCATCATTTCCTCGCTGGCAGCCTACGGTGTAGTCCGTTTCTTCCCAAAGCTGGGCAATGTAATGACCAAGATCTTGGTCACTACCTATATGTTCCCCTCCATCATGCTGGTCATCCCGTATGCCATGGTCATGGCCAAGCTGAACCTGACCAATACCCGTATCGGCCTGATGCTGGTTTACCTTTCGTTCAGCGTTCCTTACGCCGTGTGGATGCTGGTCGGCTTCTTCAAGACTGTACCCATCGGTATTGAGGAAGCAGCCCGCATTGATGGAGCTAACAAGCTGCAGGTCTTTGTCCGGATCGTGCTGCCGCTGGTTTCTCCCGGTATTGTTGCCACTGCGATCTATGTTTTCATCAATGCATGGAATGAATACCTTTACTCCATGATTTTGATGAGCAGTTCCGACAAAACTACGATCTCGGTTGCCGTTAAGACCTTGGAGGGTGCCGATATCCTGAACTGGGGCTCCCTGATGGCTGCCTGCGCTATCGTGGTCGTTCCCTCCATCATCTTCTTCTGCTTTATCCAAAATAAGATGGCCGGCGGCCTGTCCGACGGCGCTGTCAAGTAAAAACAACACAAGTATAAAAGGAGTTTTACAGTATGAAAACCGTAGGTTATGCAATCGTAGGTACAGGCTACTTTGGCGCTGAACTGGGTCGCATCATGAAAACTAAAGAGGGGGCAAAGATCGTTGCGTCTATGATCCCGAGAACGGCGCTGCCATCGCCGCCGAACTTGGCTGCGACAATGAGTCCAGTCTGGAAAGCATCTGCGCCCGTCCGGATGTGGACGCCGTTATCGTGGCAACCCCCAACTATCTGCACAAGGAACCGGTGCTGGAAGCTGCCCGCAACCACAAGAACGTTTTCTGCGAGAAGCCCATTGCCCTTTCTTATGCAGACTGCGATGAGATGGTCAACACCTGCAAGGAAAATAATGTGGTCTTTATGGCTGGTCACGTCATGAACTTCTTCCACGGCGTCCGCCTTGCCAAAAAGTTCATTCAGGAAGGCCGCATCGGCAAGGTGCTGTATGCCCACTCTGCCCGTAACGGCTGGGAGGAGCCGCAGCCCTCTATCAGCTGGAAGAAGATCCGCTCCAAGTCCGGCGGCCATCTGTATCACCACATCCATGAGCTGGACTGCATCCAGTTCATCATGGGACCCGCAACCCGTGTTACCATGACCGGCGGCAATGTTGCCCACTCCGGCCCTGAGTTTGGCGATGAGGACGATATGCTGTTCCTGAATCTGGAGTTCGGCAACAACACCTACGCCATCGTCGAGTATGGCTCTGCCTTCCACTGGCCTGAGCATTACGTTCTGATTCAGGGCACCAAGGGCGCCATTCGCATCGATATGTGCAATGTCGGCATGACGGTCAAGTTGGCCGATGGTACCGAAGAGCATTACTGCGTCCACGCGAACAAGGAAATCGATGATGACCGTACCCGCATCTACCACAGCACCGAGATGGATGGCGCTATCCAGTACGGCCATCCCGCAAAAAGCCGCCGATGTGGCTGAACAGCATCATGAACGCAGAGATGGAGTTCTTCAATGGTGTGATGCACGGTGATCCCATCCCGGATGAGTTCAAGCCGCTGATGACCGGTGAAGCTGCCCGTGCAGCTATCGCCACCGCAGACGCAGCTACCCTTTCTCTGCGCGAGAACCGCAAGGTCAGCGTTGAAGAAGTTATGAAATAAGTTTCGCGGATTCCCCCCCCAAAAAAAAATAACCCCAAAACGATAAAAAGACTGCGCCCGGACGGTTGAGCTTTTCAACCGTCCGGGCGCTTTTTGTGGATAAATTTTGCGGAGTTGGCAGGTAAATATAGGTGCGGTCGGTGTGGTCAGCCTGATTTGACAAGTACCAGCACACCGTTGGTCGGCACTACAATTTGGTCTTGTTTGGTGGGAATGGGCGGGTTCTTGTACTGGCGCAGGGCTTTTTGGATTTGCTGCTTGACTTCCAGCAGGGCGGCATCCAGCGTGGTTGCTTGGGTAGTGATTTTTGGGAAGTCGGGAACATGGGCAGTGCAGCCGTCCGGGGATAAGGTGTAGAGTACAGGGTAGGGCGGCTGCGGCACGGCATCTGCGTTGCCAAAATGCTCGATAATGTCGGGTTGCGGTACCCGCATCGTGCTTCGGGGCAAAAGCCCCTCGCACTCTGCGACCGCTGCCCCTGCTTCGGTTCGCTGCATCCGCCACTGGCGGCGCTCACCTTTGCAGCATCCAGTATTATCTGCGCTTTTGGCTTAGCAGCTGCCGCACCTCGCTCGCCGTATCGGCACTTAGAATTATGCGGTATTGCCTAAAATCTGCTTCAGCGCCGCAGCAAAAAACGCCGTTGGTTGAAACTGGATGGATTTTATGATATACTAAAATGATTGAAATATGGCGTACAGAGAGGGGGCGGCAGGATTGCTCAGTGAAAATCAGCGTATCAGGGGCTTGATCAGCAGTGTGATTGATATTGTGCTGCTGATTGCCGCATACCTGCTGGCCAATTTCCTGCGCTTTAACTGGCTGCCTTTTTTTTGAGGAGGGCGGCGCCGGCCCGGCACTAGATATTGCCCGCAGCCCTATGGTTGCCTTGGGGTGGGCGCTACGCCGTGGTGATGGTGCTGCTCTATTGGAGCCGCGGGCTGTATAACCCCTCACGCCTCGGGGACTGTGGCAGCGCAGCACCACCATTGCGTTCGGCAACGCGCTGGGCGTGGTGGGCTTTATGGCGCTGCTCTTCGTTTTCCGCCTGCAAAACTTCTCCCGCGGGGTCATGCTGCTGCTGTACGGGTTCAGCACCGGCTTTTTGATCTTCAAGCGGATGATCAAGCGCTGGTATGACCGTGCCCGCAACCGGAAAGGGGAGGACCTGCGCCATATCTTGCTGGTCGGCGGCGGCGATATGGCTGCCAAGTACCTGCTGGCACTCGAACATAACCCGTATTATGGCTTCCATGTGGATGGCTACCTGGCGCCTTATGCCAACCCGGACCTGGATGTGCGCTACCTGGGCGGATATGACAAAATGGAAGTCACGCTGGATGAACCCGGCATTGACGAGGTGGTGGTGGCCCTGGATGCCGCCGAGATGCACATGCTGACCCGCGCCTTTGCCGCCTGCGATAAGCACGGCACCCGCATTACCATGGTGCCGTTTTATAACGATTACCTGCCCGCCCGCCCCACCATTGATGTGCTGGGCGATTGTAAGCTCATCAACATCCGGCAGACGCCGTTTGATAATATCCTGAACGCCTTTATCAAGCGCGCCATGGATGTGGTGGGCAGCCTGGTGCTGATCGTGCTCACCAGCCCCATCATGCTGGGGGTAGCCATCGGCGTCAAGCTGTCCAGCCCTGGGCCGATCATCTTTAAGCAGGAACGCGTGGGGCTGAACAAACGCCCCTTTATGATGTATAAGTTCCGCTCCATGCGGGTGAACGCCGCCGAGGATTCGGCCTGGAGCACCAACAGCGACCCGCGCAAAACGCGGTTCGGCAGCATTATCCGCAAATTCAGCCTGGATGAACTGCCGCAGTTTTTTAATGTATTAAAAGGGGATATGAGCCTGGTTGGCCCGCGGCCAGAGATCCCGTTCCATGTAGAGCATTTTAAGGAAGAAATTCCCCGTTACCTGGTGCGCCAGCAGGTGCGCCCCGGCCTGACCGGCTGGGCGCAGATCAACGGCCTGCGCGGTGACACTGATATTGCGGAGCGTATCCGTTATGATATCTGGTACATCGAAAACTGGACCGTTGCACTGGATATCAAAATTTTGTTCCGCACCGTGTTTGGCGGCAAAATGGTCAACGATGAAAAGATCCAGTAACCAACCAAAGGAGGGCTGAGGATGAAAAACGGCAAGCCGAAGGTAGCCATTGTGCATGACTGGCTGGTGGCATACGCCGGTGCAGACCGCGTGGTGGACTGTATGCACCATGTTTTCCCTGATGCACCCATCTATACCCTCGTCTATGACGAAAACAACATGCCTGCGTGGTTCAAGGATTATGATATCCGCACCACCTATCTCCAAAAGCTGCCTTTTGCCACCAAGCTGTACCGTGCCATGCTGCCGTGGATGCCCCGCGCGTTTGAAGCACTGGATCTTTCGGAATACGATATGGTCATTTCGTCCTGCTCTTCCTGCAGCAAGGGCGTGATCACCCGGCCGGACGCCGTGCATATCTGCTACTGCCATACGCCCACCCGCTATGTCTGGGATTTTTATTATACCTACCGCAACAATGCCAACGCGCTGGTGCGGGCGGTCATGCCCGGCCAGATGCTCAAGCTGCGCCAGTGGGATAAGTGCGCCGCGGACCGGGTGGACTATTTTATCGCCAACTCGCATTATATTGCCAAGCGCATCAAAAAATATTACCGGCGCGACAGTGATGTGATCTACCCCTGCGTGCATATCAACGAAGAACCCTTTGTGCCCAAAGAGGATTTTTACCTTGTGGTGGGCCGCTTTACCTGGTACAAGCGAATTGACCTGGCTGTGGCAGCCTGCACCAAGCTGAACAAGCCGCTGATCGTGATCGGCGGCGGCGGCGAGGGCGACAAGCTGCGCGCCATGGCTGGCCCGACCATCCGCTTTTTGGGCGGCGGCCTGAGCGACGAAGAGGTGCGCGGCTATTATCTGCGCGCCAAGGCGTTCCTGTTCCCCGGCGAGGAGGATTTTGGCATTACCCCTGTGGAAGCCCAGAGCGCAGGCACTCCGGTGCTGGCCTTTGGCCGCGGCGGCGCCTGTGAGACTGTGCTGGACGGCAAAACCGGCCTGCTGTTTGACGAGCAGACACCCGAAAGCCTGGAAGCCTGCATCCAGAAGTTGAGACCGAAGGCGTGGCTTATCCTCCACAGCGAGATCCGGGAACCATAGCCGCAGCTTCAGCGAGCAGCGCTTTGAGGACGAGCTGCGGGATTACTGCACCCGCCGCTATGCGGACTGGCAGCGTGAGCTGGAAGCCTGCTCTCACCACGAAACCGCCAAGGAGGCCGAAGAGTGAACCCCATTGTGATCAATGGCACAGTGCTGTGTGACCCCATCACGGCATTCCGCGCTTTGTGTATGAAGTTGTGACCCGGCTGGACCCCCTGCTGGAAGGTACCGGCCTGGATGTGCGGCTGTGCTACCGGGACGATGGCCGCCCGCTGCACCTGCCCGAACTGAAAAACATCAAAATTGTTCCGCTCAAGGCCATTAAGTATAGTTACAATCTGGTGGTGCTGCCGCGCTACCTGCGCAAACACCACGCCTTTTACGTTGCCTTGCCAGCGATATGCTCATGACCCGCCGCAGCGTGGTGGTGCTGCATGATATCCGCCCCCTGGTAATGAAAACCGACCGTGCGTTTTTCCGCTTCAAGTTCTGGTTCCACTGCCTTTCCACCAAATGGTTTGCCCGGCGGGTGTTCACCGTCAGTGATAACCAGCGCCACCTGATCAGCGAGCGGTTGGGCATCCCACTGGATAAGATCGGTGTGACCTATAACGCTGGGAGCATCTGCAGAACGTCCAGCCGGACATGACGGTGTTTGACAAGCTGCCTGGCGTGAAGAAAAAAGAGTATTATTACGCACTGGGAAGCCTGGCCGGGCACAAAAACTTTAAGTGGGTGCGCGAGGTTGCCGCCCGCAACCCGGATAAAACCTTTGTTGTGGCCGGCGGCAAGGACCTTGCTGCCTTTGGCAGCGCCGAAGCAGATGCTGCCCAAAACACCAGCAATATCTTTTACCCCGGCTATGTGACGGACGGCCAGAACAAAGCGCTGATGCAGAATTGCAAAGGCTTTTTGCACCCCGCTGTGTTTGAAGGGTTCGGCATTCCGCCGCTGGAAGCGCTCAGCCTGGGGGCACCCATCGCCCTGGCCCGTGCCAGCTGCCTGCCGGAGCTGTATGGCGATACCGCCCGCTACTTTGACCCCTATGACTATGATGTGGATCTTGACGCGCTGTTTGCCAACCTGCGGCCCCGCCGGACAAAGTGCTGGCCAAGTACAGCTGGGAGAAAACCGCACGGTTCTGGCTGGACGAGATCAAAAAGTGCGCGGAAGCGTAAGAGCAGTTGGGACAGCCCCCGAAAAATAGAAGCACATAACGGTTCGGCAGGGTGGGGACACCCCGCCCTGCAGGATAGGGAAAGCCCTCTCATCTCTGCAGCATACACGGTATACCTGCACTGTGCATAGATGCCGCGGACATCTCGATAGAATCCACCCCGTAGTAGAGCATTGAGGCTAAAACTTTACCTTTTTGCTCTATCTAAAAAATTAGAGCCGCTTCGTAACAAAGCCAAATGGAGAAAGTCTCCAAATCATTAAAAGTAAAGCTTTAGAATTACCACACTAGTAGGGGCGCACATTGTGCGCCCGCTGCATACCCCAAAATCACGCACCTGAAACACAAAAATCTACCCGCAAAAGGAAGTGAATATCATTGGATAAAATAGCAGTTCTTATCCCCTGTTATAACGAATCTCAGACAGTACAAAAGGTTGTGATGGATTTCCGCCCGCGTTCTGCCGGAAGCTACGATCTATGTGTGACGATAACAACTCTACCGATGGCACGGCAGAGCTGGCCCGCACAGCCGGTGCCGTGGTGCGCCACGAATACCAGCAGGGCAAAGGCAACGTCATCCGCCGCATGTTCCGCGAAATTGACGCCGAAGCCTATATCATGGTGGACGGCGACGATACCTACCCGGCGGAAGCGGCCCCGGAAATGGTCAAAGCCGTCACCGAACACCAGGCTGATATGGTGGTGGGGGATCGGCTTTCCTCCACCTATTACACCCAGAACAAACGCCCATTCCACAATTTTGGCAACGACCTGGTGCGGTTTTTTACCAACAACCTCTTCGGCGGCCAAATCAAGGATATCATGACGGGCTACCGTGCGTTCAGCTACCAGTTTGTCAAAACCTACCCGGTGCTGAGCCGCGGCTTTGAAATCGAGACCGAAATGACCATCCACGCCCTGCACCGCAACATGCAGGTGGAGAATGTGATCATTGACTATCGTGACCGCCCCGCAGGCAGCGAAAGTAAGCTGAATACCTATTCGGACGGCTTCCGCGTGCTGCGCACCATTGCACGGCTGTATAAAAACTACCGCCCGTTCGGCTTTTTCAGCACCCTGGCTGCGGTGCTTGGCATTATCAGCCTGTGCTTTTTGGCCCCTGTTCTGGGCGAATATTTTGCCACCGGCCTTGTGCCGCGCTTCCCTACGCTGATCGTGTGTGCCTGCGTACTGGTGGCGGCGCTTTTGCTGTTTATTTCCGGCGTGATCCTTTCCAGCAGCTGACAAAGGATGACCGCGATTTTGAATTCCACCTGCAGCAGGTGCAGCAGTGGAAAAACCGTTCCGCTGATCCGTTCAGCCATTCTGCCAAATAACAAGGAGGTTCCCCATGAAACAGTATGATTACCTGATCGTCGGCGCTGGTCTGTTTGGCGCAGTGTTTGCACAGCAGGCTACCAAGGCAGGCAAAAGCTGCCTGGTGATCGATAAGCGCGACCACATTGCCGGCAATATCTACACCGAAAATGTTGAGGGCATCAATGTCCACCGCTATGGCGCACATATCTTCCATACCAACAATAAAGAAGTGTGGGACTATGTGAACCAGTTCGCTGTGTTCAACCGCTATACCAACTCTCCGGTGGCAAACTATAAGGGCGAACTGTACAACCTGCCGTTCAACATGAACACCTTCAACAAGATGTGGGGCGTTGTGACCCCGCCGAGGCCGAGCAAAGATCGAGGAGCAGCGCGCTGCCCACTTTACCGCCGAGCCCAAAAACCTGGAGGAGCAGGCCATCAACCTGGTCGGCACCGATATTTACGAAAAGCTGGTCAAGCACTATACCGAAAAGCAGTGGGGCCGCCCCTGCACTGAGCTGCCGGCGTTCATCATCAAGCGCCTGCCGGTGCGCCTGATTTTTGATAACAACTACTTCAATGCGCTGTATCAGGGTATTCCCAACGGCGGCTACACCCAGATGGTGGCTAACATGCTGCAGGGTGTGGAAGTTCGCCTGGGTGTGAACTACCTGGCTAACAAGGCTGAACTGGATGCTCTGGCTGACCGTGTGATCTACACCGGCCCCATTGACGCTTATTTTGATTACTCCCTGGGCACCTTGCAGTACCGCAGCGTTCGCTTTGAAACCGAAACGCTGGCCTGCCCCAACTATCAGGGCAACGCTGTCATCAACTACACCGATGCCGAAACCCCGTACACCCGCATCATTGAACACAAGCACTTTGAGTTCGGCTCCACCGAGCCGGGCACCAAGACGGTCATCAGCCGCGAATACTCCGCTGAGTGGAAGCCGGGCGACGAGCCGTACTACCCGGTCAACGATGACAAGAACAGCGCCCTGTACGCCAAGTATAAGGCACTGGCCGATGCCGAGCCGCACGTTGTGTTTGGCGGCCGCCTGGGCGAGTATAAGTACTATGATATGGACAAGGTAATTGAAAGCGCGCTGGCCTGCGTTGCTGTGCAGATGGATAAGATCAACCAGTACAAAGCGTAAGGCAGGCGTAAACCAGGATTTATAGCAAAACCGCATGATTCTAAATACCGCTGCGGCGGGAATGATGCGGTGCAATTTGAGATAAAGGACAAAGCAATGACGGAATTGAGTGTTTCCATCCTGTCTGCCGATCTTGCCAACCTTGCTGCCGAAACGGCCGATTCTATGGTGTGCGGTGCAGACATGGTGCATTTTGATGTGATGGACGGCCACTTTGTACCCAACATCACCTATGGCGCGCCGGTGCTGAAATGCCTGAAAAAGGCCGTGCCGGAAGCATTTTATGATGTTCACCTGATGATCTCCGACCCTGCACGCTATGCACAGGATTTTGCGGCAGCAGGGGCAAACCTGATCAATTTCCACATTGAAGCTGTGCCCAACCATGTGGGGCAGACCATTGCCGCTGTGCGGGAGACTGGGTGCCTGGTGGGCCTGACCATCAGCCCGTCTACCCCGCCGCAGGCAGTGTTCCCCTACCTGGATGAACTGGACCTGGTGCTGGTCATGGGGGTGGAGCCCGGCTTTGGCGGGCAGAAGTTCATCCCCACAACCGTCAGCCGTGTGGCAGCCATCAAGGCAGAGTGCAACCGGCGCGGTGTTTCCCCCCGCATTGAGGTGGACGGCGGCATTAACACCGAAACCGCCTCCCTGTGCGCCCAGGCCGGAGCCAGTGTGCTGGTCATGGGCAGCGCGTTCTTTAAGGCGCAGGACCGTGCCGCGCTGGCCAAACAGGTTCGGGCGCTGTAACCCCCAAAGGAGTATCCATGCCAAAACGTCATGATAAGATCACCAAAAGTGTAAACTATGATTATTATTGGGACATTTTGTTTTGCACTGTCCCGCTTTTGGCGGTCAGTTGTTTTTATTACGGGGCGCGCCCGCTGCTGATGATGGCGGCCGGGCTGCTGACTGCGTATGTGGCGGACTGTGTTGTTACCCCGCTGCATGCGGCGGGCTACCGCGCACATGAGCCTTCCAGCGAAGCTTTTGCTGCGCTGATTGTGCTGATGATGCCGGCTTCGGCCCCGTATTATATGGTGGTCACGGCAACGATCATTGCCGTGCTTGTCAAAGAAGCGTTCGGCGGAGAGGGGCACTATCCCTTCCACCCGGCGGCGGTGGGATTGGTGGCGGCAACGCTGGCATGGCCGCGAGTCATGTCGTCCTACCCGGCACCGGGTACAGTGCTGGCACTTTTCAGCAGCACCGGAGTGGTGCTGACCCAAGGCAGCAACACCACCCTGTCTGCCGGCGGCCTGCCGTCTGACAGTACCATCAACCTGTTGACCGGTAATGTGGCTGGGCCGCTGGGCTGCTGCACTATTCTGGTCATTGTGGCCTGTGGGCTGTACCTGCTGGTGCGCGGCCACATGCAGCTTTCTACCTTTGTGCCGTACCTTGCGGTATGCGTACTGGTGCCCTGGCTGCTGCCCAACCTGAACGAACTTCCAGCCCTGAGTGCCCCATGGGAATATGTGCGCCAGCGCATCTACCTGGAAAAGTATATCCTGCTTTCCGGCAGCATGCTGTTTGGCGGGATATTCCTGGCGTGCGAGCCGGTGGTGCAGCCCAACCGCTGGAGCAGCCGTTTGATTTACGGCCTGTTCCTGGGCGCAATGGCAACGGCGTTCCGCTATTACAGCGTATACGAAACCGGCGTATGCTTTGCCATTGTATTGGCTGGTGCTTTCCCCGAATGGCTGGACCGCCTGGCCCAGCGCGCAGAAAGGATCAGATTCATGCGGAAGGAGGAAAAGCGCCTTGCCCAACACAGAGAACCGTAAAAACAGCAACAAAAAGCCGACCCTGCAGGAACATTCCCAAACCGTTATCATCCCCCAGCTGACCCCCGAAATGCTGGAACAGGCGCGCCGCGCCGCAGAGCAGGGCAAAACCGCCGAGCAGATCGAGCAGGAAGCCCTGGCCGCCGCCCAGGCGGAGCAGAAAGCGGTAGAAAGCAAGCAGGAAGCACCTACGGCCGAAAAGCCCAAAACGGTCCAGCCCGCCAATAAGCCCAAGACCCGCAAAGAGGCCGAGGAAGAGCTGGCCCAGAATATCCATGATGACCACCTGTGGCTGAATAACCCCGTTATGGTGCGCGGTCTGGGGCTGGCACCCATTGTGGCGGCTGCTGTAAGCGGCCAGAATGCCTGGATGCTGTGCGCTGCCACCATTCTGCTTATAACAGCAACCCGTATGTTGGCTGTGGCAATCTGCCACCTGACCGGCAACCGCTTCCGCGGTGTGGTATACTCTTACGCTGCCGCTATTGTGTATATCCCGGCTTATATCATTTTGTACAACCTGTTTGGGGCGGATCTTTCGCTGCTGGGGATCTATCTGCCCATGCTGGTAGTGGAGCCCGCCGTGATCAAACGTATGGAATCCAACGACCTGGAAACGGTGGGCGAGGCGTTCCGCCGCGGCATCAACAATACCATTGGTATCTGCTTTTCGGTGCTGCTGGTGGGGGTTGTGCGTGAACTGCTGGCGGAAGGCACCGTGTTCGGCAACGTGGTATTTCCCGTGGCGCCGCTGCCGCTGGCCGACCAGCCGGGCACCGGGTTTATCATCATTGGCCTGATTGCCGCCGTGTGGACCGCCATCGGCGGTGCCTATGTGCATTATAAGATCGAGGAGGTGCGTCATCTGTATGGTAATAAACGCAAGCGCTGAGCTTTCCGTTTTGCAGGCTGTGGCGCAGTTCCTGACCTACGCCGTCATGGCTGTGTTTGCGGAGAATGCAGTGTTCTTCCGCGCGCTGGGCGTTTCCCGACTGAACAAGCTGGTCAACGACCCCAAAATCAGCACATGGCAGTACTGCATTCCCATCATTCTGGTACAGACCATCAGCGCCCCCATGGGTTGGGCTGCCCAAAGCTTAACGCTGCCCGCTTTGGCAAAGGTGCTGCCCGGCTGGCTGCCGGTCAACGCCCTGCGCCCGCTGGTATTTTTGAACTGCTCACTGATCGCTATGGGCATTGTGTGGCTGCTGTTGGGCCTGTTCCCCAAAAGCCGCGATGCCTGCCGCGAACAGCTGCCCGGCGCAACCTTCAACTGTTGCGTGCTGGGTACCCTGCTGGTTGCAGCCAGCCAGAACTATAACCTGCTGCAGTCCATCGGCTTCGGCTTTGGCAGCGGCGTGGGCTACCTGGTCGCCGTGCTGGTGGTGGATGAAGGCCGCCGCCGGCTGCGCAGCAAAGATATCCCACATATATTCCGTGGCCTGCCCAGTGTGCTGATTTATATCGGCATTCTCTCGCTGGCAATTTACGGGCTGGTTGGTACTGTGGATTGAGCCGCGCCCGGACGTAAAAAACGGCATCCGTGAAAGAGGAGTGATTACCATGCAGAATTGTTTTGTCCCTGCTGATATCCTGCTGCCCGGTGCAGCGACCCCGCTGGACCCGTGGGCCTGCATTGCGGTGGATCAGTTTACCTCCCAGCCGGAATACTGGCAGAAAGCGGAGAAACTGGCAAAGGGCAAACCCAGCACCCTGCACATTGTTCTGCCGGAAGCTTACCTTGGAACCCCGCAGGAAGAATCGCGCCTTGCGGCGATCCGTGCGGCCATGCAGGATTACCGCGATAACCTGCTGACCGCTGTGTACATGGCTATGTGTATGTGGAGCGCACCCAGATGGACGGTACCATCCGCCAGGGTCTGGTTGGTGCTGTGGACCTGGAACAGTACAGCTTTAAAAAAGGCAGCAAGCCCGCCATCCGCCCCAGCGAGAGCACAGTGGTGGCGCGCATCCCGCCCCGGCTCAAGATCCGCCGCGGGGCCCAGCTGGAAACCCCGCATGTGATGATGTTGGCCGACGATGAAGCCTGTACCCTGATTGAACCCATTGCCGCCCATAAGGCGGAGCTGCCGCTGCTGTATGATGCGCGCTGATGCTGAACGGCGGCCACCTGGCCGGTTGGGCCGTGGAGGACCCGCGCTGGTGGAGCAGATCAACACTGCGCTGGCAAACCTTGGCGATGCCGCTGCTTTTGCCGCACGCTGGCCTGCCGCAGCCGGCCAGCCCCCCATGACGCTGGCGGTTGGTGATGGCAACCATTCCCTTGCCACAGCAAAAGCCTATTGGGAAGAACTGAAGCCCACCCTGCCGCCGGAACAGCAGCAGACCCACCCGGCGCGCTGGTGCCTGGCGGAAGTGTGCAACGTGCATTCCCCGGCGATTGAGATTGAGCCATCCACCGTGTGCTGTTTGGCGTGGACGCCAACACCGTTGCCGCAGACTTTGGCAGCTGGTTGGAACAGCACGGCGCAGCCCTCCAGGGCGGCGACCAGCATATCGTGCTGGCCGGTGCCGGTGCAGAGATCACCTTTGACGCCGCCAACACCCCGGACCCGCTGGCCGTGGGCACCACGGAACATTTTATTGGGGATTATCTGGCCCAGAACCCCGGCGTGACGGTGGATTACATCCACGGTGCCGCGGCTGCCCGCGCCATGGCTGCAGACCCCGCCAAACCGGCCACAGCCCTGCTGATGCCGGACTTTGCCAAAGCAGACCTGTTCAAAGGTGTTGTGCTGGGCGGCGTGCTGCCGCGCAAGACTTTCAGCATGGGCCATGCCGAGGAAAAACGTTACTATAATGAATGCCGCAGTCTGACTATGCCGGACTGACGATACAGGGAGCCAATTA